>ERZ1292644.831-Hain-H14-01um-R2-831-length-18019-cov-4_pt1 | contig 18019 bp, 15 predicted proteins | sample MGYA00564402_ERZ1292644 | MGnify/ENA primary metagenome ERZ1292644 (study PRJEB36523, sample SAMEA6512644) | groundwater metagenome | collected 2019-01-09 | study: AquaDiva: Metagenomics assemblies of 32 groundwater samples
GGTATCTAAAAACTTGCGTCTTAAGGAGGGAGATTCCGTAACTAGGTCCAAGTCCCATGGACCAAAAAGGGTTACTTTAAAATTCCCCGCAAAATCAATTAGGCGCTTTGAGACTCCGTTTGCCGAAAGTTTTTTCCTGGCGATTTTTTCGGGAGCGGCCTTTCCAATATCGATAAGCCCTCTAGTCAGAACCGTTTCTAAATCCGTGCTTTCGGTGGGCTTCTCGGTGCTTTCTGTAATTCTTCCTTTTACTCTTGCGATATCTTTGTCGTAGTTAACCATTTCTTCTTCAATCCTTGCTCTAAAGCTTTTGCCTGTTGAGAGCACAAAGAGACTTTCTAAAATATTTGTCTTCCCCGAAGCGTTGGGGCCAATGATTACCGTGACCTCGGGAGAGAAAGAAAGAAGTTTAGTCTTGAAATTTCTAAAGTCCGTAAGACGAATTTTTATAATCATTATTAGAATAACCGACTAGAGTCGTTGACAAACCGGGCAGAAGTATGTTCCGCGTCCGCCGAGCCTAATTTTTTCTATCTTCTCGTGGCCCTCCAAACACTTTTTGCCGGCCCGGTTATAAACCAAGAAATGCTCCTGATACAGACCTTTATGGCCCAAAGCATCCAAATAGTATTGATCAGAGGCGCCGCGGTATTTGATTCCGGCTCTTAGGACTTTCTTTATGGCCTCAAATAATCTTTGCGCCTCTTTTGCTTTTAATTGGTTGGCGGCTCTACCAGGATGAATTTTGGCAAGAAACAATGCGTCACTGGCATAAATATTACCAACGCCGGCGATTTTCTTTTGGTCCATAAGAACAATTTTAATTGATCGGGAACTTGAGGCAAGAATTGTTTGAAATTCTTTAAGACCAAGCTCGTCTAAAGGTTCGGGGCCAAATTCAGCCAATAATTTTTCCAGTTCGGCCTTATCCTTGAGGAGCTTGAGCCATCCGAACTTGCGCAAATCGGCAAAGCGAAGTTCTTTCCCTCCGCTTAATGAAAAACAGATATGCTGCCAGTTATCTTGCGGGGTGCCCTTTTCCCTCACTAAAAGTCGGCCTGTCAGCTTCAAGTGGACGACCAAAATTTCTCCGTTGGAAAGAAAAAATTGTAGAAGCTTGGCCCGTCTTTCAATTTTATTAATACTTGCACCAACCACCGACTTTTTAACCATTTCAAGAGAAGGTTTGATTTGTTTCGGCGAGTCGGTACTAATACTTAATATTTTTCTGCCAACAATCAGCTTTGACAAGTCTCGCTTAATCGTTTCAACTTCTGGTAGTTCTGGCATTTTGCTGCTCTAATAATAATCTATATGCCAAATTGCTGTCTGATAACAGAAATCTTCTTCGTTCGAACTGCCAAACTAAGGTATTTTTTCCTTGTTTCATCGGTTTGGCTCGAATGTAGTTCCTGATTGAGGTCGTGCTCTTTTACATCTTTTGTATGTATAAACCTATCTGCCGGATCGGCAACCGTTCTATCCTCTGTAGGAGTGTACGGTGGGACTAGATGATTTATAAATACTTCGGGATTGTTGGGCATGACAGCGTCAACCCCCCACTCGAGCATACGTTTCATGGCCAAAGGACTTGCGGTTGATCCCCCCACTACCTCATAGCCTTTTTGTTTAGCAAGTCTAGTAAAATGCTCCAAGCGTGCTCGCTGCAAATCATGGAATATTACAATATTGGGAACAATGCTGGCCAGTCTACCATTTCTTCTTATCGACGCGGCCTCAATTGCCGGATAGAAATCCCCGTGCCTGGATAACTCGGAAATAATATCTTTAGCGAGATTCTCCGGCCAATAAAAGTGAAGTCCGTCCGGTTTTAATTCTGATACCAATGCCTTCTCTTCCTCATTTAGGTCTTCTTGTCTAATACCTATATTTGTCAAAAGGTTTTCTGCATATCTAACAGCAGTTGGTGGATGCACCGGCTCAGGAATCTGTAAGTATACCTTCGCTCGTGAATTCAGAAGTTTCCTCGCTAAGAGAAGTTTGAAAACCGTCTGGGGATCTTTTGAACCGATGGACACACGGTCACCTAGAGTATTAACTGCCTCAATTAAACGATAAGGATCCTGTTGTGTCCCTTTTAGGTCTAAATAGAGTTCTTTGTCTTTAAGCTCGTCGCTGGTAAACCAGTCCACCCAAGACTCAAGTGAGGCGTGATCTGGATTTGCTTTCTTAAACTGCTCGAAGGATAATCTCGAAACATCATCGTGTGTAACAACTGCCACCCCGTCTTTTGTAAACCCAACATCCACCTCACAACCCGATACTTCCTGGAGTGTTTCTTTGGCACGGGGAATAGAATTCTGTTCCCGCATCCCCTCTGGTGTACGCTCTGGCCTGGCCCATCCTGCACGGTGAGCAAAAACTTTAGGGAGAACTATTTCGGAACTCTCGTCAACTTCCATATCACCTCTGTCTCTTCACTTTAGAGTATACGAAATTTTTGACTTCGAACTTAATTCTCTTCTTCGAGAACTTTTCTAGGCCGCCTCGGATGGTTTCAACTTCAGGTAACTCCGGCATGGCTCGTAACAAATTGTATCATTAGTTTCTTAAAGCGTTCTTTACTAAATTTCTTGGCTTGGTTTATACAATCTTCGGGGTCAATCTTTACCTTTTCAAACTTTTTAATGGCCCCAATCAATGATTCCTTGGTTGGTTGGTCAAAAAAGATTCCAGTTTTTCCGTCAATAACCGATTCAAGATAGCCTCCTCCCCTAAAGGCAATAACTGGGGTGCCGGCGAGCATAGCCTCGACGGGAGTAATTCCAAAATCCTCATCCGTTGCCAAAGCCAAAAAAGCCTTGGCGCCGGCGTATAACCCTGCCAGCTGCCTATCGGAAACATATCCTAAAAATTCTACGTTTTTCTTGGAGAGTCTCTCGAGTCTTTTATATTCCATATAGTAGCCTGCTGGTTTTCCAGCAATTTTTAATTCTAGCCCTAGTTTGATAGCCGCCTTAACTACCAGGTCCAGTCCCTTGCCTCCAACGATTCTTGAAATGACCAGGTAATAGTCACCCTTCTTAACTTTAGGAATTTCAGTAAGTTCAACAGGAGGATAAATAACGGTCGAATCCCGTCGATAGAATTTATTTATCCTCTCAGCTACATTTTTCGAGTTGGCAATAAAATAATCTACCTTTTGAGCGACGGTAAAGTCATACATTCTCATAAAATGTCCAATAATCGCGGCATAAATGCGGACAGGCCAGTATTTTTGGAATTCAATCGAGGTTTTATACCCGTAAAGCCACCTGGGAGGCGTGTGGCAATAGCAGATTTCGACAGTTTTTTTACCCTTTTTGAACCCTTTTGTGATATACCAACCAGAAGATCCGATAACCACATCATACCCCGAAAAATCAAAGCTTCCCCAGACTAAAGGGGCCAGAAATCTTAACGGGCTATGGAGGTATTTATTGAAAAAGGGAATGTAGTGAACCCAGGAGGGCCTCACGTCTTTGTCTTTAAATCTCTCCCACGCCGGCGAGTCTTTTCTGTAGAAAGAGGTATAAATGGGAGCTTCGGGATAAATTTCGGATAGGGTCAGAAGTACTCTTTCTGCCCCTCCGAATTCACTAAGATAATCGTGAACTAAGGCGACTTTTGGCTCGGACATGAGCCAATTATAGCCTAGCTTGCCCTAACCTGCACCAACTGGAAGTAGTTGCCATCCACGTCTTCAAAAGTTGCAATCCAGCCATAACCCTCAAGGTGGTAGGTTTCTTGAACTTTTTTAACCTTGTTAGCACCAAGTTTTTTGACCTCTTTTTTGATATCATCAACCTCAAAATTAAGGAAAATCCTCCTTGGACCTTTATTCACGCCCTTAATTATATCGCTATCAACAACATAAAGGTTGCTCGATTTGGCAAATTCGAATCCGAAAATTCTTGCTTTTCTCCCCATTTCTGCCTCGAGAGTGAGTTTAAGACCGACTTTCTTTTTATAAAAATCGGCCAGGCGCTTCGCGTTTTGGCTAAATAGATTAACGCTTTCTACTCCTCTAATCATTTTTATCACCCCCTCTCTTTAAGAAAAAACATGTTCTTAGATTAGTGTCATTTGCTTCTCGAAGTCAATCCCCTTGCCTACCTTTTTGACTCGCTCGGTTAGTGTCTTAAAACCAAACTCGGAAAATAAGTCCAAAACTTTTTGACTGTCAATATCCCACTTGCCGCAAGCTTCTATATCAAGTTCAACCGGGACATCTTTTACTATGGTTGCGAGTCTCAAAGAGAGTTTGGAATCATCTTTCCCTTTGGCTATCTTTTCCCGAACTGACGGCGAAATCTCTTTTAAATGAGCATAAATTCCATCCAGGTTTTTATACTTTTCCAGAAGGGAAATTGCGGTCTTAGGACCAATACCCGCGACTCCGGGATAGTTATCGGAAGGGTCTCCGACTAGGGCTTTATAGTCGGCAATTTGTGAAGGGGCAACTCCCATCTTCTCGATAACCTCGTCCTTACCCATAAGCTTCGCGGATGATAAACCAACAATCGGCAAATACACTTTTACTTTATCGTCAACGAGCTGCAAAATGTCTCTATCGCCGGTTACTATTACCACACCCTCTTTTGACTGCCTTGCAAGAGTACCGAGAACATCGTCGGCCTCGTAGCCCGGTTTGGAATAAATAGGAATTCCAAAAGCCTCAACTACCTTTCTTGCTTTCTCAAACTGCCCGGAAAGCTCATTGGCCATGGGCGGGCGCTGGGCTTGATAGGCCGCAAATTCTTTGTGACGAAAGGTCGGCTCTTTTTCATCGAAACAAACCGAAATGTGTGTGGGTTTTAAGTCCTGGATAACCCTAAGAAGCATGGAGATTAACCCATAAACAGCATTAATCGGTTCTCCGCGTTTGGTTGTTAGAGGGGGAAGAGCATGGAATGCCCGATGAAGAATGGCATTTCCGTCAATCAAAATTAATTTGCTCACAAACCTATTTTACTACCTTTTTTGCCCCCACAATCTTCTCGAAATCGTCCTTGTCTATGGTTTCTTTTTCCATAAGTTTGACAACCACATTATCAAGAGTCTTCCTTTCTGCTTTAACGATCTTTAGAGCTTCTTTGTAGCATGAGTCAACAATCTTCTTTACTTCATTGTCCACCCTCTCCTGCATCGCTTGGGAAACCGGTGACTGCTCATACCACTCGAGCTGTCCAAAGTCTCCAAGCCCCATCTCGGGACCCAAATTAATGGGCCCTAATTCGCTCATTCCCCACTCAATTACCATGGCCCTTGCGAGTTTTGTGGCCTGGGAAATATCATTGGCGGCTCCTGATGTCATTTCATCAAAAACAACCTCTTCCGCGGCACGCCCTCCTAACATGGCCGTTATTTGCTCCAAAATTCTGCTTTTGGTTTCATGGGTTCTGTCCGCCGCAGGAGGAATAAGTGTGTGGCCAAGGCTCATCCCTCTCGCAACTATCGAAATCCTGTGTACAGGGTCCATCTTGGCAAGATTGTGGGTAACAATGGCGTGGCCCGCCTCGTGATATGCGGTTATTTTTCTATCTTCTTCTCTTTGCAGCTTTTTCTTGGCAGGCCCAAGTTTTACCTTGGTTGCCGCCTCCTCAATATCTTTTTCTTCAATTTGGGTTTGGTTGTCTCTGGCTGCTAATATGGCTGCTTCGTTTAGCATGTTTTCCAAATCCGCCCCGGAAAATCCGACGGTTCTATCTGCAACCCTCCCCCAATTAATGCCTTTCGCAAAATTCTTTCCTCTTGCATGGATTTTTAATATCGAAAATCTGCCCTCTTTGTCCGGCATATCAAGAACAACTCTCCTATCAAACCTTCCGGGTCTTAATAGGGCAGGGTCAAGTAGGTCTCCGCGGTTGGTTGCGGCGACAACAATGACGTTGTCGTTTGGGGTAAATCCGTCCATTTCAACTAAAATCTGATTTAGTGTTTGTTCTCTCTCGTCGTGCCCTCCCATCAATCCTTTACCCCTTTGTCTTCCGATTGCGTCAATTTCGTCTATAAAAATAATTGAAGGGGCAGAGGCTTTTGCCTGTGCAAAAAGGTCGCGTGCTCGGGAGGCTCCAACCCCAACCAGCATCTCCATAAATTCCGAACCCGCTATCGAGAAGAAGGGAACGCCGGCCTCGCCTGCAACGGCTCTGGCAAGAAGAGTCTTTCCTACTCCTGCAGGCCCAAAAAGAAGCACTCCCTTTGGGGTACGGGCACCAATTTTTCTGTATTTTGCCGGGTTTTTCAAAAAGTCTACAATCTCTTCAAGTTCCTTTTTGGCATCTTCAACCCCGGCAACATCATTGAATGTAACCGACTGCTTGCCTTTGGCAAAGAGCTTCGCACGTGAGCGGCCGAATGAAAAAATGTCCTGGGCACCTTTACTTTGGGCCCGAAGAATAAAGAAGAAAAATGCGGCCATAAGTCCCAAAGGTAAAACCACGCTTAATATTCCCCCAAATGCCTTGGTCAAAGTCTGGTCTGTAACTGTATATTTAATTTTTGTCGGATCAATATCTGCTTTATCAAGAAGATCGGCAAAACTTTCATTGGGCTCTTTTACCGTATATTTAACTTCTCCGCCTTTATAGGTTAGGACAACCCTTTCGTTCTCAACAACCGCCTTTTCAACCCTGCCTTCTTTAATGTCGGTTAGGGCCTGGGAAATTTCCAGCTTATCGTTTAAGCCCTTTATGTCAGCTGCACTAAACAGTAAGGGGAGAATAAAGAGAAGCACAAAAAAGCCAAAAAGAACGGTCCAAAGATTTATCTTTAACTTAAACTGAAAACGCTTATTATTATTTCCTTTCGACATATCGGTAAATTATAACACCTGTAGGGCAAGCCAGCTAAAACTTTAATGAACTCGGGTGCCTTCGGGAATTTCTTTATCGGGAATAAGAAGAACACAGTTTTCTTGAGCCTCATCCTCGGCCGCCATTACCATTCCTTGTGATTCCTCGCCCATCATTGGCCTTGGCTTTAGGTTATAGACAAAAACAAAGTTTTTATCGATTAAATCGGAAGGAGTATACCACTTTTTTATCCCGGCAAAAACAGTTCTTTGTCCCAAAGACCCAAAATCCACATTTAGTTTGATAAGTTTTGTACTCTCGGCAACTTCCGTAGCCTCAATTACCTTGCCTACCCGAATATCTATCTTTGAAAAATCCTCTATAGTTATTGTGCCCATTAAGCCAGCCCCATCGCTTTTTTTGTCTCATCAAGGGTGGTTTTGGCAACTGCCCTCGCCTTTAGCGCTCCCTTTTCCAATATTTTATCCAGAAGTTCTGGATTTTCCTCATATTTTTTCCTTCTTTCCTGAATCGGTTTTAGCTCTTCGAAAATGGCTTTGGCAAGACCATCTTTTAGCTCGGAGTAGCGAATGCCTTCGCCCAAATAGGCCTTCTCATATTCCTCTCTTTTTCCTTTGCCCTGGAAAAGTTCAACCAAGTTTAAAAGGTTGGCAACGCCTCCTTTTTCGAGAACTTTTTCTCCCTTACCGGAATCCGTGGGAGCCCCAGCCAGCCTTTTCTTAATGATCTCTATGTCGTCGGTTAAATTAATATAGCTTCCTTCGACACTCTTACTCATTTTCCCCTCTCCGGTGAGAGCCGGTATATATTCTCCCTTTGTGGCAAACCTTTTTGGCTCTGGGAAGTTGGTTCCGAATTCAGAATTTATCTTTCTTGCAATTTCGCGGGTTACCTCAAGGTGCGGCTCCTGGTCAATTCCAACAGGAACCGCGTCGGCCTTATAAACCAAAATGTCGGCGGCCATAAGAACCGGGTAATAAAGAAGCGCCATTGTGTTGTGCTCGGGGTATTGTTTAACTTTGTCTTTATAGGTTGGGAGGTGCTGCATTTTGGCTATAGAAATCGCGGTTGAAAAAAGATAGGCAAGCTCTAAGTGCTCGGGAACGTGCGATTGAACAAAAATTGTGGATTTCTTGGGATCAAGCCCTACCGCCAGATAATCTAAAACCACCTCGCGAACATTTTCCTGGAGACTTGCCGGATCGTACGGAGTTGTAAGTGTATGAAGGTCGGCAACCATATAGAATGTCTCATATTCGGGATTCTCTTGTAAGGCCAGCATGCCGGCAACCGCACCTAAATAGTTTCCTAAATGTAGGCGGCCTGTCGCGCGAATGCCCGAGAGTACTCGCTTTGTCAATCGTAAAACGCGTTTGTTACTCATGTTTTTAGTGTAGCAGATACAAAAAATCCGTTCCTTCGAACGGACTTTTTGTGCCAGCGACAGGATTTGAACCTGTGACCTACCGCTTATGAAACGGTCGCTACTACCCCTGAGCTACGCTGGCAATCCGTGTTGCGGGGCCAGGAGTTGAACCTGGCCTGGAAGATTATGCTTTGCGTTTCTCGTCTTTCGGCGAGTATCGGACTATGTCTTCCTTAACAGGTCTGACGTATAGTCTCTACGGATTCTCGGGACACCCGAGTCTTTCCTCGGCGTTACCATATTCCAGAAAGGAACTTAGGCTTCACCGATTTAGTCAGATTTCCCCTAAAAAGGGGGCCCATATTTGAGCCTTCCGTGCAGCCGTACACTACCCCGCATGTAAACGAACGCAGTAATGATACCAGTTTTGAAGCTAAATGGCAAGGCTAAAAGAAGAGCTTTAGCCACTTTTTCCAGGTAGGGTCGGGTAAAACCTCTTCCTCCTCGGGAATACTTGGGGCAATTTTCCGCAGAGTTTCTTCGTCGGGCAAGACTACTACTATCTCGCCTTCCTTAGCTAGTCCCAGTTTATCTCTTAATTGTTTCTCTATATATTCCTCCCCCTTAACTTCGGCCAACCTCCTTTTAATTTCCTCATTCTCCTCTCTTAACTTCTCTACCTTTTCGCTTGCTTTATCTATTCTTTTTCTGGCCTCCCCTATTTTTGAAACATTTCGTATCAAAGAAAGAAGGAAAAGAATGCCCACGAAAATAGCCAGATACGCATAGTAGGCCTTATTCTTTCTCATATCTTATGACAAAACCCTGTTTCGACACGTAGCACTCTGTGGCCCATAATACATTGACCTTTAACAAAATTATGTTACTATATAGGCTAGCCTTGACTTAAAAAATACTTGCCCCCTAGATTATGACACAAGAACCGATCAAAAACCTGCTTCCTAAGTTTATCGAAAGCTTAAAAGAAAAAGGCCGTTCCCCGTCGACCATTCTGGCCTATAGGGCAGACCTGGAGCAGCTTATTGACTTTCTTACTGGAAGAAACAAGGTTTTGGTTGACCAGGTAAGGGCGGATGATTTGGAAGGCTTCCGTGATACTCTTCTTGCCGAAAAATACACTCCGAAGTCTGTCTCGAGGAAGTTAAATGCCGTTAAAACCTTTTTTAGATGGTTACTAGCCGAAAATCATCTTATTACCGACCCATCTCTTAATGTTGCCCACCCTAAAATCGAAAGCTCGCTTCCCAAATTCCTTTCTCAGCTTGAATATCGGGCCCTAAGAGACGTGGTTAGAGGCGACACCCGAATCGCGGCAATTGTTGAGCTAATCTTGCAAACCGGAATGAGGATTTCGGAGGTTGCAAACTTGAAGCTCGAAAATGCTAAAGGTGACACAGCCAAAGTTGAGGCCTATGCAACCCAGCCGGAGCGAACAATCCCCCTAAACGGCCCCGCTAAAGACGCTCTAAGTCTTTATCTTCAAAACAGACCAAAAGCAAGTTCCCCATATGTTTTTGTAAGTAAAAACGGAAAGCCCCTGGCAGTCAGAAACATTAGGGCCGCAATCGATAGATATATGCAGAGGGCGGAAATTCCAAGCTATTCTGTTAACGACCTAAGAACCACTTTTATTGTTGAAAACCTCAAAAGCGGAGTTGATTTGGTTCTTTTATCTCAAGTTACGGGCCACAAAAGGCTCTCTACTACAGAGAGGTACCTTGAACTAGCGGGAGTAACAGAGCCCGGCAAACGCCAAACGCTCATTGAGCTTTAATTCTCTCTTTCTTTTTTAAAAAATTTACCAACTCTTCTGCTTGTTTTATTCGAAAAACCCGATTGTCTTTTTTAGCTACTTTCAAAGCTTCCTCGGCCGCCGCTAATGCTTCTATCGGTTTTACCTTTGCATTATTGATTAGCGATTTGACCATCAGCGCGTGGGATAGCCAAATAGAAACATAGTGTTCATGCCCCGTATTTCTATTGATATGGTTGATTGCCCGACTGATTAGTTCGTCTGCTTCTGTTATTCGATTTGTCCGTAAGTAGATATAAGCCAAGTGGGCTTCCGAATCCCCCTGCCTACCCGAATTATTTCTGTATAACTTTATTATTCCCTTTACGTAATCTTCGGCTTCCTCGTAGCCGCCGATGTTGAGAAGGGTGTTTGAGACTGACCTTATGCTTAAAGGGTTATCTAATTTATGCCTCCTGTCATATTCCAGAAGTTTTCTTCCCAGGTTAAGCGCTTCGTGGTTTAGTTGTCGCGCTTCTAGCCGGTGTTGGATTACATATTCCCCCATAGCCGTAGCGTAGATGTTTTTTAACTTTGGAGAGGGGTCTTTGGTGAGGAGTTTCTTGATGTCCAAAATAAGCGACTCAAAGAAAGTACGGGACTTTCCCAGCTTTCCCTCTTCTCTAATATCGATGGCTTTTTTAATTCTTTCTTCTAAAACCCTGTAATTCATTACTGTGGGCTCGGATAGAGTCGAACTATCGTTACCTGTTTATAAGACGGGCGTCCTAACCGTTGAACGACGAGCCCTTGAGGCTATATTATAACAGCATTCAAGAACACCCCGCAATTTATTGCGGGGATGAATTGAACGCTGATATGTCATCCTCCTTTGGAGGGAAACCCCGCTCTTTAGAGCGGGGAGGATGTCATACCAAACTGGCGATTTTAATGGGATTTTTTCTTTTTGAGGCTTTCTTTGACTCTTTATTCACCGCTCCTTTAATCTCCTCCCAATCTCTTATCTTTCTAATCCGTAAATTCTTCTCCCAAACTGTTTTTAAAAGGGACGCATCGACATTTTTGTCCTTTGCAAAACCAATTAGCGCTACCATGTCTTTCGGGAAACATTTCCCCCCAAACCCGCGAATGGTTGTAACATTCAAGTGGCTTGGGCCGATTCTGGGATCAGCCGCAACCATATCTCTAACCTCTTCGTATTTGATTCCCAGAGCGCTACAGAGGTCGTACATTTCGTTGGCAAAAATAACCTTTGTTGCCAATATGGCATTACTCATATACTTGACCATCTCGGTTGTCGTGGGGTCCGTTAGAAAAATCTTACTGTCCGGACCGTAAATTTCCTGATATAAACTCGCGAGCCTTGCCGAAACATTTTGAGAAAAGGCCCCGATGACGGTTCTATCCGGCTTTAGGAAATCCCCCAAAGCATTTGCCTCGGTCAAAAACTCCGGGTTCATGGCAAAGTTAACCGTCGGATATTTTTTCTTAAAAGAAGCTGTTGTGCCGGGAATGACTGTTGATTTGATTACTAAAATTTTATCGGTTCCCTTAATTTTCGGGGCAATAAAATCAACAACCTCTTTGACCACCGAAAGGTCAATCCCCGAATGGTCGGAATACATCGGAGTAGGAACACAAATAAAAATAAATTCGCTTTTGGATACAACCTCCTGAGGGGTGAAGGGGCCCTTTTTCCTGCTGTACCAGCGAACCTCGTGCCCCTTAAGTTCGAATCCCCGGCCGGTTGCCTGGCCCACCACTCCCCAGCCGACTATGCCTATTTTTGCCATACAAGTTTAAAAGCCTATCACAACTTCGCTCTTCTTACAATCTCGGCCTCGACTAGCTTCATGTCACGTCCGTACCTGAGCCTACTCATCTCTTTTATAATCTCGGCAACCCGGGGATTTTCCGTCGCTTTCTCTTTGGCAATATCTCTTGTTAAATCCATAGAAAAAGGTGGCACGGGCTCATTATTGACTGTGGTTTTAATGTAAACATGGAAGCGGTCAATATTGAGTAAGTCGTCTTCGCCAAAGGCCGGAGTAAACTCGTGGGCAAGGTAGGAAGCATCCGTCACCCCCACCCTAAAGCAAACTATCGAACCCACATTCCCAAAAACCGCATTTTTGACTTCTTCCTCAACTTGTCCAATAAACTGGTTGGCTACACAAAGATTAAGTCTATATTTCCTGGCCTCGGAAAGGATTTGGGCAAAGTCCGGCGTGGCGAAGTTCTGAAACTCATCAACATAGAGATAAAAGTCGCGCCTGGCCTCTTCCGGCACATCCTGCCTGCTCATTGCCGCCATTAAAATTCTTGGAACAAGCACCAGCCCCAAGAAGTTTGAGTTCTCTTCCCCTATTTCCCCTTTGGCCAGATTAATAAGAAGAATTTTTCCCGAATCCATTACTTCCCTGAAAGAGAATGAGGATTGGGACTGGCCGATTAAGTTTCTAATCATCTTGTTGGTAACGAAACGGCCAAATTTTGAGACTATGTAATCCAAAACTTCTGATTTGTGGAAATCGGCGGTTTGGGCAATCTGGTCGGTCCAGTAGCGTCTGACAATGGGGTCGCTGACCTTTGGAAGTATCTCTTCTACAAAGCGAGCGTCTGTCAAAATTCTCATAACCTCTACGAAGGTATTGCCGGGCTCGCTCATTGCGGTAAGCATGGCATTTCTTACGGCGTGTTCAAACCTGGGACCGACAATTCCGGTCTTATATGGGTCAAAAAGCTTATACATCATATTAATTACGGCCGTGGCAACAAAATGTTTTTGGTCTTCGGTCGAAGCCTCAAGAAGATTTAGACCCATGGGGCGCTCGGTATCCCCGGGATTAAAGTAAATTACATCCTCGGCTCTCTCCGGTGGAATAAGTTTTAAGATATCGTTTATGGCGTCTCCATGAGGATCCATGAAGCAGATGCCGCGTCCGGCTCTAATGTCCTGCATGATAAGGTCCTTAAGAAGCTCGGTTTTGCCCGTTCCCGTTTTGCCAATAATATACATATGTCTTCTTCTGTCGTCTTCGCTTATATAAACGGGTCTTTTGACCCCTCTATAGGCGCTCATGCCAAGATAAAGCCCTTCGCTGGGAATTTCGGAAGGGGCAGGGGCGGTCTTTGAATAAAGCCAATAAATATGGGGGGTTGTAACTTGCTTATTTGGGAAATGATAAAGTGTTGCAAGCTCTTCGGAGTTAAGAATCGAAGGGTGGTTACCAAGAATATGAAACTTCGGCTGGTACCTATAAAGGAAATCCTCCATAAAAGAGCCTTTACTTCTTATCTTTCTCCTCTTTAGAGTATTGTGTTCTCCAGAAAACTGCTCGAAGGCCGCTGAAATATTTGAAAGATGCGACCTTGCCATCTCGGATGTAGTTGAAATCACAACCATCCTCATAGAGGTTTCAAATCCCGGCTTTCCAATTTTTGCTTCAATTGCCTCGAGGGTTTTTGCCGATGTTGCAAACTTGGCCTTCTCCGGGTCTGACTCCTGCTTTTTCGTATCCGAAATAAATTTTCGTCCTTCTTTCTGCCAAGACGAGTCCGCAGGAGATACCAAAATCTGAATCGCGGCGGATTCTCCTTCCCCCATCTTTGCAAGTGCCGAGGTCAAAGCCGCCATGGGGTCTGTCGGAAGCTCCTTAAAGGTCTTTAGCGGATAAAAACTTCCTCGGGAAAGCTGGAGGGATTTATATGCGACTTTTCCCTGTTCCGAGAAAATATTATATTCGGGAACCTCAAGAACTTCGGCGTCGGGGTAAGCACCGTGAATTTGCTTCTCAACCAAATCCTTTAAACTTTTCGGCGTCCAAACGTAAAACCTAATGTCTTCTTTTCCCCCTACAATCTCAAAAGAAATCGCCGACTGGACCGAAAACTTTTGTTTCCAGCCGCCTTTTTTTATCGAATAAAGGGAAGCAAATAGCTGCTCCATAGCGTCAATTTTTATTTCGTTTCCCCTGGGAACTCCTACCTGAAGTAACACCGAGTCTATTGATTTTTCTTCCCTGCCTCTAAATTTAAATATCGTAAAAAGAATAAACCCTAACCCCACTAATGAAAATAAAAGTAGAATTGCCAAAATCAAAAGCAAAAACACACTTGTAAAGTCAATAGCGAGAACCTGCATTAGCCTCCTTTTCCAAAAATTATTCTCCAACCAAAGTGGGTGGCTTTTTTAATCATCCTAATCCAAAAAGCAGCAAACCACGTAATTGAATCGCTAATCGAACCTTTAGATAAAGTTGTAAGCTGTGTCTGATCGGATGGAATTTGAATTGAAAGGCTTTGCGTTGTCGGCGAGCCAGTGAGCGGCTGCCCAGCATCCGACTTAACCTGTTTTGTAAACTGGGTTGGAATAGGAGTTACAACCTCTTTTCTCTCAATTGTAAGAGGTGAAATATCCTCTGGCCGCTCCTCGGCTTTCGAAGTAGTTTCTCTTTCCGGAAAGGGTGCCATAGCAAGTTTATTGTATCACTTGGAGCTTCCCTTCCAAACCTCCTCTTTAACCCCTTCTTTAAAGTTTTCGTTTCTTGCTAGCATAAAAAGATAGTCCGAAAGACGATTTAGATAAACTAAAATCTCCGGCTTTACGGCTTCTAGTGAACTAACGGAGACAATTGCTCTTTCCGCCCGTCTAACCAGGGTTCTTGCAAAGTGAAGTTTAGCCCCAATTTTCCCGCCTCCGGGAAGTATGAAGTTTTTAAGAACCGGGAGACTTCCCTCCAAGTTATCAATAATTCTTTCCAGTTTTTTGGTTTTTGCCTTAGAAAATCTAAGAGGGGCTCCTGCCAAGATTGAACCTATTACAAAAAGGTTTTTCTGAATCTCGTTAATACTTTTTTTAAGTTCCGGACTCTCGGAAATAATAACTCCAAGGTAACTATTTACCTCATCAATTGCGCCAATTGCGTTAATCTTCAAGGAATCCTTAGAGGTTTTCTCCTTATTAAATATTGAGGTTTCTCCCCTGTCTCCCTTTTTGGTATAAATCGCCACGCGTCAATTGTAGATTGTGGATTGTAAATTGTAAATCAAGGTCAGCACTCGGAGTGTCCGCAGGAGTAGCACTTGACACAGCCCTCTTCGTTAACGAGACTGCTTGCCCCACAAGAAGGGCAAATATCTCCTATAGCGTGGGCAGCTTGAGCCTCATTAAACGGGGCCGAAGCCGCTACGGGGTCATTCGGGCTCCCTGAAGGAGCCTGCCCCTTATCGGGGAGGACAGCCGCCATAACAGCTCCAGCCACGTTTGACGCGGCTAAAGCACCGCCGTTACCTAGGTCTAAAATCTGATGATTCCCGTTTCCGTTTACCTTAAATCCGTAGTGGGTAGAAAGGGCTGCGCTTATTGCGTCCGGAAGAGAGCGGATTTTATTCGGACCAAAACCGACGGAGCGCCTTCCGCCAATACCAGATAGTTGCTTGGCAATCTCATAGACCTTATCTTTGGCAGATAAACTCCCCCTAAACCTGAGGGCGGTTGAAATTGTACGGCCCAAAGCCTCTGCCATCGCGGCAACGTCGCTTCCCGCTTTCCCCACATTTATGAAGATTTCCAATGGGTCGCCGTTTTCGTCCTGGTTTATGGTTACAAAAGCCGTCCCGACGGGTGTCTGAAGTTTATAAGTTGAGCCAATTACCTTAAACGGTCTTACTTTAAGAGGCTCTGTACTTTCTTTTTCTTCCGTTTTTTCTTGTTCTTTTACTCCCAAATTAAGAACCTGGGCGTCTTTGGACCCGTCCCTAAATACCGTTATTCCTTTACAATTTGTCTCCCAAGCCAAAAGGTAGGCTTTTTTGATATCTTCGACGGTTGTATCGTGTCTAAGGTTAATGGTTTTGGAAACGGCATTTTCTGTATATTTCTGAAAAACGGCTTGAACTCTAACGTGCCATTCGAGGTCTATCTCATGTGCCGTACCAAAAAGTGCTCTAACGTCCTCGGGTATTTCTTCCATATCTCTAATCACTCCTTTTTCGGCAACTTTGACTTTAATTTCTTCACTCCAAAATCCTTTTTCTTTGGCGATTTCCTCAAACTTCGGGTTTAGGAAAGAAAGCTTTCTATTAAGATGCTTATCGCGAACTATGTGCTGAAAGGCTATTGCAAAGAGAGGCTCGATTCCGCTTGAGGCTCCGGCAATAATAGAGATTGTTCCCGTTGGGGCAATTGTAGTAACCGTCGAATTTCTTCTTGGGGCTTCTTTCCTATATATGCTTATGGGCCAAAGAGGAAATGGTCCTCTCTCCCGCGCAAGCTTCTTGGTTGTTTTAACCGCTTCATCCTGAATTGTCCTCATTACTTTTTCGGCTAAAACAAAGGCTTTATCGGAATCGTAAGGAATGCCGAGCTCAATTAACATATCCGCCCAACCCCCTACCCCAAGACCAATTCTTCTTATCGCTAAAACAGTCTGCCTTATTTGCGGAAGCGGATAAGGATTAACCTCTATAACATCGTCCAAAAACCTGGTGGCAATAGCGGTAACTTTCTTTAGCTTCTCCCAATCGATTTCCCTTTTTCCGCCTGCTTCTTTGACAAAATATGTAAGGAAGATGCTTCCTAAGTTGCATGCGTCAAAGGGATAAAGTTCTTGTTCGCCACAAGGATTAGTAGCCTCAATTGGTCCTAACGCTGGGACGGGATTTGAGGAGCCCCTATTTCTTCTGTCGATAAAAACAAGCCCCGGGTCTCCGGTCCTCCATGCTCCTTCCGCAATCTCGTCAAAAACCTTTTTTGCCGAAAGTTTTCCGGCTACCTTACCGGTTTTGGGATCAATAAGTTCATAGTCCTTGTCTTTGTAATAGGCGTCCATAAATTTGTCGGTGACGGTAACCGAGATATTGAAGTTGGTAATGCCCCCTTCTTCCTTGCAATGGATAAAGTCCATTATGTCGGGGTTGTCCACCCGTAGTATTCCCATATTGGCCCCTCTTCTTTTTCCACCCTGTTTGATTTCATTGGTTGCGGCATCGAAAATTCTCATAAAAGAAACGGGGCCCGAAGCGGTACCACTTGAGGACTTGACCATGCTTCCGGCCGGCCTTAGGCTACTGAAAGAAAATCCGGTTCCTCCCCCGCTTTTATGAATAAGCGCCTGGTATTTAAGTGCATCAAAAATTCCCTCTATGGAGTCCTCAACCGGCAAGACAAAACAGGCAGAATACTGAAGCATATTTCCTGTTCCGGCATTCATTAGGGTAGGAGAATTCGGGAGAAATTCCCGGCGAGCCATAAGCTCGTAAAATTCCTTTGCTGTTTCACTAATTTGTTTTTTGGTTTTACCCCAACGCGCCTCAGCCGACGCTATCTCCCATGCAACCCTCCAGACCATATCATCGGGATCCTCGATAATTTCTCCTTTTTCGTTCTTCGTGAGATACCTTTCTTCCAGAACTTTTAAGGCCTGTTCTGTCCAGTTGCCTTTGGGAAGCTCGCGAGCTTTTGCGGGGCGTCTGCCGACTTTTTTATCTATCTCCTGCCTAACCTGTTCATAAGTCGGAAACTTCAAAGTCGCAAGAGAAAGGTTACTTCTGCCATTTGTAGCACGACCGGGCGTGTTCTTAATTTTTATTTTAGTTGCCGCTCTTGGCGTTATAGCTGGCATATCAATTTATTTTATTTAGTTTTTCTCGATGGCTTTTTCGAAATCGTCAAGGTTTTCAAACTGCAAATAGACGCTGGCAAACCTTAGCCAGGCTACCTTGTCAATTCTCTTAAGTCTTTTTAAAATTGCTTGCCCTATTGTCTTTGAGGGAATTTCTTCCTGCTGGCTTCTTAACATTTCTCTTTCTACGTCATTTACGACATCCTCGACTAGTTCCAAAGAAACCGGTCTTTTCTCTATTGCCCTAAGTATTCCTCTTTTAACTTTTTCCCGATCAAAGGGCTCACGGCTACCGTCTTTTTTAATAACCCAAAGTGCTGTACCTCTTACCTTCTCGAAAGTTGTAAATCTTTTCTTACACTTCTTGCATTCTCTTCTTCTTCTTATCGCTTCTCCCTCTTCTACCACTCGAGACTCTAAAACTTCAGTATCAACC
>ERZ1292644.832-Hain-H14-01um-R2-832-length-18016-cov-23_pt1 | contig 18016 bp, 38 predicted proteins | sample MGYA00564402_ERZ1292644 | MGnify/ENA primary metagenome ERZ1292644 (study PRJEB36523, sample SAMEA6512644) | groundwater metagenome | collected 2019-01-09 | study: AquaDiva: Metagenomics assemblies of 32 groundwater samples
TCTCCTGCGGCGTCCACCGATGGTAGTAGGACATGAAATGAATCTCGGTGCCGTTTAACTCATCGTAACGCGGGCCGAGAAAAGGCGCGAGTTCCGCCATTGTCATGCCATGGCGCAGCCAGAATTCCGGGCTTCTGCCACTGAAGTACTGCCGCTCGTGATCCTGTGGCCGGCGCTGCGCGCGCGCTTTGGTCACTTCGCCGCCATATTCGGCCTCTCCGTCCTCGCCATACATGATCAGCCGGATGCCGTAATGAATCGCCCTCTGCAGAGGAAATGCGGTCTGCCCATAGATGAATGGCTGGAACGGATCGCCCATATGTTCGAATGCCAGCCGTGCGAGTTTCTTCGCGCTCTGGCCGTTCGGGCGCCCCTGGATCACATCGAACCCTGAGGCGACAAATTGATCGAGATTCTCGCGCCCGATCTCAGTTGGCATCAGCGGCGCCCACGTCACGCAGAGCGGGGTCATGCCGTAATCGTGCTTCAGCTTGTGGGCGACGAATCCGCCATCCTTACCCCCGGAGACCGGCACCACGATATCGAATTCGCCTGTGCCTCTCCGGTGCTCGTCACACAGTTGGCGCAGCTCGCGCTCGCGCGCGGCCCAATCGGTAGCGGCCTTCTCTTCGGCGAAGTGGCAAGCCGAGCACACGCCATCGGCATCGAACGTGATACGCGGGCGCTGGTTGGAGATCACGCAGCGCTTGCAAAAGAGCACCGTCATTGCTGCACCAAGGCGCTGGTACGCACATGCTCCAAGCCGGTCAAAGTGAAGCGGCATTCGATGCCGAGTTCATCCGTTACTGCATTCTCCGGCATGCGCTTGTCGCGATAGTCTTGCCCGCGCGCATAAATCGCTGGGCGAACGCACCGCAGCAGCTCTTCCGGACCCGGCCCGAGCGTCAAGAGCACGCAGTCGACCACGCGCAGCGCTTCAAGCATGCGTTTGCGTAAGCGTTCATCTTGATGTCCGGGCTTGTCGATGAAGCGGTCAGCCACAAGTGACACCACGAGCCGGTCACCGAAGGATCGCGCCTGCTCCAGATGCGCGAGATGGCCCTCGTGCAGATGGGAAAAGACGCCGTGAGCCATCACGATCTTCACGCTGATTTGCGTGGCATCTGTCAGGCCAAAAAGTTAACGTTTGCTGGAGCCGGCGTGATCGGAAAAGTCACTTTGCCTTCTAAGTATCTGAATAACCAATCATTGGAAATATTTTGCATGCAGTCGCTCGGGCAGCGCTTACGCGGATCGAACTCGTCCGAGGCGAGATAGCGCATGACTTCCCAATAGCGCTCCGAGGCGAAGATATCGCGGAAACGCTCGGTGGTGATATTGCCGATGTGGAACGCCCGATACTTCTCGTTGAACAGCGGCCCGCAGGGGGCAATCAAGCCATTACCCGACATCTGCAATGCAAACGGTGGCCCGAGACAGCGCGAGTACTGGCGGATGCCTGCGTGCCGAATCTTGTTCCACTTGATGACGATCTTGGTAGTTTCGTCCGAGAGCGCCTCGCATTCACGAAGCGTTTCCTCGATGGCAGCGTATCCCTTGTAATCCACGTCGAGCACCCCGTCAGGATCGACCGCGCACTGCTTGACGATGCCGTAGTGGACGCCAAGCTCCTTGGCGAGTCGCGCAAAGGGCAGCAGTTGATCAGAGTCTCTGGGATCGCAGACGAGATTCATGTTGATGATGCACGGCCAGCCATTGCCGCGCACCAGCTCGACCGCCGTGCGAATGTTTTCGATCACAATGTCATAGACCGCCTGTTTGAGCCCCATGATCTCTGCATAGCGTTTCTTCTCGCCCGCTGAGAAGTTGACACGGAATGACATGAGGCGCGGCAGGATGCGCTCCAACACCGGCTTTGTCGTGGCGATGCCGTTAGTGCCAGCGCCGATAGCGATGCCGAGGTCGGTGGCATGTTCGACCGCATCGGCGTACCAAGGCACCATCGTCGATTCACCATCGGAGATGTAGTGCATGGCCAGTACTCCAATCTCGGCCGCATCGTCGAGGAAGTTCATCGCGTGCTCGCGGGTGATGATGCCGCCCTCGGAGGCCTGCGCCATCGCGTAACAGAAGGAGCATGCCGCTTGGCATTTGCGCGTCCAAGCGATATCCAGGAAGATTGGTGCGATTCGCTCGCCACGCTCCCAGGCCTCGACCCGCTCCCGGTGATAGCTGATGTTGGTGCCATCGAGCGCCATTTCACGTTCGCCGACGTGGGCGGTGGAGAGATAATCGAAATCTGTGCTCATAGTCGTTCTCTTTCCTTGATTGTCATATGATCCCATCGTGCATTTTTCTAGCAAAGCCGCAATTCTTGCATTTCACTATGTCATTCCAAAATAACATCGAGACCATCCCAGGATATTCCATCTCGTGGTCAATGCCCCAATGTCCACATATCAGTGATCGACAAATTTTCTGGTTATCAGAAATTTCAAGTGGTTTTTCTTTGCCGGTCTGTCGGTCATATGCGACAGACGGAACTTTCAATCCCGGTTTGAGAATTAAGTCTTTGCCGCAAGTTGTACAGTAACTCATAGGGATTCCCTCTGTTTGATGGTCATAAGCCTGCGCAACTTGCTATCGTCTCCCTGTAAGTCCTTCACCACGCGGATATCCAGGCGCGTCAGCGTGCGCAGCGTCAATTCTAGCAGCATTAAGGCCGGCCCCTGCACTTCCAACGGCACCGCCTCGGGGAAGCGGACTAAGACTTGGAGTCCGGGTTCAGACACGGGACCTCCTAAGCTGTTCAGTCGCTCTGTTGCATTCACGACAACGGCGCTTACCATTGGGCTTCACATATAAATTAGCGCCGTCTAATGGATGGCCTCTAGGGCAATGCGTCTTTTTCATGAATTGTGGTGCCCGTTTCTTTGAAATAGCATCCGCAACATTATCCTTATCCGTTCCAAGAAATAGGTGATCTGGATTGACGCAAGACGGCACATCGCAATGGTGCAAGACATCAAAACCAGTAGGGATAGGACCATGATGAAGTTGCCATGACACACGATGCGCTGGTTGGCAGCGTCCATTTAATTGCTTTTGCCCATATGGCCCTTTGCCTGCTAGTCCTTCAGTCCATAGCCAGCACCCTGTCATTGGACATGGTGCGTAGCAATCTTCAAACGGTTTAGCTGGTGTCGCCATTAGCCTCGACAACAAGTGATGATTCTGCTGAGCGCAAAGCGCGCTCGTAAGTAGACATTACATCCTCTGCCTTCTCCAACTTTACTACCCTTACGTTTCTCAACATACTAGCGAATGCATTAGTATAGTCGTTGCAGTGCTGTGGCCCGGCGTTAAGCGGTTGCTTTGGCGCCACACGAGTTCGAACGATAACCTTGGGCCTGAACTCCCCCATCTCGCAGAAGCGATCGAGATGGCTGACGAGCTGGTTAGCCGCTAGCAGCAGAAAGTCCATGCGAGGGTAGATGCTAACGATGGGGGCTTTCCGCACTAGCGACAGGCCGAGACAGAACCCGAGCTGAAAATCTTCAAGTACGGGGACTTCCAAGCGCTGCTCCTGCGGCACTCCGGCGAGCGTGTGATACATCGTCGCTCCATCGTAGGCCACACTTTGGCCTACAAATAGTGCGCCTTCTCTAGCGAGCATCAGCATCGCCTCGTTGACGGCCTGCTTAAAACCCATGCTGTCCAGGGAGCGGCTGGTAGTGCGGATAAGTCCGCGTGTACTGATACTCAATAATGTGTGATTTCGTGACCTTCCCATGCGCCCAAGCTTCTTGAGTCGGAGTATTCGTACTTAGGGAATTATTTTCGATGACGAAGCGAACATCCAAGTGATGCCCATCGGCGAACCTGACCGCATCTTGAAAAGCTCCAATGGATGCCGCCATGTCACCGATGAAGCACCACACACGAGCACCCTCGAACGCGAGTCCGCAAGCGATCGGAAGCATCGCGCCCATGATCGCGCTGGAGAGAAAACGATGCTGCGGGCTTGAGATGAACATGCTGCGCCCGGCCATGATCTGGCGCTTCACTTCTTCTGGAGGAATGCCCTTCAGCAGAGCGTGAAACGTGCCCCGCCAAGTGGAGAGCACCCAATCCTCAGGCGCTACGTTCTTGAAGATGTTGATCAATGCTTCGGCTTGCCCAGGAGAATTGAGATGAACCGGCGCACGGATTCTACCCGCATCGAACTCGCGGGCAATGTCGTTTTCAAAAACGATCAGGTCTTCGGCAGTCATTCCATCCCTTCCTCGCCTACACCGACACGCAATTGGCGATCTCGTAAGCATCGCATCAACTCATGACCGAGCGCGATCTGCGCTTCCTCGGCATCTTGCATGTCTAACCCTTGCTCGCGTCCGAATACGCGATGTACTGTTATACCTTTTTCTTCCGCTTCCTTGATCGCGTTGAGGATATTTTTGCTTTTACCGCTTCCGGATAGCGCGATAAGAAGATCGCCTTTCTCAGCGCAAATATGAATCCATCTTGCGAAGGCTGTTTCGTATCCGTAGTCGTTGGCGAAGGCTGTGAGGGTGCTGGGATCGAGACAGAACGCTCGTAATCCGCAACCGAGTAAGTCATTACAGATGTGCATCGCGTTCGCATAGGAACCTCCATTACCGATGATAAAAATGTGTTTTGCCGCGCGTACTTTGTCAGCGAGTTCCATTAGCTCATCCCCTGCTCGTCGCCTTCTCCCAAATCTCGTCGAGCTTGTCAATCTGCTTGGGCGTGAGCGTGTTGTTGGAATTGATCCGTTGCTCGATGGATTCTAAGAAATCCGCATCCCACGCCGAGAGCATATTGTCACGCCTTCGACAATCCTCGATCTGCTGTCGGTAGGTATCGCGCCAGTCGGTCATTTGAGCAGCTGAAGCAATGCCTGTTTCGTCACGCTCTTGCGGTGTCCCACCCAGCCTACTTTGAGCGCACCGGCAGCATTACCGATGCGTAGCAGTTCGGTCATCGGCACGTCGCCCGCAAGCACCGCAGTGACAGCGAAGAACGCATCGCCCGCTCCGAGCGTATCGACGACTTGCGTTGACACCGCAGGTTGCGCGGTAATCTTGCCATCCTCTATACCGATTGCCCCCGCGCCGCCGCGGGTCACTGCAATGCGTACAGCAAATTCGGCGAGTTTCTCAAGCGAAGCCTCGATCGGCCCGGTGCGATTCTGGGTCGCAAGCCGCGCCTCGAACTCCTGACAGCATAGATAGTCAGCGCGCGGCCATTTGGTAGCGAGGTTGAAGCCGTAGTTGCCGCTGTTGGTCTGGACGTTGAGTGCCAAGAATCGCGCTTCCTCGCAGATCAAGCCGATTGTCTCTCGATCGAACATATCGTGCCCATAGTCATTGACGCATACTCGATCATACGCGGCTAGCGGTGGCAATGGCGCAGAGTTCAATCGTTCGATAGGGCCATAGACCTCGAATAGTTTTCTCGTATGGGCTTCCTCGACCCATCGTTCCTTGCGAATTGCGACCCAGCTCGCCACATCGACTGCTGCGCATAGTGTGCGCGCATGATCAGCGCTCGCATGTACGCCGCCGTGCCATTCTTCGCTGTTCGAGTGTTCCAGGCATGGGATCGATTCCTTCATCGGGCGCCCCTGCGCGCGGCCGTAGTGATAGACATCATGGATTGTCTCTCCGATGAATAGCACGCGCTTGGGCGCGGCAGGGGCAAGCAAGTCGCAAGTGCTCATCGGAACGCCGGTAGTGTTGAAAGGTCAGGATAGAGCTTCTCCAGATCTCCACCCATGTCGGGATTATGCCTCGGCAGATGGTGGAGGCGCAGTAGGAGTTGCGCGGCGACCGAAGGCGTCATTATCACGTGGTGGCCGAATTCCTTAATCGGATCGGTCAATGGATCGACGCCTTCCGTGCGACCATCGAAGCGCATGCGGCGGAACCAAGCGTCGGCGTCCTCATTGTCATGGAGAATAGCGCCGCCCTGCTCGGCGGCGAGGATCTTGGAAGCCGCGAACGAGACGCACTGGAACTGGCCAGCGATATACATGCCGGAGGTGAACCGGCGCGCACAGTCCCACACCGGGTATGGCTTCAACTGGTAGGCGCCGCTCCACTTGTAATTCCAGAACATTGGCGTCACGCCCGCATGGATGATCGCCATCGGCACCGAGACATACGTGCGGGCCGGGATCTCGATCTCAGGCCCATGCTTGGGATAGAGGTATTGGACTGCCAGGAGGAGCGCGGCCGTGCAGGAATTGAGGCAGACCGCGAACGGAGCGCCGGTGTATTTTGCTAGAGCCGCTTCAAAGTCTCTAGTTACCTGGTAGGGCTTCAACCACGATTCCTTTCGCTTTGACGAGATGCCATGCTGAAATGCGGCAGCCGGGAGCGAGTCCAACGCCGACGCCTACGAGCGCACCCTCGCCCACCACCACGTCCCCACAGAGATGCGCACCTGGGCCGATATGTGCGAAGTCCTCGACAATGGCGTGATGATCCACGCTGCAGCAACTATTCAAGATGACATGCTTCCCGATCTTTGCCCCTGCCTGCACAACGGCCCCCGCCATGATAACAGTGCCCGCGCCGATCTTCGCTGATGGCGAGACAATAGCAGATGGGTCGATCAGGACAGGATAGATCATCCCAGGATGTGCCTCGGCCTCGCGCTTGCGCGCCGCGTTGTCGCCCACCGCGATGAAACAGTAACTATTATCATAGAACGTGCCCATGCGTGTAAGCACGTCGCGCACGACCTCTGCATGTCCGCCGCTGCCGATGATTCTCATCGAGATATGCTCACTTCCTCTCCCCGCCATTGGCAAATGTTTTTGAGAAGCGCCCTCGCGATCTGCCGCGTTTTCCCCTATCTCGCATGTTGTCCTGATGACTTCCAAGATACAGATGTTCAGGATTTACACATGCTGGGTTATCGCAACGATGAAGAACGTGCTTCTTGGATGGGATGGAACCGTTCCCAAAGGTCCACGCGGTCCTTGAAGCCGACCACCAATTACCGCCACGCTTAAATTTCCCATAACCCTTTCCATCCAAGGTGGAAATCCAATTCCAACATGAGGGTGTTTTTTCAACCTTTGACCAAAACGTAATAGGATCAATCATCATGGCTTCCCCTCCCGCCCGCGCTCGCCGCCTTCGGCGCGTCCTTGAGCCCATGCTTTATGTGCGGCACAGGCGCTCAGAATCGTTTCACCGTCGTCGTCTATTTTGCAGCAGCAGCCCGACTCATTTTTGCGCTGCGCGGAATCCTGGCCCTTCTTGAACCATATCGCCCTTAGTCCCTTGTTCTCCTCCTCCCGCTGGGCGAGGAGGGAGCGGAGAGCGTTGAATTTGGCGATTAGGTTTGTGCGATGCCTTTGCTCCGGCACGTATGCGATCCCAACTATATCGCTACCGTCAAAAGTCACGATATTGCAAGCTCCAGCGATTCCGTCTTGCCATTCCTCCGGCAATTCGCTCTGCACAGTGGGCGCGGGAGGGATGGGCTCAGGTACTTCACCATACGACTGAGCCGTGTAGCGTGACATATCGCCCGCCGCGCTTTCCTTGGGAAACATAGGATGATAAGTAACCTCACCTGTCTCCATAATCCCGGCATGGTATTCGGCTAACGTGGGGTTTCGTTCCTTGCTCTCGATGGAGGAGAGGCAAGCGTCAATTTCTGCGACATCTTTTCGTAACTGCTGCCAATCTACGCAGTTCTGGAGCGGACCGCCTTCACACTGGAAATTGTAGGCTTCCAGTTTGTCAACGAGATTGACCAATTTCTTGGTTAGCATCGCGGGCATATCATTCCCTCCATTACTCCATGAATCGGACAATCTATCATTTCTTTCTCCGTTTCCTCCCGCTGGGCGAGGAGGGAGCGGAGGCGAACAATCTCCTCCAGGATAGGCCAAACAAAAGTTTCTACGTCATCGCTAATTCCGCTCATTGAACCATCGGAACGTGACGCACAAGCGAGCCAGCGAGGTGAGCGATTCCCACGATAGAACCACTGTCCATTAATATTGATCTTAGCCTCCTCCGGCAATTCGCTCTGCACAGTGGGTGCGGGAGGGTTTCGTTCCTTGCTCTCGATGGAGGAGAGATAGGCGTCAATCTCCTCGCGCAATGGCCTGGTTCTATTAAGCCATGCAACCCTACCCTCCAATGTAGTCATATGCGACGGCCCCAACCTCGTCCCAGGTTCGAGGGCATCTCGCGCCTCTCTCAGCAATCGTTCTGCGGTGTCCACTTTACGAAGTCCTCTGTTCTGCGTGTTTTTTGGCGTATCGCGCTCTAGCGCGGGCCTTGGAACAAATGCTGCAATATCTGAATGTTCCGCCTCCTGAGTGCGAAGTTGTTTTATCAAAAGCATGACCTAACGGGCATTGCGTTTTGGTTGCGTTGTTACCGATCGGTTTCGCAGTCAGAGCTTGTTCGAGTGGCCAGAAGTTAACTCTGTGCCTCATGGCCCTCGACGTGATTCCCATCATCCTCGCCCACCCGCTGATATTGTTGGTCTTGCCCTTGAAGGTATAACGTCTTGACCAGCGGGTATTCAGTGCGTTCTCCAGTGGAGTTGCCCATCGACAGTTCCCTGGTTCATAGTTACCGTCATTGTCGATGCGGTCGATCTGTAGTCCAGCGGGTCTCTCGCCCATGTCAGCAAGGAAGTTCTCGAACTTCATCCATCGCTTACAGACCCTGATGCCACGACCTCCATAATGGCGGTAGCCGCGATTCTTGGGATTGAAGCATCGCGCTTTCATCGCTTTCCAAGTGCTATAGATCTGGGAGTGCTTGAGGGTCATCTCAATCCTTTCGTTCTCGGGCGGAGAGCCACGCCCATGTTTCCCGTCGTCGGGCCTTGCGAATTGTGCTGCTATCAACTCCGAATCTGGCCCCGAGTATTGTTGAGCTTTCTTGGTTCTCCCGGATAAACTGGATTTGCTGTTCTGTCAGGCGCACGGCCTGAGCAGCACGGCCAAGAGGTTTAGGAGTTTCCTCCCGGTGACACCATGCACAAATCCACTCGATTTGTAGCGGCTTGGAATAATCGGCATGATGGGCATGGATAAGTGAGCGTCCATCAGAACCCCTACGCGGCGTCTTACCGCAGCGTTCACAACGAGACGGTCGAACCAGACGACCGGCGTTAAGAGCAGCCTTAACCATCCTATATGCATGTTGTTGCATCATTTTTTCTCTGATGCGGAGAGCATGGCGCGATAGATACGAACAGTTCGATATAGATGATCTACGGGATATTTCTCGTCGTGTTCTCCATTAGCCATGATGCCAGCAACTCGCATCGCGTCAGTCGGCTCTTCCGGCACCATCACCATTCCGGCGGGAGGGGAGAGGGATTCCAAAGCGTCGGCGGCTTTACGCAGATTGTAGGCAGCTTCGTGGTATGCAAACCCGTCAGGATGCGGCTGGAGTTTATTGGCTATATAGCGAAACCTCTTCACCAGCACAGCCACTTCGTCAGGGGTGGCGGTCATGGCTTCTCCCTCCGTTTCCTTTTCTCGGCGCGGGTGTGGAGCGCACAGGCTTTGAATAACCAATGTTCTGTCATCTTATCTGGACGACATAGATATTCTGGCGCGTGCATTTTTGAGAGTTCAAAAGCGGTTGTCATGGATTTAGCCCAATTCATCGCCGCCCTCACCACCCGCTTCTCAGTATCAGTGCGCTTCATCGTGGGCTTGGTCATCGTTCCCCCGTATCCGGCAGCGGTATTAAGGTGCGGAATTCAACCTTAGCTGCTTCCTCTTGGTAGCCTGTCGTTGTCTCCATTCTGCTTTTTGCCTCAGCGTGCATGTGTAGCATCTACGTCTTTTCAAGTAAGGATCAAGATTGTCCCCTGCAAGCAGATGTCCTCTAGGACAGTGAGTTCGATCGGCATACTCGATCATGAAGCTTTCGCTATTTTCCATCACGTTTTCGCGGGTAGTCACCACACGAAGATGAGAAGGATTCACGCAAGCCCTATTCCGGCAGATGTGATCCGCGACCATTCCAGGCGGAACGTCTATTCCGGCGAGCATGAGTGACATTCTGTGAGCGTAATATGATTTACGCTTGAACCAGAAACGACCGTAGCCGGTATTGAGAGATCCCATCCACAGCCAACATGAATCGGTTTTGTTCACGCGCTTGAAAAATCGCGCTATGGCTTCAGTCATCGCCGCTCCCTCGTAAACGTGACTGTGAACTCCAGCATTGGCCACTGTTTCGGCTTGATTGGAAACATGATAAAGGCTGCCCCTTCCCCAGTAACGCCTTGAATTGGCTTCGCAGACACGGCAGGAGCCGTCAATTCGCTTTCAACGGACTTATGTTCCTGCCGGTCTGCGAACGATGCGCCCAGAGCTATTAGCAAGGCGATGATCGGTAATACGATGGGCTTGCCCCTGCGTTCCAGGCCATATTTGATATTGTGGAAGCGGCGCGGCAAGCTCCTTTGTTCTGGGCCATGTTCAGCATCGCGGGAGCGGCGGGTCATGGCTTCATCTCCGCTAGGAAATCTTCAATGGTCTGCTGTATCTCCTGTGCTAAAAAGTGCGCGTTGGTTGCTATGAGGTCGGGATGGATATTTCTCTCGCCTGCTTCATCACGCAGGAAACTCTCCGCGAGTTCAAAACACTTTGGATCGTAAGTCTTGGTCATAGCTCAATCCAGATCAGGAAACCACTCAGCCAGCCTGTCCGCCGCCCACCCCGCTAAGGCGAGGAAGGCGAGGAAAGGGATGATGTAGAGGAGATAGAGCAGGAGGTCGGTCATGGTTATTCCACGAATTTCCCATTGCCGCATTGGTCATGGAGCGGGGAATCCTGCTCGCGTTCTTCCGATTCCGGCTTATCCCAGATCGAGGAGCCCTCGATGCAGGCTAGACACCGCGCTTCATGCCTTACTAGGTCACCGGCCCTCGTGTCGCGGATGAGGGAGCCGCAGCGGGCGCGGTGGTAGCGGGCGCTCATGTAGTCTCTCCCTCTTTCAAAATCGGTTCACAATCCCATTCGACGACGTCTGCTTCATGCTCAGGGATCACTTCGGTCGGCCTGCCCTGAATGAGCTGTTCTGGCACCAGACGTTTGCCTACAACACGTCTGGTGCAGACGGCTGATCGCAAGAAGATGAACTGCAGAGTAATCCCGCCAAACAGACGGGTGATTGTAAACACCTCGTTACTGTAATTCTTTTTGCAAGGCGCAAGCGCTGCGAGCACCTTCGCGGCTTCCTCTTTGGTATCCTTGCAATAGATGTAAATGCTGTCGTTGGGAAGCTCGATTTCAGGATGTACCTCGATCCAGTCAGCCAGATCGCGGAGACCTTGTGCGTATTCAGATGCGTTATAAGTTGTCATGTTCTCCATCCTTTCTTGCTCGCTGCCTCTCTCAACGCTAATTGCCTTGAAACGTAGGCCGTCTTGAACTCTTCGTCCTGCTTGATCTCCTTCGGTAAGTCATCAGCCCACAGCGCCAATACTTCTCCGTCTGTCATGGCATTGATGCGGATGATCGCTGCCTCCACGGTGAGGCCGCCGCCGGATGGCCGCATAGTTTTCTCACGCTCCTGATACCGCTCGCGCAATGCTGCGACATCGACCGGTAACATTTGGGCCTTCAGTTGCGGGGTGATCTCTTTGCCAATTGCTCTCAGCTCCTCCTGTGTATTGGCGAGATCGAGCCGAGCCGAGAATTGCCGCAGATGGTCGGCTGACTTGCTGGCACGTTCCTTCTCCTGTTCCGCCAATGCTTCGGCGTCCATCCCCGCCGTCTCGTCGTCGGTTGGCATCCGGGCCTGCTTCTCACCGAGCAGACTCAGCAGTGGCACGCATAAGCTCTCATAAGTGGGATTGAGAAAACTGCGGCCCTGCAGGATGCCCGTGCGATCCTTCTCGGCGTAGGCGACGATGGTGGCGATCTCGTTCGTTTTCTTGGGCTTGATCGCTTCCATCCGCAGCAGAATATGCGGCTCGTAAGGGGTTTCCCCCTCAGCCTTCATCTTGACGCCAATCGCACGCAACTCCTCAGTCTCTTCGTCGGTCTCGTATTCAACGCCTTGACGGCCGCAGATAATCATGTGCATCGGTGACCCGAGCAGGCTCGACATGAGATCCTTGTAGGGCTTCTTGATCTTGCCCCATGCCTGCATCGGGATCGTGCCGATGCGCGTCGTCTTGCCGTCATAGGCGGCCCGCGCAGCTTCCCACAAGTGCGTGATCGAGTCGATGATGACTACCCCGTATTCGGCGGGGTTAAGCGCCTTGACCGATGTGCTCACTTCCATCAGCGAGCGCGTATAGAGCGCATCGAAGTCGAATGCATCCGGGTGAATTTTACGCGTAGGCACTCCCTGGCAGTAGAAGTCGCTCCCATGCTCCGTGTCGCACATGGCGATGCGTTTGCCCGTGTGCTTTGCGAGTCCTTCGGCCATGAGCAGTGCCGTCATGGTCTTGCCCGAGCCTGGGGGGCCGTAGATTCCTAGCTTGAGTGCTGCCTGTTCGCCTTTTGCCTTTCTGAATCCAGCCATAGCAATCTCCTTTAGATGTAGCTAGCTGTTTGTGAATCAAAGTCCATACATTCTCCTGATTCGCTCCTCCAGCCTGCGCTTCCACTCTCGCCGCCGCTGCCACCAGTAGTGGGCGATGAGGCCTGCGACAAGCAGGGCGATGATTAATAGATCGTATTCCATGATCAGGTTGAGTTAGCGCAGTTCTTAGCGTAGTTCTTAGCGTAGTTCTTCGTAGAACTCGTCGCGGTCCTGAGAATCGCAGCAATCCGTCGGATGATTACCGCCGCAGTAATAGCAACCATCGGAATGGATCCGACCGTCAAAGCGCGATTCTTCCCGCTGATGCTTCGCCACGCGCTCAAGTTTCTGCATTACCGTTTCCATCGTTTCCCCCTATCTCCGCTGAGTGCGGTATGGGAAGTGTGGCATAGGCAAGCGATATTAGCAAGCTATTTCGTAACTGCTTGATTCCTAATGCGCTTGTAGGCTGCTTTCATCTTGAGGGCTTGCATGGATATTTCTTTGCGGCGGGTAGCTGATAGCTTTTTCCCCCGCGCGATGCCGCCCTTCTTGGCGATCTCCTTGCGCTTCTCCGGCGTAAGCGAAGCCTGCCACGCCCGCAATCCGTTACCCTGTGCCTTGGTCATCGTGACTCCTCGCTTGACATTAGCAAGTCTTATAGGCAAGATTTACGGAAATGTCAAGTCAATTGTATAGACACTTTGATCGCAATGGTAAACTGCTTTATGTCGGGATTTCGCTCTCAACAATTGAAAGGCTTAGACGACATAAGCAGGTCCATGCAAGATGGTTTCGCAGGATCACGTCTATTACCGTGGAGCATTACCGCTCTAGGCAAGACGCGCATCGCGCAGAGTTGATGGCTATAGGTTTGGAAAAGCCATTGCACAACGCCCCGTTATCTTGGATATCGCAAATGATGGTTGAGCGTTGGAAGAATTACCGATGACTCAATGCGATGCCATCCTTGCCCATCTCCGAGCTGGCAACACAATCACGCCTGCCGAAGCCTATGCGCTATGCGGGACGCTAGCGCTCCACAGTAGAATTTCAGAACTACGGGCAGACTTCCATGACATCCACTGCGAACTTATTCGCACACCATCAGGCAAACACGTCGGGCGCTACTCGCTCATCGAGCGTATCGCTTGTGGCTGAAATGCCTTCCCCCGCCCCGCGCATCGCTGCAAAGCCGATCACCGAAACCGCAACTGAAAAGCCTGCGGTGGAGGTAACGGGGCCGGGGGAGGACTGGCAACTCCACTATGTCGGCCAAGGCTTCGAGTGCGACATTGCTATCCCGGCGACACCAGAGAACATAGCGAGGGGGTGCGAGATATACGCAGGATCAACATGGAGACGCATCACATGAAAACTCTCTGGGGCAAATTCCTCTGTCGCATTTGGTTTCGGAAGCACAAGCGTGGAAAGCGCATCAGCGGCAACATTCCGCCTAATCTGATGGATCACCATGTTTACAAATGTGCTCGTTGCGGCGCTACATGGACGCGCAAGGTCAAACCAAAGCCCGCCGAGCCCGCAATCCCCGCGAGCATCCGAAAGTGAGGCGCAAACGCCTTCGATCAAGGTATCGCCGGCATGTTCCGACTGATAGCGCGTCTGGACGTGAAGCCGCCGAACCTCGTCAAAGGAATAAGGATGGAGGGCTTGCGGGTGCTGGGGAGCCCCGCTGAATATGCGCGCCGCTATTCTCGCTCGGGCTGGGAACTCTACTACGTCGATATCGTCGCCTCGCTCTACGGGCGCAATCACTTGGAGGGGCTGCTCGATGAAACCACTCAGGACGTCCACATTCCCGTCACGGTCGCAGGCGGCATTAGATCGTATGTTGAAGGAGCGCGGCTCCTCAAGGCGGGAGCGGATCGCGTGGCGATCTGCACGGCGGCGCTCACTAACCCAGGGCTCATCGACGAGATCGCAGCCCGTGCCGGCTCCCAAGCCATCACCGTCGAGATCGCAGCCAAGCGCCGCGACGGGGGCTGGGAAGCCTACACTGACGGGGGCCGTGAGCGAAGCCACCGAGATGCCCTCGCCCTCGCTCGCGAGGCAGTCGCTCGCGGCGCAGGAGAGATCGTGCTTACTAGCGTGGACATGGAGGGGACCAAAAGAGGATTCGACTGCGAACTCATCGAGGCTATCGCCCGCGAGCTTCCCGTTCCAGTTATTGCCGCAGGAGGATGCGGTTCGATCGATCACATTCGAGCAGCCCGATCGGCGGGCGCGGATGGGGTGTCGGTAGCGTCGGTTCTGCATTACGGCATCCTGACGCAGGAGCAGATCGAAAAAGAGGCTCTAATATGATGAGACATACATTCCGAGTAGGTGAACTAGTGCGTGTCGTAAAAACCTGCAACCGGCACGAATTAAGAGGAAAAATCGTACAGGTCATGGCGCTGAGTTTTTCGGCACACAACGATTTGATCTATATTGATATACCTTGTTTATTTGATATAGGTTGGGCGTTCGGATTTCCAGAACAATTTTCGCCCTTAGATGACGGGCACGAAAAGATTACCTGGGCTGAATGTGCATGGCGGCCACAAGCTGAAAGGAATATTAAAGCATGAGGCGCTACGCCAACCGGCGCGATGCCAATGAGCCCGCTCTTGTCGAAGCAGCCCGTGCGATAGGCTTCAAGGTGTTCTACACCTCCGAGCTAGGTGATTTGGTGGTGCAGTTCGGCGACCGGACGGAGCTCTGGGAGTGCAAGACCGCGACCGGCACGCTTACAGAGGCGCAGTGCCGGCTGCGCCAAGCGGGGCTCAAGGCTTACACCATCCGAACGATGGACGACGTCTTGGAGGCGAAGAGGAGATTTCTCAAATGACCGATCCAGACTTGCGCCAGTCTGCAGGAGGCGCATAATTCCAGTATCCGCTGCGTTCGGGGTCGCTCCCTGACGCAAGCTGATCCGCCCGCCGTTCCTCCCTTCGGCACGGTGAGGCGCAGCGGATATTTTTTCAAGGGAGTGGCATGAATTATTATCGGCGATACTGTGGCGACTACCTCCGCGATACCCAGGCTTTGAGTTTGGCCGAGCACGGCGCCTATACGCTGCTGCTTGATCTTTACTATTCTATAGGGCACCCTATACCCGCCCCCATCGAGATTCTTCACCGCATCTGCCGAGCGATCAGCCCAGAAGAACGGGCTGCAGTGGAGACAATTGCGGAGCGTTTTTTCCCTCTGAATGGGGATGGAACAAGGCACAACAAGCGAGCCGACGAAGAACTTACCATATCGACGGAGGCAATTTCCAAAATGCGTGCTGCTGGCCGGGTAGGAGCAGCGAAACGGTGGCATGGGGCACCCTATAGGGTAGGGGATAGGGTTCCGATAGAACCTCCAACCACCATCCACCATCCTCCTAAGGAAAGATCAAAAACAACAACAAAGCCTACGAAATCCACCTTTGAATTGCCGGATTGGATCCCACAACAGCAATGGCACGCATGGATCGAAGCCCGTACCAAAGCTCGCAAAGCCCCAACAGACTTCGCCAAACGCCTAGCAGTATCCAAACTAGCCGACCTCCAAGAGCAAGGTCACAATCCCGCTCAAGTCCTCGCTCAGTCCGCCTTCAACGGCTGGGCTGGCCTCTTTCCCATCAAGGAACCACGCCGATGAAACCCAAAAGCGTCGACTGCCCACGCTGCGGTAACTCATTAGGAGCAAACGCTAAATTCTGTGGTTGCGGTTGGAAAAGACCTACACAAGTAGCCCAAGATCACCCCCCGCTACTTTGTGCAACCGCAGGCTGCCCGCATAACGCTCGCGTGCGAGTCCGTAGAGCGAAACCGGAATGGCAAAAAGGCAAACCAAATCCTGTCTCTGTTCCCCATGGCGCATGGCTCAACCTCTGCCACGCTTGCGAGGACCGGATACGGCACGAGGAGAACGTCGAATACTGCAAGCTGATGGGACTCGATACACCAGCGAAACAGCGTGCTTGGTGCCTAGCTCAAGTTAAGCGCGGCACTGACATGCTACGCCCAGAGCGCGCGCTGCGGGAACCTGGGCAAGAGGGATAGTTTGCACATCCTGAAATCCCGTAGCATAATCCTACACCATGCCGTGGACCGACAAGCAAGTGAAACTGTTCGCGGCTGCAGCACACTCGCCAGCAATCGCGGCAAAGCACGGCCTGTCCACGCATAAGGCCCGTGAGATGGAAATGGAGGCGCCCCCAAAACAACGATCTCAAGCGATGAAACGCAAAGCATTGGCTGCAGGACTGCGAGCAAAGAAATAGACATGGCGGCAAGACTGCATCTCAAACACCAGGACAGCGTCCGAGCTAAAATTCAATCAAGTCAGCTCGTGAATGCTCTACAGAATCACGTGCATGGCAAGAACGACATGAGCCAGACTCAAGTCCGAGCTGCCGAAATCCTGCTCAAGAAAACGATGCCTGACCTGTCAGCTGTAGATGCAGCCGTCAATGTTGATGGTGATCTCAACCTTACTCACAAAATAGGCTGAAAATGAGATGCGCGAAGTCACGATTAGCTTTCCTGCTCGCGGCTATCAGCGGCCGCTTATCGACTACTACCGCAGAGGAGGAAAGTCAGCGTTCTGCGTCTGGCATCGAAAGTCTGGGAAAGATCGCACCGCTACCTTCATCGAGTCCGAGCGCATGTTCGAGCGTGTGGGACTCTACTGGCACGCGCTTCCAAAATATGAGGACGCGCGCCGCGTTATTTGGGACGCGATCACGCTCGACGGGCGAAAACTTATTGACGTCAATTTCCCGCGAGAGGTCATCAAGAAGAAGCTCGACCACGACATGAAGATCGAGACCGTGAATGGCTCCATCTGGCAGCCGATTGGGGCAGACAACTTCGACTCTCTGGTGGGTGCTTTCCCGGTTCACGTCACTTATTCTGAGTTCGCGCTGATGGACCCACGAGCGCGCGGCTACATCCGGCCGGCGATCGCGATGGCGGATGGCACCGAGCTCTTCATCGGCACTCCGCGCGGCTACAACCATGCGCATGAGTTGTGGCAATACGCGAAGGGAAAGAAAGACTGGTATACATCGCTTCTCACGGCTGACGACACCGGCATCTTCGATCAGGAGTTTCTGGACGAGGAACTGAAACAGTATCAGGCGATCTACGGAGTCCATGATGGCGAAGCGCTCTTCAGGCAGGAATACTACTGCGCGTGGGAAGCAGCGAATGTCGGGTCAATACTCGGACGGTATGTTGAGAGTGCCGAGCGCGAAGGGCGGATCACTGACGATACGGAATATGACCCCCAGGGTGCGCCTATCGAGATCAGCTCCGACATCGGTCGCCGCCATATCTCGGCGTGGTGGTTCTGGCAGCCGCTGATCGGGGGCTTCAATCTCATCGACTACGACGAGGATGCGGGGCTGGATGCGCAGGAATGGATCGAGCGCTTGAAGGCGCGTATCGGCAACCGCAAGCTTGCCCGCGTCTGGCTCCCGCATGATGCGCGCGCCAAGACCT
>ERZ1292644.835-Hain-H14-01um-R2-835-length-17986-cov-9_pt1 | contig 17986 bp, 16 predicted proteins | sample MGYA00564402_ERZ1292644 | MGnify/ENA primary metagenome ERZ1292644 (study PRJEB36523, sample SAMEA6512644) | groundwater metagenome | collected 2019-01-09 | study: AquaDiva: Metagenomics assemblies of 32 groundwater samples
CAGTGAAGGGGCAACGGATCGGCTATGTCCGGGTCAGCACGTTCGATCAGAATGTGGATCGCCAATTGGAAGGTCAGTCGCTCGATCGGACCTTCACCGACAAGGCATCGGGCAAGGACGTCAACCGCCCCCAGCTTGAGGCTCTGCTCACTTTCGCCCGCGAAGGCGATACCGTCGTCGTCCACAGCATGGATCGGTTGGCCCGCAATCTGGATGACCTGCGCAAGCTGGTCCAGGGCCTCACCAAGCGAGGTATCCGGATCGAGTTTGAGAAGGAAAGCCTGTCCTTCTCGGGGGAGGACTCCCCGATGGCCAATCTGATGCTCTCGGTCATGGGTGCGTTTGCTGAGTTCGAGCGCGCCCTGATCCGCGAACGGCAACGCGAAGGCATTGCGATCGCTCGGCAGCGCGGCGCCTATCGGGGGCGGAAACGGTCGCTCTCGGATGAGATGATTGCCGATCTGCACCGCCGCGTTGCCGCCGGTGAACGCAAGGCGACCATCGCGCGCGACATGGGCATCAGCCGCGAAACCCTCTACCAGTACCTTCGCGCCGCTGCCTGACACCAATGTTCACATTATGTCCGGAAAATCGTTGTTCAGCGTACAAAGCTTGAGGTGACGCCACAAAGGCTATGATGCTGACTTCATTCGCGAAGATATGGAAAAACGCGGTGGCACTGCCATGATCCCGACAAAGCGGAACCGCCTGATCCAATTGCCCGTCGATGCCGCGATCTATGCCTTGCGCAACATGGTCGAACGCTGCTTCAACAAGCTCAAGAATGCCCGAAGGCTGGCAACCCGCTACGACAAAACCGCCGACAGCTACCTCGGCTTCATCCACATCGTCTCAATCCGCCTGTGGATGCGCCAATTTGTCAACGCCTCCTAGCGCGAGCGGTAATACCACAAGCGAATTGCGCGTAGCTGCGCTGAAAGCGACCGCGCGGCTCGCTGGCGCGTCCAGCCTGACGAGACGCGCGACGCCCCAGCCAACCAGCGGTGCCATCGCTGCAAAGGCGATGTAAAGCGGCGCGACCGCTAACACGGTTGCCACAGCCGGACCGAGTTGCGGAACGACGGCGGCGATGACGATGAACAGGACGAGCGCCGTCGCGGGCACCGGGAGCAGCCCGAGCGTTTCAGCAACGCGGGTGCCCGCTGCGCTGCGAGCCGCCCACATCTGACAGAGCACGGCGAAGGCCAGCGGTATGGCAATCAGCCACAGGAAGGCGTGAACGAACGGCCTCATCTGCATCAGGTCTGCGGCCTGCGACCCGAGGAACAGGGTGAGCCATAGCGGCAGCAAGAGCATCTGCACGACGAGGAGTACCGGCGTCGCTGCTAACAGCAGCCGGGCGTCGGCGCGGCCGAGATGGGAGAAGGTGACGACATAGTCGATGCACGGGCAGAGCAGCACAATGAGGATCCCGAGCCGGACAAGCGGCTCGGGCGGCGCAAACTGAACGAGGATCATCACCAGGATGGGCATGGCCGCGAAATTGACAGCAAGCAGTGCCCCGAAGAACCGGCCATTGCGGAACGCCTCACGCAACGAGGCGAGCGGCACCTGCAAGAAGGTCACGAAGAGCATGAGTGCCAACGCCGGACTGATTGCTGGCTCCAGACTCTCAGTGCCGCTGAGTACCGCGGCGACGACTGCAGCGAGACAGACCGCCACAAAATACATCGCGACCTGCCGCGTCTCCAACAGGTCCCGCAGTTCCTCTCGCCTCATGCGGCGCTCGCCTGCGCTGCACGCCGGTTCCAAAGGAAACCGAGCGCGAGCAGCACCAGCATAGCGAATTGCGCGAGGATCGTTTCACGCGTCGAATAAATCCCGAGCAGGTCGCTGCGTGGGAAACCGGGCCAAGGCGTGATCGGCAGATAGCCCGCTTCCTGCAGCGCGCCAGTACCCTTGCCGATCAGCACCACCGCCAACACCGCGATCAGCGCCGAGCTATAGGCGAAGAACTTGCCAATCGGCAGCGTGCGGCTGTGGCGCAGCATGACGAAGGCGATGACCGCCAGCACCGCGATCGCGGCGAACGCACCGGCGACGACCGCGCCGCCATTCCCCTGGCTCCAAATTGCCGCGTAGAACAGGATCGTCTCAAACACCTCGCGATACACGACAATGAAAGCCAGGGCGAACAGGAACCAGGCCGAGCGCCGGTTGAGGGCTCGGCCGAGCTTGTCGCGGATATAGCGTTGCCAGGCATCAGCGTTGCTCTTGCCATGCATCCAGATGCCGACCCACAGCAGCACCAACGCCGCGAAGACGCCACCAAAGCCTTCAGTCAGTTCGCGGCTCGCCCCACTGATGGTAATGAGCCAGGTTGCGGCTGCCCAGGTGCCGGCCCCGGCGAAGAGCGCAGCGATCCACCCGCCATGGACATAGGGAAGCACGTCGCGCCGATCAGCCTTGGCGAGGAACGTTATCATGGCGATGACGATCAGGATCGCTTCCAGCCCCTCGCGGACGAGGATGGTGAAGGCGGCCACGAAACTCGACGTTGCAGAGGCTTCGCCTGGTGCCAAGGCGCCTTCCGCGTCTTCGAACAGATCGTCGAGCGTTGCGGCATGCCCCCTGACCGTATCGACCGGCTCACCGCGCGCGATCGCAGCGCGTAGGTCCGCCATCGCGCCCTCGATGCGGATCATCAGCGCATTGTCACGCGCAGAAAGCACCGCCTCGACCGGCTCGAACCCATCGAGATAAGCCGACAGCGCCAGATCGGTCGCGGCCTTGCGCTCACCGCGTCCGTAAGCTGCAAGCGCTTCATCCAGCTTCGCACGCGCCAACGTCAGCGTGCCAGTCGCCTGCGCTGCAGCGACCGCTTCGGGATGGCGCCGCAAATAGGACATCAGCGCTTGGGCTTTGTCCTCGCCGATTTCTGCAGCCAGCGCGGCCGGCGTCGTGCCGACCAGCTTCTCGAGATCGAGACGTGTGCGCAGATCGGCATCGCTATTCCACAGCGCCTTACCGCTTGCCACCAGCTCTTCTGGATAGGCGAGCGACCCGGCATAAAAAGCGAGCGCCCAGCGATCCTGCGGCGGCAGGTTCGCGAAGCTTGCCATGCCGGTACCGTCCAGGCCCTGCTCGATCACCTGATAGAGCGCGAAGATGCTGCGTTCGCGCGCGCGCACTTCGTCGGTGAAGGCGATCGCGGGCGGATCGAGGCCCGCGGCCTGGGGACCATCGCCCTTGCCGATGGTGCCGTGGCAACTCGCGCATTGTTCGGCAAAGAGCGCCTTGCCGCGCGCCAAGTCCGGCGCAAGCGTCGGGGCGAGGGGCACCGGATAGGATTTGATGAGATCGGCGGCGAGGCCACGCGCCGCCATAGCGATGGCCGGTGCGGGCAACTTAAACGCGACGATCCGTTCGAGGCGGGCCGCCTGTCGGGAAAGTTCGGCCTTCGCGGATGACGCGGGCAGTTCGCCGATCAGCTTGCTCGCGGTGGACGAAAACTCGACCATCTCGTCGAACTCTGCTTGGTTGACCACCTTTCCGTTCTCGACGGCTTCAGGATAATCGACCGCGATATAGTCAAGCAACCGCCAGATGGTTTGCGCGGGCGCCGTCTGCGCCGACGCCGGAGCACTGAGGCAAGGAAATGCCACCATCAGGAACGTAAACAGCAAAAAGATTTGTCGCATTGCGTCGCGACTGCAGCGCATTAGCAGACCTAGAAAGGACTGCTCCCTGTTTCGCCACGAAGCGGCGCCGATCGCGGGTTCGCGCGCGGCGATGCGGTTATTGCTCATCCGATCGCTCTGTTCCCGCCGCTCGTCCAGACGGCTTCATTTCAAGTAATACTGAACCATTGAATGGCCTATGGACGAAGATCAAGCGCTCACTGCTTTCACTGCCATTTCGAACCAGACCCGCCTTCGGAGCGTGCGACTTTTGGTCGTTGCCGGCACCGACGGTCGATGCGCCGGTGCTATCGCCCGAGCCTTGGGCGGCGCGCCTGCATCGCGCATCTCATTCCATCTCAGTCTGCGCGAGCAATCCGGCCTCGTCGGAAGCCCCCGGGAAGAACGCTCGATCATCTATAGCGCTGTTTTCCCAGCCCTATCCGAGCCGACCGAACTTCTCCCCGCCCGGGTGGCAGAGCGCCGAAACCGAATGAATTCCGACTCCCATCCGTCGAGCGACACCAAGTAGTGACCAAGACGGAAAACTCCTCCCTGACGGATCGAACGAAGGGTGACGCTTCGAAGCAATGCTCCTCGTCGGTGCGCAATCTATTCGCGGCTCAGTTCACATTCCGCTGCCTCGCCGCCGCAAGAAGGCAAAGTTGTGGTCATACCCTGTCACCCAAATTCGGGGCGGAAGATGTGCGAAGTTTCGAAAATCAAACCATCTGCACGCGGCCTCCTCCAGCAAGGAAGAATGAACGCGCCGGTCATTCCAGCCCAGAATCAGAGTTCCATCGAGCTCCAATGCGCCAGCACAAGCCGCCAAGGAGCGCAACTGGTCCGAAAAGCGGTTTACCCCGAAACCAAGCACTCCAGTCAGAACGATCGTCCTGAACACGGTATCAGGGAACAGTTCGCCAATCTTTGTCACGCAACCTGTCTCGTGTCGCCCCTCGACGCCATACACGGATGCGTGAGGATCCTTGTCCAGCGTCCAGCAAACACCGCCGTGTTCCTCAAATTGAGCCGGATATTCACACGTATATGCACGAACACCAACGAATAGGATATTTCCAGCCCGACGCGCGACCTCCGGAAAAATGTGCTCCCTCATGACAAGTCGATCGGGGGCAGAAGCAATGTCGGCGGTTCGCTGCGCCTGAGACATGCGAGCACGACGCAAAAGTTTACGAACTGCGCCTCGTCGCGGCGCGACAAGAGCAGTCTCCAAGAAAACACTTAACGGTCGATCAGAATGCCAACCCAAGTCAAACGCCCGCCCGTCGGGGGACTTATCGTTAGTAATTTGCATAATTAATCCTGTCAGCAATGGCTGCACCCATCTGATACCAGAATTGGTCACCAAGCTTTTCGTCCGCCTCGTGCGTTCATCAACGCACCTTCCTGACCCGAAAGAGCCCGAACCCAACTGCTGAAAATATCCGATGCGCAATAATGTAATTTATCAAAGCGGCGTCAGGACATGACGCGAGAGGATCGGGAATCTATGGGAGGCCTGAGCCTAGGTCCGGCTGACCAGCTTGCAGCCGCGACTGAATCTGACAATCCTGCTGGGTTCCTTGGATAGTAAGAGAACTCTGCTGCGGCATCGCTTGACACCCCAATCAAGCCGGGTCCCTCACATCCGGCATGGTGGTGATCACCCGCCTTCCCCTCTGAAACCGGTGATTGATGTGATTCGAAGTAGCTCGATCCGAGCTTGAAGCACTCAGTGACCGCCGGATTCCAAGGTTGCGCTACATCAACAGCATAAATTGCGGCTAAAAGCGCGACCACGAGTAGTGCCCATCGCCGCAAGGTCCAGATCGTGCTCACAGGATGACGTCGATGATGAACGCCAACCCGACTTAGTCGTTGCTGGAGAGCGTTGCTCAGGACCTTAGGCAATCAAACATATCCTCCAGCAAGTATCTCGCCGCCGGGCAACACGCAGTCAGGCGGAGAACCTCCGGCTCCTCTTGTGCCTGAAATCTTCGAAAGATTGACCATCCCCTGCAACACCGCAAAACGAGTAGAAGATACCCGACAGTGGCAAGATCATGCTCTCAGTCGAACAGTTCGGAAAGAAACCCGCGCCGCCGCTTACCACCATGATGACCTGAGTACCCGTGCCCCCTGCGATCGTCACTGTGCTGTCGGTCAAAGTTGGGTGAAAGCCGACCACGAGGCTCTTCGACACGTTCTGAGCGCTCGATGATTTTGTCGAGTTCACCCCGATCGAGCCAGACACCCCGACATTGCGGACAATAATCAATCTCCACACTCTGCCGCTCGGAAAGAGTCAGTTGAACCCGACAGACCGGACAAAGCATACTTTGCTTGGAAGAAGCTTCATTCATTCTCTGTCTCCTCTCATCAAAAGGATTTGGATGTCAGGCAGCGTTGCTGTCGCGATAAGCAAGCAGCCGCAACGCATTGAACACTACCAAAAGTGTGGATCCCTCATGCACCGCAACCGCTGGACCAATACCGAGACCGAGAATGGTCGCCGGCACCAGAAATGCGACTACGCCGAGGCTGACGAAGACATTCTGGCGGATTACTGACCGCGTGGTGCGACTGAGGCCAACCGCGAACGGCAGATGCGACAGGTCATCGGCCATCAGGGCGACATCCGCCGTCTCGAGCGCGACGTCTGATCCTGCGGCCCCCATGGCGATGCCTACCGTCGCGCTCGCCATGGCGGGAGCGTCGTTAACACCATCGCCTACCATCGCGACCTTTGCCTCGCCGCGCAGCTTCTTGATCGCTTCGACCTTGTCTTCTGGCATGAGATCGCCCCATGCCTCGTCCAGTCCAACCTGCGCGGCGATGCCTTCGGCCGCCCGCTGGTTATCCCCCGAAATCATGATCATCCGCTCGATACCGATGGCACGCAGCCGCTCAAGGGCTTCTCGTGCGGTGTCTCGCGGCGTGTCCATGAGTCCGATCGCGCCCAGGTCGCGATTGTTGCGCCGCACAATCATGGTCGTCTGGCCGCCTTCCCGCAGCAGTTCGATTGTCGTCTTCATCTCATCCGAAAGCGCCGGAAGACCATCAGCCCCGAACATCTCGGGCTTGCCAATCAGGATTTCATCCTCGCCCACAATCGCCGACACGCCCTTGCCCGTCATGCTCTTGAGACTGCTCGCCTCGGGTATCATGCGGTCGCCGATATAGTCGCGTCCGTCACGTGCTATCGCTTGCGCCAGCGGATGATCCGAAAGGCTCTCCACCGCGACCGCGATGGCCATTAATTCTTCCTGCGTAACGCCCGCTGCCGGCACGATGCGTTGAATATGCGGCTCGCCGCGCGTCAGCGTACCGGTCTTGTCGAACGCAATGGCCTTCAATGATCCCAGCAATTCGAGGGGGGCACCGCCTTTGACCAGCACGCCGCCACGCGCGGCTCGCGCGACACCGGAAAGGACCGCACTCGGCGTGGCGATCGCAAGTGCGCACGGGCTCGCGGCCACCAGCACCGCCATGGCACGATAGAAGCTGTCTCGGAAAGGTTCATCTACAACGACCCAAGCGAACAGCAATGCGAAAGCCAGCAGAAGAACTAGCGGAACGAAGATCCGTTCAAAGCGATCGGTGAATCGCTGTGTCGGCGACTTCTGCGTCTCCGCTTCGCTGACCATCTTGACGACCTTCGCAAGCGTGCTTTCGCTTGAGAGACGCGTGACCTCGATCTCGATCAAGCCGCTACCGTTGATCGTTCCCGCAAATGTTCGGCTCGCCGCGTCGACTCGGTCCGGGTTGGCCCTGGCTGCTTTTTCATCTGGAACGGCATGCTTATCGACAGGCATACTCTCGCCGGTCACGGGCGCCTGGTTGATGCTGGTCGCTCCCTTGGTGATAAAACCATCAGCTGGCACACGCGCGTCGGGCTTGACGACGATAATATCGCCCAGCACCAGCTCCTCGACGGCTACTTCCTTGGTACCACCCTCTTGCAAGCGAAGCAGTGCTGTTTGAGGCGCCAGTTCCGCCAGCGCCTCGATAGCCCGCTTCGCACGGCCCATAGCATAATGTTCCAGAGCGTGGCCGAGGCTGAACAGAAAGAGCAGCAGGGCACCTTCCGCGAAAGCGCCAAGCGCGGCAGCACCGGCCGCCGCAACCAGCATCAGTGTATCAATCTCGAACTTGCGGCGCTTGAGATTGTCGATTGCCTCGCGAAGCGTAAAGAAGCCGCCGAAGACATAGGCCGCAATATAGAGCGCGGTCGGCAACCAACCCGGCGCGCCCGCAACCAGCTTCTCGATGGCGAAGCCAACGCCGAGCAGCGCGCCGCAAGCGAGCGCAAAGATCAACTCGGTGTTCGGCCCCAGAAAATTGCCATGATCATGATCGTGACCGGCATCCTTTCCGGCAGCCTTGTGGGGATCATGCTCCCCTGGCCCATGGTCATGACCGGCATGGGCATCGCTTGTCGGCAAGACCAGAGAACGCCTTGTTTGGCGGACGCTCATTGCTGCGAGAGCATCCTGAAGTTTCCGCTCGGAAATCCGTTCGACATCGAACTCGATACGGACCATGCCTGCGGCATTCGCGTCGGCTTCCAGAACTCCCGGCAGGGCTCGCAATTGCTCGCCGACCGCGCGGGCCTTGCGCTGATGTCCGATGCCTTTGACCGACCAGAGGACGTGACCGTAGCGCTCGGCGATCGCTGCGCCCGCGGCACGTGCAATATCGCGAATGCGCGACAAGGAAACCGCTTCCGGATCGTAATGGATGCACAGCAGCGCCGGCTTATCCCCTTCAGGAGCAAGGATATGCGCCTGATCGATGCCCGGTCGCGCAATCAGGTTTTTAGTCAACCGATCGACGCAACCATCGCTCGAATCCGGGATTTCAGGAAGAATGAGGGGAATTTCGAGTTGCAGTTTTTCTGTCATCACCTTGTCCTGTCTGGCGGCGCTACGGCATATCGTGTAACGACGCTGCGTCTAATTAGGATGCAGCTTATCCTGGGAAGCGTCAGTCTTCACTCGGCGGCACGCTTTTGCCGGAATGTCGGGGCGAAGGATCAGTATCTTTCCACTGACAATTTGTAGATTAATACCGTCACCGAAAAAGGGCACACCAGTTCCCGGTGAAATCAGCCTTCTGGTCTCGCCATCGGGCAGAATCGTGAGATCAAGTGTCAGGCCATCACCCAGAAAATCGACATCGACTTTCGTTCCATCTTCGCAGATGTAAAGATGCTGACCGATCATTCCCGCTACCGAGGTCCGAGCCTGATTTCCATCGGTGGAGTCATCAGTCGGCGAAGAACAACCGGCATTGCCCAGAAGCAGCGCTCCCATACCCAGTAGCGCCAAGGGCCGGAGGTAAAGACTGCGGTGTGAACGAAGTCGAGCCAGCATAGCTACATCCAACCTTCGCCAAATCCTTCGCCGTGGACACCTGGGGCAAGGCATCCACGGCGCGGCTCCTTCTCACACCACCGCCCGGGGGAGACGATGGTGGGGGAGCGTCCCCGAAGGAACCCGCTGCGAGCTTCGGCGATCGTTCTGCTTTCGCATATGTCTGCGCGCCGTCTCATGATTTCTGGTGCCCCTTCCGCCGGGATTCTGCACGAGCATCGGCAAGGATCTCTACGCCGCCTTTCATGGCAATCAGCGCAGTGAGAAAACCGACGATCAGATCGGGCCAGTTGATCTCAAACCAAAGCACAAGACCGCCCGCAATGAGAATACCGCCGTTGGAGATGAAGTCGTTGAGGCTGAAAGTCGTTGCAGCTCGCAACGCCACATCGGGTTGCTCAAGCTTCTGGAGAAGCCGAAGGCAGATGTAATTGACGATCGCTGCGCCCGCAGACATCGCCATCATCGCCGATCCTATGGGCTCGCTGCCATACGCATAGCGCCGCCCCACATCGAGTAGGATACCGAGCGAAAACAGGAGAAGCATCACGCCTGAAACGCTCGCAACACGCGTTTTCCAAAGGGCGCCCCGACTTAGCGCGATCAGGCTCAGCAGATAGACAAGAGCGTCGGAAAGATTGTCGACACCATTGGCGATCAGCGCGCTTGAGTCCCCCGTCAAACCGACGACGAAGAATGCTGCGGAAATTCCAGCATTAAGAATGAGGACGATCCACAAAGTTCGCCGCTTGGAACGCGCTTCATCCATCGTTGGCCGCCTTCCGGGCATGTCGCGCAGCCTGGGCACGCCGCCGCTGCCGGTTCGGCACGGACCCAGCGCTGCGCATCTCCTTCTTCAAGAATCGGACAAATGCGCCGTCTTCGGCGCGCAGCGTCGCACGCAGCCCCCGCTTGGAGAACATGCTCATGATGCGGCCAAATAGGCCCCGATAATTCACTGCATGTCGAACTTCACAACCCGAACCGACACTTTTAAACGTATAAGTTTCATCATAGATAACCATGCCGCTGATCCCGATCGTCCAGCAGATCCGATCCGGTTTCTCGGCCAAAATGAGCGTCGCTTCCGCTTTTATGCGATATTGGCCCCGAAACAGCGCGTAACGCAGCGGCATAGGCTTGTCGGGCTCGGCCTCTACCTCTTCGAAACAATAAATTGGGTGCCACAGAGTAAACGACTTGAAATCGGTCAGATGAGACCAGACTCTGATCGGGGACATATTGATCGTGAAACTGGTTTCTTCTTCCATCGCCAATGTGACCTTTCACGCCGGCGCGAGCGTATACGTGACTACTCACATCCGCTCTCGCTTGCCGTCATGCATCGAGATTGTCGCCGCCCCGTCTGATGGCTCGGGTGGTGTTGGAGGATCGCGCTCGCCGCGATATTCTACATTGATCGACTCAACCGTTTCGATCGACACGCCGGGGATCAGCACGCTAAAGCGCGCCGAACGTCGAACACGCGTAGCAAGCGAACCAGTCCAGCGGGTGTCCCTGCTCACCCGACCGTGAGCCCCGGAGACATCGACGGAGACGTGAAGATGTCCCCAATGCACTGTCCGGGCCATGCTCGCTCGTCGCACATTACCCGTAACGAGAACGCCACCCGCCCGAGGGTAAGCCCGCACCCAGAATATCTCGACCTGCTCGCTCGGAAAAGCGTGGACTCCTTTTGCGAGGGGAGGCCCGGTCGTGCATCCGGCGAGCGCTAGTCCCGTGGCGGCGGCGAGCAGCAAAGCCGCTCGCCGCCTAGTGAGAAGCGCAACCTTACGAACCGCGCGCTCACCTGCCCAGGTCATGGGTGCGCTTCCACCAGACCGCTGTCATCGCCTTCGGATTGATCCGCTGTCCGGTCTTTCGGAACGTCCATCTCTTTACGCCCATAGCGGGCGTAAAGGGTCGGAAGCACGAACAGCGTCAGCAAAGTAGCTGTAATCAACCCGCCGATCACCACCGTTGCAAGCGGCTTCTGAACTTCCGCGCCCGATCCGGTGGCGATTGCCATCGGCACGAAGCCGAGACTTGCGACCAACGCGGTCATGACCACAGGACGCAAACGCATCATCGCGCCTTCATAGGCCGCCTTCGCCCGATCCATCCCATTCGCCATGAGTTCCTGGATCGAAGTCACCATGACGAGGCCGTTCAGCACCGCGATACCGGACAAGGCGATGAAGCCGACCGCTGCCGAGATGGAGAAGGGCATGCCACGAAGAGCAAGGGCGGCAACGCCGCCGACCAGCGCGAGGGGTACACCGGTGAACACGATCAACGCATCGCGAACGCTTCCCAAAGCTCCGTAGAGCAGCAGCATGATGAGCGCGAAGCACGCTGGCACCACCAGCATCAGCCGCTGGCTCGCCGAACGGAGATTCTCGAACTGCCCGCCCCAATCGAGATACTGACCGGGAGGAAGGCGCACTTCGCTGTCGATCATCGCTTGCGCGTCGTCGACGACGCCGGCGACGTCGCGGCCACGCACATTCGCCTGCACCACGACCCGCCGCTTGCCATTCTCGCGGCTGATCTGATTGGGACCATCGGTAACGCCGATCTCCGCCACGCTTTGCAACGGAACGAAGCCACCGCTCGGAAGCGGGACAGGCACCTGGGCCAGCGTTTGAAGATCGGCTCGCGCCGCATCCTCCAGACGGATAGTGACGAAGAAGCGCCGGTCTCCTTCAAAGATCATCCCGGCATTCCGGCCACCAATAGCGGCGGACACGGTATCCTGGACAGTCTTTGCTGAGATACCCAGCCGTGACATGACGTCGCGATTTGGACGGACGTCGAGCATCGGCAAGCCTTGGGTCTGTTCCACTCGAACGTCCGCTGCCCCCTCGGTCTTGCGGAGGATCGCTGCGATCTGGTTCGCCGTCGCATTCATCGCATCGAAGTCGTCACCAAATACCTTGACAGCGACATCCCCGCGGACGCCCGCAATCAGCTCATTGAATCGCATCTGGATGGGCTGGCTGATCTCGAAAGCACCGCCCGGCAAGCCTTCCAGTACCTTCTCGACCTTTGCGATCAACGCCGCTTTTGAAAGGCCGCTATCAGGCCATTGATCCTTCGGCTTCATGATGATGAACGTATCGGAGATGTTGGGTGGCATCGGATCGGACGCCAGTTCCGCCGTACCGGTTTTCGAGAACACGAATTTTACCTCAGGCAGCTTCCCGATCGCACTTTCAATCCGGGACTGCATCGCCTGACTCTGGTCGACCGACGTTCCTGGCACACGCAAGACCTGAGCGGTAAGATCGCCCTCATCAAGCTGCGGCAGGAATTCCTGTCCGAGGAAGGAGAAAGCCAAGATCGCTGCAAGGAAGCCGCCGACACCCACGCCTACGGTGAGCGTAGGCCGCTTCATCGCCTTATCCAGCCCCGGCTCATATTTGCGCTTGAGCCAGGACATGATCCGGCCTTCCTTCTCCTCAACCGGCTTCGACAGCCAGATGGCGAGCATCGCTGGCACGAAGGTGAGCGAAAGGACGAAGGCACCGACCAGCGCCATGATGACAGTGAGCGCCATTGGCGAGAAGGTCTTGCCCTCCACGCCTGTAAGCGTGAGCATCGGCGCATAGACGAGGATGATGATCGCCTGACCGAACACGGTCGGACGGATCATTTCGCGCGCAGCGCGGACAACGGACTCAAGCCGCTCGCCGAGCGACAGGTTTCGTCCAAGATGATGCTGACGTTCCGCAATACGCCTGAGTGCGTTCTCAACAATGATAACCGCGCCATCGACGATCAGACCAAAGTCGAGCGCCCCCAGACTCATCAGGTTAGCCGACACGCCTCCTTGCAGCATGCCGAAACTGGTCATCAACATCGTAATTGGAATGACCAATGCCGCAATCAGTGCCGCCCGGAAGTTGCCGAGCAGCAGGAAGAGCACGACGATGACCAGCAGTGCGCCTTCGGTGAGGTTTTTCGCAACCGTCTTGATCGTTGAATTGACCAACGCTGTTCGGTCGAGCACCGGCTGGATCACAACATCAGTCGGCAACGAGGCATTAATCCCCTCAAGGCGTTCAGAGACCGCCGAGGCCACGGTGCGGCTGTTCTCGCCAATCCGCATGATGGCGGTGCCGACCACGACCTCCTTGCCGTTCTCGGAGGCCGAGCCGTACCGAATAGCCTGGCCGAGACGCACCTGTGCCACCTGGTCGAGCCGGATCGGCGTGCCTTCGCGGGTTGCAATGACCGTACCGGCCAATTCGCCGATATTGCGGATACGCGCATCGGAGCGGACAGCGAGACCCTCACCGCCACGATTGACCACGCCGGCACCCACGCCGACATTATTCTCTTCAAGAGCCTGGGCGAGATCAGTCAGATTCAGCCCCAGGGCGGCAAGCCGCTGCACATCAGGAATGACCTGGAACTGCTTCACATATCCGCCAATGGAATCGACGCCCGCAAGGCCAGGCGTGTTCTTCAGCAATGGAGCAACGATCCAATCCTGCGCCGTCCGCAGATAGGTCGCCTGATCGGCCTCGCTTACCAACCGATCGCCCTCTGGCGTTATGTAGCTGCCATCGGGCTGCATGCCGGGTTCGCCCGGCTTATGTTTGTCCTCCTTGCGGTGCTCGAAGTGGACGGTCCACATATAAACTTCGCCGAGACCCGTCGCGATCGGTCCCATAGTCGGGACGGCACCGTCGGGCAGGTTTTCCTCGGCCACCCTGAGCCGTTCAGCGACCTGTTGACGTGCGAAATAGATGTCGGTCGATTCGCTGAAGACAGCCGTGACTTGAGCAAATCCGTTGCGGCTGAGCGAGCGGGTATATTCAAGGCCAGGCACACCTGCGAGCGCCGTTTCAATCGGAAAGGCGATCTGCTTCTCGACCAACTCGGGCGAGAGAGCGGGCGCGGTGATATTCACCTGCACCTGGTTGTTGGTGATGTCGGGAACGGCATCGATCGGCAGTCGAGCGATTGCCCAGCCTCCGATGACCATGGCGATAAGCGTCATGAGCAGCACAAACCAGCGCCGCTCGACGGAAAATGTGACGATACGATCAATCATGATTAATGTCCGCCATGCTCCGCTTCGCCCTTGCTGAGCTCAGCCTTGAGGGTGAAGCTGTTAGGACCAGCGAGCTGCTCGTCGCCCCTAAGCCCCGAGGTTACGACTACGTTGTCCCCGCTCGGGCTGCCGAGCGTAACGGGTGTCGCCTGAAAACCATGATCTGTGCGCACGAACACCGTGGGCCGCCCTTCGACGGTTTGTACCGCACTTTGTGGCACCAGTACCGATGCCGCTCCAGTTCCACCCGCCAAGCGGATCGAGGCAGTGACCGGTTCTCCCACCCGCCATTGTCCTGAGCGATTATCGATGACCGCGATGACGCTCGCGAGACGAGTCGCTTCGTCAAGGATTGGCGAAACAAAGTCGACCCTCGCGACGGATTTGCGGGCACCGGATACGATCTCGATTTCAGACCCGGGCCGCACCTTGCCTGCGTCAGCGGGTGCCAGTGAAAGTGTGACCGCGACCCGTCCGAGATTTGCAACCCGGAACAATTCCGCATCGGCTGCTACTGTCTGACCCAGCGTTACGCTGCGCGAGACCACCTGACCGGCAAGCGGGGCGGTGATGGCAATGCGATTAAGCGCACCGCCGCCACCGCCCGCCGCCGACACCTGCTGCTGTGCGAGACGCAGCGAAATCCGGGCTTCTGTCGCCGCGGTCCGCGCCGCGATCAGATCCTGTTCAGGAGAAACCTTCTGATCGAAAAGTCTCTGCTCGCGCCGCAGATTGGATTCGGCAAGCGACAACCGCGCGCGCGAAGCTTCGATTTCTGCATTGAGCGATGCGGCCTCGCGGCTTTCGATGATCGCCAGTGTCTGCCCCCGACCAACCGATTGACCGAGATTGCGTGTAAGCGAAACCACACGACCACCGATTGCTGCGGAAACGACCTGCATACCTTGCGGATCACCTTCAATCGTCGCCGGCAAAGTCAACGCACCTCCACCACTGCGTACCGCACGAACCAGTTCGATGCCTGCAGCCTTTATCTGGTCGGGGTTAAGGTCGATCTCGCCTTCCTTCTCGGCATGTTCTCCTTTTTCCCCGGCGCCCGCTGCATTTTCAGCATTTTCAGCCTTCTCAGGTGCAGGATCGCCCCCGGAGCACCCCCCCATCAGCATTGCGGCGAGAGTAAGCGGCAAGGCCGCTTTCACATAATATTTCATGATCAGTTCCCCTGGAGGTCGTTCGCGGGAGCAGTCAGCCGCTCGAGCTGCGCCTGGGCGTTGTGATAGTTGAGAAGGGCGTCAATCGCTGCGAGGCGCGTTTCAGCTAATGTGCGTTCTGCATCGAGCAGTTCGAGCTGACCGAATTTGCCTTCGCGGTAGCCTATTCGAGCGATACGGGCTGCCTCTTCGGCAGCCCGCAGGGCTGGCCCCTTGGCTGTTACGGCAGTGGTCGCCGCATTCGCCGCATCCGCCTGAGCGCGCGCGATCGCCTGATCGACCTCGAGGGCCGTAACTCGCCGCTGTGCTTCAGCAAATTGACGTTCAGATGTCGCCTGTGCCAACGCAGCTTTGCCGTTGTTGAACACCGGAATCGGAATTGTCAGACTAAACATAGCGGCCGTATCGCCGGTCTCGCGGAACTGGCGCGCGCCTGCACTCACGGTGAGATCGGGAACCCGCTGCGAACGCGCCAACCGTACACCCGCGTCAGCGATCGCCAGATCAGCCTCAGCGGCCGCCATGGCCAGCGTGCCTGCGCTTTCGATCTCCTGCATCGGCCCATAGCCGCTGCGCACATCGGCAAACCAGAATGTATCAAGTTCGCCGGACACCGGCTGGCCAACCAGCTTTGACAATGAAAACCGGGCTACTTCTACCAATCGCTCGGCCCGCTGAACCTCGGCATCCGCGTTGATGCGGGTTACATCCGCGCGCTGGACTTCTATGGGCGATGCCCGACCGGCCTGGACCCGCACTTCAGCCGCCCGAAACCCCTCTCCCGCAATTCGCGCCTGGTCCCGCGCTGTTGTCAGTCTCTGCTGGGCCGCCGCCGCCTGCGCATACGCTTGTATGACCGTTAGCCGGAGATCGACCTGAGTGATTGCGGCCTGAAGCGCGACACGCTGCGAACGAGCATCGGCAACGCCGATCCTGGCTGATCGCTTTCCTCCCAGTTCGATCGGCAGTGCAAAGGAGGTGGTGGTCTCCAGGCGATCGGCCCTCCGATAGGGTCCACTGCCGACCAAGTTTTCCGCTTGGACGGAAATTTGCGGGTTTGGCCGCAAGCCAGCCACGGTCCTCGCGGCCTCGGCGGCCCGGACATTGGCCTCGGCCGCATCAAGTGACGGAGATGTTGCACCGGCCAGTGCCAATGCGTGGTCAAGCTTGAATGTTGCGCTCGTCTCGGCAGACGGCGCAGTCTGCGCCTGCGCGATAGTCGCGCAGGACGCCGCGGCCAGCGCGGCCGCGATCAGTCGATGCATGGTAAATAATCCTGATCAAAGACGTATGACAGCACCGCCGACAAGCATCAGCGCTGCAAGATCGTTACGACTCGATCAAGCGATAGGAGGTCGCAAATCCGGCCCCAAATTTCGGAACACAAAAACATCTGCAGATGCAGGACCGTATAAGGCCGCAGCACGGTCGAGCATCTGCTCGCCCTGCCCCACACCAATCACGAACGAGGATGCGTGATGGCATCCGTGCTGATGCGGGACCGCTGGATCAGCATCGCCGGGAGCCGGCTTTTCATTCTGCTCCTCGCGCATCTCCGCAGTACACGCTTGGGCAATCGGGGTCGAAAGCTCCTGGGCATGCACGACGGTCGATGTCACGAGTGACATCGCCAGCATCCAGAGAATCAGAAACCCTTGCCGAACCATAACGGCCCCCTAACCCAATCCTCTCATACTGTCATCGGAAAATCGTGCCCTAAAGCAGAAATCTGACATACACTCGCTAGATGCTCACGTCTCTCTAATCCAGAGACGCACGTTTTTATCGGAATTACCCCCAATATCCCATACACGGGCAGTTATGGTATGGTATATCATAAATTTAATATTGCAGGCAGCGATCTTATTTAACATATACTGTTGATTTCCGCTGAGAGCTGACCCGGGAAGGTCCAAAGTTTCCATTGAGAAGTGACCCATGTTCTGAGCTTCCCCCTGGCATTTGCGTCGGGGGATCAAGGAGTGATCGACATGGCGTTATTGAGCGTAATCCGGCGCTGGCATTTCCGCGAAGGGATGCCGATCCGGGAGATTGAGCGACGTACCGGATTGTCGCGCAACACGATCCGCAAGTACCTGCGCGCCGGCACGGTAGAGCCCAAGTTCAAGGTTCCCGAGCGGCCAAGCAAGCTCGACCCGTTCGCGGAGAAGCTGTCGGCATGGCTACGGATCGAGGTCGGCAGGTCGCGCAAGCAGCGGCGTACGGCCAAGCAGATGCACGCCGATCTGGTCGCGCTGGGCTATGACGGATCCTACAATCGCGTCGCCGCGTTCGTGCGAGCCTGGAAGGCCGAGCGGCAGAGTGATGCCCAGACCAGCGGCCGCGGCACCTTCGTCCCGCTGGCGTTCGCGCCGGGCGAGGCATTCCAGTTCGACTGGAGCGAGGACTGGGCGATCATTGCCGGCGAGCGGACGAAGCTGCAGGTGGCGCACAGTAAGCTGTCGCACAGCCGGGCGTTCATCGTCAGGGCCTATCTGCTCCAGACCCACGAGATGCTGTTCGATGCGCTGACCCAGGCGTTCCGGGTTCTCGGCGGCGTCCCCCGGCGCGGGATCTTTGATAATATGAAGACTGCGGTCGACCGGATCGGCGCCGGCCCAAGAGGAACAGGGAGGGTCCGACGGGTCGACGCCCGGTTCGCAGCGATGGTGTGCAGCGACAAATTCGGTAGCCGGGGGACGACAAACGAGATGGCCGGATTTCATGGTTGGA
>ERZ1292644.836-Hain-H14-01um-R2-836-length-17977-cov-7_pt1 | contig 17977 bp, 33 predicted proteins | sample MGYA00564402_ERZ1292644 | MGnify/ENA primary metagenome ERZ1292644 (study PRJEB36523, sample SAMEA6512644) | groundwater metagenome | collected 2019-01-09 | study: AquaDiva: Metagenomics assemblies of 32 groundwater samples
GGCTCGCGCCCCCCCCGTCATAGAGTTACTACCGTTTTGTAGGCTGTCAGAAGCATGGGCTGATGCTCCCGCACTGTGATCCTGCATCCCTTCCTCATGCTGTCGCCCGATCCTCGCTCGCCCCCGGTATCCCGTACCCGTTCGCCCGGTTGCGCGCGATGTCCATTGCCTCGTCTATGACGCTCTGCCCCGTCTTAGACTTGGCCACGTCCCTGTACTTGTCGCGACACGATGACAGATACGCCCGCCATGCATCCGGGTCAACAGACTCGGGTGGGAGCCTGGCGAGGCGGTCAACGATGTCCATCACGGCGTTGTCTCGGGCCTGCTTTGGGTCGGGCTTAGGGGGCTTTCCCCTGTACGGTTTGCGGTCCTTCCAGGTCCTGGCCCTGTCCAGCGTCGCCGGCCAGTCATCCAGGCACTTGCGGGCGCTCTGCGGCAGGAAGCCCTTAGCCTCGCCGTCCTTCCGGGCGTCTACAACCCATGCCTCGACCTCCTGCAACGCCTCCTGCGTCATGCTGCCGGCCTTGACGGCCTCAAAGACGGCATGCTCCTCAAGCGAGGATAGGCGTTGATGGGCGGGTCGGGAGAACATCCTATTCATCGTTTGCCTGCATGATTCCATGATCGGCTCGGCGGGTGTCTCTGGCTTATGCTTTGCATCATCCATTGCATCATCCATTGGATACCGTTTTGCATATGCACGCGCGGTATCGTTCTCGTTCTCGTTTTCGTTCTTCTCTTTTCCCCATCTTTTCATTGAAGACAGAGAGCGGCGGCGATGGTGTTCTAGCTGATCTCCCCACACGTCCAGAAGCACAGCATTCGCGCGCCGACCGTCAGGAAGAACGGGGAACATCGCAAGAACGGATGGGAAGCGAGAGACATCGAAGCCGACGCAACGGGAGAGCATGGCGAGATCCCCAACGAGATAGCCGCGGCCGGCCCACTGGCAGTCGAGCAGTTCGTGATACGCGCCTTTCTCTTCGAGGGTCATACACCTAACAGCCATAGAGCCCGACCATCGGTCGGGATACCACGGATACCAATGCAGGGAACTCATGGGTTGAAGATCCAATCCCGAAGCCCGGCGGCGCCGACAGGTGGTAGTGAGGAACACGCCGGGCATTGCGCCCGTTGAGTTGAACGCTGTCCGCCGTCACCGCCAGGCTTCGATTTTAGCTTCAGATTTTCACCAACGTATTCCCAGGGCTACCACACCCCCTCATCAACCATCGCGCACCCTACCCCTTCCCGCGCGGGATGTACACAAAAAAGAATCGTACTGGATGTCAACGCCGTTCCCCGTGGAACTTCGCCCCCAGCATCGCCGAGCAGTCATCCTCAGTCTGTAGGATGTGCACCGGGCGCCCGTGCGCGCGCGCTGCCAGGTGAAATGCGGCCTCTGCCGGCGTCAGCGTGTACTTCCCAGGGTTCTTGACCTCACACCACCAGAACGAAGTGCCACGGAATACCATCAGGTCCGGGAAGCCGGGCACGGCGCCCGCGGTAGCGTGCGTGTCGAGTACCCAGGCGCCCATGGCTCCCATGAACCGGGCGAGCGCGTCCTGGTTGGCGTCTTTGCGGCGGGCGTATTTCATGGGTGCAGAATCTCCGTGCGGACGTGCGTGGCAATCGCCCGCATCAGGTTCAGGGGGACGCTGTTACCGATACGTTCAATAGCCGCATTCCATCCAGTGAATCGGAAGTCGTCAGGGAATGAACCAAGACGACAGCGCTCTAACGTCGAAAGCGGCCGCGGCTTGTCGGGATGATACACCCCGCCATATCCAGAACCCTTTTGCAGAACAAATGACGGCCTCCCCCAATCAAGGCGCCGGTGGGTTTGCTGCAATCCAACAACTCCACCATGCCCCGCTTTGCGCCAGTATTCCTGATATTTCGCAGACATATCCGGCGCGTCGCCCCTGTCGGTTGTCCCATCAAACGCCTCGCGAACCGTCCCTGGCCTCGTCTGCGGCTTCGGGTGGCTCGGTTCAATGCCGAGATCATTCCGTACCCCGATGATGATGACCCTCTCCCGTGACTGCGGCACGTTGTAGTACATCGCATTGAGGACTTCACCCTTCACCCGGTATCCGCAATCGCGCAGGACCTGAACGATGGTCAGGTACGCCTGTTTCATGTGACCCTTGACCATGCCCGTCACGTTCTCCATAACGAAGACGCGAGGCTGCAATTCCTGAACGAGTCGGGCGAACTCACGAAACAAAGAATTGTGCGGGTCGTTGAACTTTCGCTTGCCGGCCGTACTGAACCCTTGGCATGGCGGGGATCCATCGAGCACGTCCAATTCGCCGGGGCGGATGCCGCCCGCAAGTCTCATGCATTCAGCGCCGGTCAGTTCCTTGATGTCTCCGTGATAGACAGGCACGCCGGGGAAGTTCATCTTGAACGTGGCGACGGCATTATCATCCCACTCAACGGCGAGCAGTTCACGGAAGCCAGCCAACTTGTACCCGAGCGATGATCCACCGCACCCGGCGAATGTGCTGATGACCGTGGGGCCCGTGCCGGGTTCACCACTTGAAGCCGCAGGAGGGGCATTCATTCTTCGTGTCCTTCATGGCTTCTTCATCCACGGGTTTGTTGCTTTCCGGAATGGTAATCAGGTCAACATCCATCCCGAGCATTTCCAGATCGGGGATTTCCCAGTCTGCGGCGAGCATGTCCCAGTCCCAGTCACCGGCCATCCCAGCGGGGGCGTTGTCAATGACGACGAACCGCTTGATCTGTTCCGGGGTCAGGTCCCCGGCGCGGACAACCCACGACGCCGGCACCTCCGTCATGCCGAGATGCTTGCAGGCCCGCGTCCGCATGTTCCCGCCGATGACCGTCCCGAGCGCGTCAACGACGATGGGGCGGAGCACCATGAACTGAGGGTCGCGCTGGATGGACTCACAGAGCTTGGCGAACGCTTCCTCCGTGATCGTGCGCGGGTTGCGCTCGTTAAGGTGGATGGTGTCGAGGAGGACAGTACTCGCCCCGGCAGAGGCAGAGGGGCGCGGCGGGGCGGAGTGCACTTCTGCCGCCGCCTCTTCCGTCCCGGCCTCTGCCGGGCTCCCTCTGCGTGCCGGGGGTTGCCGTTTCGCGTGTCGTGTAGCATTTGATTTCTTAGGACTCATTGACGAGATTCCTTTCCTCCGGTGGGATCCACTTCTCGCCGGCCATCCTGAACAGGTCACGCTCCTCTGGCGTGGCGACGGGCGCACCGTTCCGCGTGAGCATTCCATTCTTGCTCTCGTACCCGTTGCGGACCCACCCGCGCGCGAGGACGTGATGCGAATAGGCGGCGCTGCCCGTTCGTATGGCGTAGATCAGTCCCCAGTTTTCACTGGTGGCGAAGAACAGGTCGAGGGCGATCCCGTCCGGCAACGTGCGTTGCGTGTACTTGCACGGCAGTTCCCCTCGCACCTTCGGCCAACGGTCAACGATGCAGGCGATGCCCGTCGCGAACAGGCCAACGTCATAGGGCTTCGGGATGGCGACGATTTCGATGTCCCCGACATCGGGCTTGCGGCGGCGAACGCTCCCGGCAATCTCTACGCGGATGCAGTGAGGCGTGAGTTGCGCCTTCACCCGCTCGGCAATGGCTGTCGCCTCGTCGAGCTTCATGCCGTGCCCTTCCACTTCCGCCGCTCATGGTAGTACGCGCGGTTGTACTCTCTCACGGCGTCAGGCTGCTTCCAGCGGTGATGCGTACTGAGTTGGTGCCCGAGCCGGATTAGCTCCAGGCGCGCCCGCCGCCACCGTTGGTATGCGGCCTTGTTCTCGGACGGAGGATGGCCTGCCGCCCGGCTTCGCAACTCTCGCGTGGTCAATCGTGTCATGGGCGCAGATTGTACCAGTGCGCGGCGGGACCGTGCAAGTGGAGTTTTCCCGACAGCGGTTTGCCCCTTTATCCATGCGGGTTTCCGGCCTGTCGAAAAACATTCTTTATTCACTTGTCATTTTCAAGCCCAGGTGATACCTTATGGACATAGTATTTCATCAGTTCTTTTGACAACTTGGTCGGTGAGCGCGGGCGAGGCGAAGACGCGACCACCAAACGGAGAGACGGGACAGAGAGTCCGGCGCGGGTGAGACCGCGACACGGAGCGACCCAACCCGAGAGGCCACAGGCCGGTATCACAGTACATCAATCCGCAACGAGATCAGAACTGACAGAAGCGTGTAAATCACCTTGCCGGACGGTGGAGGACTTTTCCCCTGCCGAACCCTGGCGGACCCGAACCCATAGGATAGTTGCGCCGCATGCGTGCCGCGAGGCACTAGAGTAGTGGACTCCATGACGAGACGACTTTGGGGCGCGAGCATCGGGAGAAACGAGGGAAACCACGATTGATCGGGACCGCACCGCGGCCCCCTGAATCTGTCCGAGTGTGCGAGTCAAGGCGCGCTCGTAAAAATCGAATATGAGCGGGGCGACCCGGAAACGGGAAGCCCTTTTCCTTTTGGGGAACGAAACAACGAGACGGGGAAACAGCGGCCCGGTGAGACGGGCCAGAACAACGGGAGATAGACAATGAGCAGCAACAACACAGTGACAAGCGCAGTATTGGTTAAGGTCGCAACGGGCATGATCGGAAAGACGCTGACGGATCGGCAGATCACCGGGGAGATTCGCGCGGCCAAGCTGATGCAGGGTGACGACACCGGCCGATGGATCAAGAACAAGTGGGGCAAGACGGCCCTCAAGGCGATGACCTCCTGTCTGTCCGAGTCGTATAGCTACCACCGCGAGCACACCATCCCGTGGGATGACTGGGGCTACGGGCTCGTGCGCGCGGACATGCTGGACGCCTACCGGGCGGGGATGGCGCAGATCACGGAGAAGTTTCGGGCGGCCGTGGAGGAGTTCGTGTCTGCGCTGCCTCAGATCATCGAGGACCGGCGCGCGGCGCTTGGCCAGTCGTTTGACCTCGGGGACTACCCGACGGCTGACGAGATTCGGCGCGAGTGTTCAATCACGATGACGGTTGCGCCGGTCCCCACCGTGGACGATTTCAGCCGGTATGCGTTCGCCCAGGGCACGCTGGCGGCGGTCAAGGCGGACCATGAGTCGAGGCTTGCGGGGATCGAAGTCACCGCGAAAATAGAACCGTACAAGCGCGTGCTGCCTCTTCTGGAGAAGATTGTCGCGACACTGAGCGCGCCGGACAAGATTTTCCGTGACAGCCTCGTCGGGAACGTGAAGGAAGCGCTCGACGTGATTCCGTTCCTTTCGCTGAACGGCGACGCGGAGTTGACCGCGCTGGTGGAGTCGGTCAGAATGAAGGTTGCGGCGATTGACCCGCAGTTGCTGCGCGACAGCGCCGCGCAGCGGGAGCGGATGGTTGAGATGGCGCGGGACCTCGCGGCGAAGTTCAGTGGCGCGGTGAACCGAAAATTGCAGAAGTAGTTTTGACGCGGTGCTGGCCCGTAGGGCCGGAGTCCCCCGGACGGCCGGGTGTTGCAGGCGCGACTCCACTGGACGTAAACCTGCTGTGGCGGTCCCGATAGCCCAGGCCGGTAATTCGGGGTTGCCAGCACCGCGTCATCATCAACAACGGAGGGTAAATCTGTGAGTCACATATCCACAATCCAAGTTGAGATCAAAGACCTGTCCGCCGTCAAGGCGGTCTGCGCGCGCATGGGCTGGACGTTTGTCGAGAATCAATCCACCTATGCGTGGTACGGGCAGCTTGTCGGCGACCAGACGGCGCGGCTGGCGGCCATGGGCATGACGGCGGCGGACATGGGCAAGTGCCTGCACGCCATCAAGGTCCCAGGTTGCCGATATGAAATCGGCGTTGCCGCGGGGATGAACGGCAAGGGCTTTCGGTTCGCGTTCGACACGTACCGCAATGGCGGCCTGGACAACGTCATCGGTAGCGACGGATCGAAGCTCTCTCAGTTGTACGCCATCGAGAAAGTGAAGATCGAGGCGCGACGGAAGGGGTACATGGTCCGGGAGACGGCGCGGCAGGACGGGTCAATCAAACTCGACATCACGGGGATTGCATGAGCACCGCGGCGGCGAAGGTCAGGGCGAACGACAGCGTCGTGGCTGCATGGCTGGCGATCCGCGAGCTGGTCAATGCGGAACGGGCGGGAGATACGGAGTGCCTTTCGCGCGAGGACCTCGATCTTTGGCTAAAGATGGGACAGCACAGCGCAATTCAAGGCGCTCTCACGCGGGCGTTTGATCGGGAACAGGCGGAGAAGAAGGGACGTACAGGACCATGAAGACGATCACAGTGACAGTCTCCCCGAAAGGGGAAGTCGCGATTGAAGGCTCCGGGTTCAAGGGGCCGGCGTGCGACAAGGCCATGACCGAAATCGAGAGCGCGCTTGGCATCACTAAGGCGCGCAAGAACAAGGGCGAGTACTACCAGAAGGACGTGACGCGATGCGCGACACACTGAGTACGCTGGTAGTCGGCGCGGACGGGATCGTCACCTGCCTCTGGACGGAGGTCATCGACCTGTCGGCGCTCGGGAGTCTATCAATCCGCCGGGCGTCAGCGGTCGAGTTCGATGAACAGCGGCAGTTGTGGGTGGTTGAGGTGCCTGGCACCGGGGAAATCTTCGCGGACGTTTCGCGGGAGCGGTGCCTGGAGTTCGAGCGGGAATGGTTTGCGGAAAGGATTGGATCATGAACACTACAAAGTTGTCTCTTGTGCAGCGGGAGAACCTCCGTATATGGCGAGAGGGGGTCCGATTTGGGTTCAGGCGGTTTGCCGCATGGCATGATGGCGTGGAGACCGTCGGCGTCTTGAAGCGTCCTCTGAAAAACGCTTTGAAAGACGTCGATGACGGAAAGTATGATGTCATGTCTGGAATCGGGTGAGCAACGCGCTGCGAGAGGCGCAGAAGGAAACGGAACATGAAAGCTATCGAGACGAAGATCAAAGCGGGGTACGCGGGGCTGTACGTGGTCGCGCACGAGTCCGGCCGGGTCATGGCGGACATCAAGAAGTCATGTGAGAAGTTGAATCGGGAAATGTTCGCGTGGACGGTCACGACGGGAATTTCGGAAACCGTCACCGAAGAGCCGAAGAAGATCCCCGAGACTGAAGCGCCGAACGAGATGCTGGCGGCCTTCCACAAGCTGCCGGATGACGCGGTGTTGCTGGCCTCAGACTTCCACCTGTTCCTCGCGGACCCGAACCCGGTCCTGTACGGCATGCTGAAAGACGCCGTCGAACACGGGCGGGCACACGGGAAGGTGCTGATCGTGCTGGCGTGCCGGAAGGTCCTCCCGCCTGAGATCGAGCGGGAGTTCACGGTTGTCGAGTTTGACCTGCCCGCGCGGGCGGACCTGTTGACGATCCTACGCGGCATCATCAAGTCGGCGGACATCAAGCAGACGATGGCCCAGGCGACGGTTGACGGCCTGATTGACGGCGCGCTCGGCATGACCAGCATAGAGGCTGAAAACGCTTTTGCGCTGTGGGCAATCTCCGGGGACCTGCGAGACACATCCATCGTGGCCGACGAGAAAGCAACGGCGATCAGCAAGGGCGGCATGATTGAAGTTGTCCGGACGGGCGAGACCCTTGAGAGCATCGGCGGGCTGGATGCGCTCAAGGCGTGGATTCTGCGGCGCGAGAAGGCGTTCACCCCCGAGGCGCAGAAGTACGGGCTCCCTCTTCCGAAGGGAATCCTCATGGTGGGCGTCCCCGGCACGGGGAAGAGTCTCACGGCGAAGGCTGTCGCGGCGGCGCTTGGAAGGCCGCTTCTGAAGCTGGACGCTGGAAAGTTGTTCGGTTCGCTGGTCGGTCAGTCCGAGGCGAACGCGCGCGAGGCGATCAAAGTCGCTGAGGCGATTGCGCCCTGCGTCCTCTGGATTGACGAGATCGAGAAAGGGTTCGGCGGGGCGAAGTCAAGCAACTCGACAGACGGCGGAACGTCAGCCCGCGTCTTCGGATCGTTCTTGACCTGGATGCAAGACAAGAAATCGAGCGTGTGCGTGGTCGCGACGGCTAACGACGTGAGCCAGCTTCCCCCGGAGTTTTTACGCAAGGGTCGGTTCGATGAAATGTTCTTCGTGGACCTGCCGAATGAGTCGGAGCGGGCGGCGATCTGGGACATTCAGATCCGCGCGAAGGGGCGGGACCCCAAGAAGTTCAAGGTCGCGGAACTGGCGCGCGCGTCATCCGAGTGCACCGGGGCGGAGATCGAGGCGGCGGTCGTTGAAGCGCTCTATGAGGGGTTCGCGGAGAATCGCGAGCCGGTTACGGCGGACATCTCTGCCGCCCTGGCCGCACAGGTCCCGCTATCCCGGACCATGGGCGAGCGAATCGGCGCGTTGCAGACGTGGGCGAAGGGCCGTTGCAGAATGGCGACGGCTGCCAGCGCGAGCGATGCGAGTACGAAGGGAGGTGGGAGAAAGATAAACCTATAACCATACATCAAACGACACCGGGGCGAGGGGCGCGTGTCCCCGCCCCGGTCATTACAAGGAGGTTGGTCGTGCACATCCAAAGACGCAAACAGTCTAATCGCAAGTGGAGCAAGCTGGAGATTTGGCTCCGATCGGTCGTTCTGTGGTTGCAGTTCGCGCGGGCGGCCATCATGCGCCGCCGGGTCAATCGGGAAATGCTGCGCGATAAGGCCACGGGCGGCGAGTGCGACAGGTGCAGCGTGCGGTACAGGTGCGGGGAGTCGCCGCACCGCATGAAGGTTATCATGGAGGAGAGTTTCCAATGGCCGCACATCTCCCTGAACTGAAGAATGGCGACATCATCCACCGGCAATTTGCCGAGTGGACGGTTGCGGCCGTTGACCCTCACGGGCGGCGGGCGAAGTCGAAACATGATGAACCGTGCTATCGGCTGACGGGCAAGATCGGGTCAATCGAAGTCACGTCAAAGCGTTGGTGGCGTGGTGAGGAGTTGGAAGCGGCCGGCTACACGGCAGGAAGGTGGAACGGGCGATGAGCGGGAATCAGCCTGAACTGTTCAAGCAGCGCGAGGTCCGGATGAATCGCGGGCCGCTGCTGGCGTCCTATCTCCTGAAGGTGCTCACCATCCACAAGGACGGGCTCACCCGGAAGGTGCTCAAGACGAAGTATAACCTGACGGATCGGGAGTGCCGGCTGGCGCGACAGTTCAGCGGCGGCCGGATTCTGTCCGGGCAGCGGGGCTACAAGGCGACGGAGTTCGCCACGTTGGACGAGATCAAGACGGCGGCGGGCGCCCTGGAAAGGCAAGCCCGCGTGATGATGTCAAGCGCGAGTGAGTTGGGGTCGGTCATGCACGGGCGGGTGCCGGCGGCGGCCCCCGAGACGGTGCAGGACCCGGCCCCGGACGGTCGCTGAGTAGGAGTCAGAACAGAAACCAGTACAGAAGGGAATCAGGATGAACGGAGAACAGGGAGTTGTGAGACCGGGCGGCAAAAGTCCGCTGATTGCGTTGGGGCAGCGGTTCGCCATCGAACCGGCAAAGCTGATAGAGGTCCTACGAGGAACGGTCATCAAGCCGGATCGCAACGGCAAGCTGGCGACGAACGAAGAGGTTGCGGCGTTCTGCGTGGTTGCAAACCAGTACGGCCTTAACCCATTCACGCGGGAGATCCATGCGTTCACATCCGGCGACAAGGGCGTTGTCCCCATCGTCGGCATTGACGGATGGACGCACATAGTCAACGAACACCCGGCGTTTGACGGGTGCGAGTTCTCCTACCAGGACGATGCGGCAGGGGTCCCCGTGTCCGTCACGTGCACGATGCACGTCAAGGGTCGCTCTCACCCCATCGTGGTCACGGAGTACTACGAGGAGTGCAAGCGGAACACTCCCCCGTGGCAGACGATGAAACGGCGGATGCTCCGGCACAAGGCGTATATGCAGAGTGCCCGGTATGCGTTCGGGCTGTCCGGCATCTATGACGAGGACGAGGCGCGGGACATCTCGAAGGAGGTTGAGGTTTCCGGGCCGGTCGCTCTGTTCCCGGAGAAGAAACCCGCTTCCCCGGCCCCCCGTGCCCCCGTAAAGGCCCCGGCGGACGCGCCACGGCAGGCACCGCAGGCCCCGGCAGAGCCGGCGCATACGGAAACACCCCCCCAGGCTGGCGAGGCTCCTACGAGTCCGGCGGAAGAGGCTCACGGGACAACGGTCCTGGTTGACCCTCCTCCCCCGGAAGCCGGCGAGGCTGTCCTGGCCGGAGAGACGGCGGCTGGCTTGTTCGCTGACCTGGACGCGGAACACGCGGCGACCGTGGCGGCGCTTAAGTCGCTCCCGGCTGAAGCGCTCACGCGTGGATGCTCGAAGGCCGGCATCAAGCTGGATGACGGCGAGGCGCTGGAACAGCAACCCCTGCATGACCTGAAGGTCGCGCTTTCGGTCGGGCGCGGGGCGGTCGGAACGGGAAAGAGGAAGAAGGCATGAAGGCATTATCGCTTGAGTTCGTGTGGAACATTCGCGCCAAGCTCAGGGCCGAGGGGGCCAAGCTCTGGGCCGAGGGGGACAAGCTCTGGGCCGAGGGGGCCAAGCTCTGGGCCGAGGGGGCCAAGCTCTGGGCCGAGGGGGCCAAGCTCAGGGCCGAGGGGGCCAAGCTCTGGGCCGAGGCCGTTATCGAAGCACACGGAAACGTGATTATCGAATGGACGGAAAGCGGCTGCAAGGTCGAAGGCGTCGAGTACAGGAACAAGAAGTAGGCGGATCGGTAGCGGCTGGCACGGGGTAACGACGTAGAACGGGCGGAGAGCCTGCTACGTGTCCCGGCAATCCGGGGAGACAACTCTCCGTGTCAGCCGCCCGCCCATCGTCACGTAACGAAGGAGACCAACGGAATGAAAGTTCAACGGATCAGTAGCGCAGAGCGTCTTTACCTCTGCCCCGGCAGCGCGGTCGCGCAAGACGGGATCGAGTACGCTCGGGACGAGGAGTCCCGCAACACGGCGGCCATGTCGGGAACGAAAGTCCATGCGGCGGTGCACATGCTTCTGGCCGGCGCGTCCATTGACTTCCTACCCATCAACCGGCGGGAGGAGTGGGTCGCGAACACCTTCGCCGACATCGTGCGCCGGAAGGAAGCGCAGATCGGGGTCCCGGCGACGATGATCCTGCCTGAAATGGAGTGCTACATCAGGAACAACTGGATTGGTCACTGGGATCGGGTTGTCATCTTCGGAGACAACCTCACGCTGTTGTGGGAGTGGAAGACTGGCCGTCTGTCCCAGGAAAAGGCCAACGCGCACGTCCAGGGGCGAATGTACGGGGTCGCAATCTACGACACCATCCCAACGGCCCCATACCCGTTGAACGCCTGCGTGCTTTCTGCCGGGGAAGAGTTCGGGGAGATGCTAAGTGAGTGCGTCTTTGACAAGAAAGCTATCGAGGCGGCCCGCGAGGAGGCGGACTACATCACGGAGCGGGTGTCGCTCCCGGATGCCCCCAGGGTGCCCGGCCTCCGGCAATGCAAGTATTGCCGCGCCAAGGGGACGCCGCGCTGTCCGGAGACGGCGCAGATGTTGGAGACGGCCGCGACACAGTTCACGTCGGAAGCAGTCGGTGACATCCACCTGATTGGGGACGCGCTTCGTACCTGGAAGTGGGTCCGCCCCTACGGCGAGAATGTCGAGCGAGTCGTCAGGGGTCTACTCGACAAGGGGGAGAAGGTCCTCACGTCGGACAGCAAGGAGTGGGTGTTTGGCAAGGCGCGACAGTCTCGGACGGTCGAGGATCTTGCCATCGCGTTCGGCAAGTTGAAGGGCATCACGGATGCCCTTGAGTTTCTCAGCGCGTGCAAGCTGTCGCTCGGTGATCTTGAAGACGTGATCTATCGCAAGGCTCCGGCCCCGGACATCGTCACGGCATGGGTGGCGGCGAAGGGTAAGAAGAAACTCACGCGGGACCTTGCGAACAAGTTCGTCATGGAGGTGCTGGCGGAATTGGTTGTCATGCAGCAGAACCGGCCGCCGCTCGAACTGGCGGGTGTCGCGGAAGAGGAAAGCCCGGACGATCCGGGGGAAGGGGGGTAGCAGTGGCGCGTAGAATACAGACGGGCGACAAGGCGAAGTCGATGACTATCGCGGACAAGGCCCTGGGGGCGGCGAAGGCGCAGCTTGCCAAGGTCCTTGACGCGAACTGGTCGGAGGCGTGGCAGATGATGGAACAGGCCCAGGCCCGCGCGACGGCGCGCGGAACGAAGCTGACGGCGTTCAAGGTCCCGCTGTCCATCAACATCGAGTCGCGCGGCGGCGGCGACTACCACGTAGAGGCAGACTTCGCGGCCGGCTATCGCGTGAAGGATCACACAGACGGGCAGACAGTGAGTTGTCACCCGGACCTGTTTGGCGGCAACTGAGGTATCTGGTGCACGGTTTGAAATGCTCACCAAGAGGCAGGCGACGCGGGCGCGCGCGTCAAGTGAATCTCGCGCGGGAGGGTCTCCGTTCCCTCCTCTCACCGTCCCCCGCCGCCTGCCTTGATTTCCGGATCGAGAGGAAACACATGACGTATCGGGAACTCGCACAAGCTGCCGCACGAAAGAGTGATCGGCGGATGTGGCATCGACGTAAGGTCACCAAGCAACGTCTATCTGAGTTGATCGGCGATAGCTTTGCTAATTACGCCGGGGAACAAGCGGAGCTGATACGGGGATACTGCCTGTATCTTGGCCAACGCCCCGGTGGAGGCGCGGCGTAGCCGTAGCCTCCGGCCGGATGTTGGTACGGAGGGAACATGAAAATCCACCGAGCAGGAATGAACCGAATGTTTTGGAGCGTTACTATCGGCAGCGGATGGAGCTACGGATATTATTTTCTGCCCACATTCTTCCGGGCTCTGATTTGCCATGCGAGCGGCGTAGTTCAGAAGGAAATATGAAACTTAGTATAATGGGAATACCATGAGGGAAAAGTACGTCATCACAACGGTGGGCGACTTTCTGAATGTGCCGGAAGAGCGGCAGGCCGATTGTCTGGCCGAGTTCGGTGACTTCCTCGGCATGGCGCGTGGCATGGCGGAACTGGCCAAGATCGCGGGCGAGGTCGTCGGCGTAGATGCCTCCGCACAGATCGGGTCGTTCACTTGGATTGACGACGGCAAGAAGAACCGAACGATTCGGATTCGTCTCGAGTCTCAGGGTCAGCGATGAGCGATGGTGAATAGCCGTCGCTTCGATGCACTGGTTGGCCTTCTTGGTCGGCCAGAGCGGAAAGGAATCGTGAAAAAAGTCAAAGCATGGGAGTGCGAGTTCTGCGGGCATGTCACGCCCAGAACCGAAGATGGTGCGAAGCAGCACGAAGAAATGTGCCGTTGGGAAAAGGCTGGACATGACGTGTGGGTCGAAAACGGGAAGGTCTGCCACGCGCCGAAACTGCCGCCAGAACTGTTCGGCCCGCACGACTACGGGGACCATGACGGCACGAGCGATTGCGGCCACGGCTGCGGATGCTGGGCGGGGTCGTGCACGTCGGGTGGGCCGGTCAATCCGTTTGGGCCGTGCCCCAGAAATCCGAAGGCCAACGCCGAGAGTGAGGCTTTGACATGAGCGCAGCGAATGGCAATAGCCTCGACTCTCTTATTGGGCTTCCTCCGATTCTGGACGTGTGCTGTGGCTCGCGCATGTTCTGGTTCGACCGCAAGAACCCGATGGCGATGTTCTGCGACAAGCAGAGAGAGCAGCACACGCTTTGCGATGGGCGCGACCTGGTGATTGACCCTGACCAGATTGCAGACTTCACGCAACTTCCGTTTCCCGCCGACACGTTCCGGCTGGTCGTCTTCGACCCGCCGCACATGACAAGCCTTGGCGCGAACAGTTGGCTTGCCAAGAAGTACGGGCGACTGATTGGGGACTGGCACGACGAAATCCGCGAAGGGTTCAGCGAGTGCCTGCGCGTTCTGGTTCCGCTGGGGGTTCTGGTGTTCAAGTGGAACTCGACGGACGTGCCGCTTGAGGAGGTGCTCGAACTCGCGCCGATACGCCCGTTGTTCGGGCATACGACTGGGCGGCAGAGCAAGACGTACTGGGTATGCTTTATGAAGCCCAACGCCCACGCTCAGACTGAGCGCGAAGCGCGATAGTCTGGAGCGTGTTGTTGGCGGTTTGAATGGAGGACGAACCATGTTCAGTGTGAGACAGAAACGAGAGATCGCGGACGCCGTGCAAGCGGCCCTTCGGGCGACGAACCACCCGGAACTTCCAAAAGGGGAAATCCGGTTCAAGCTGCGCGTCGAGGGCGCGGAGGAATGGTCCTGGGCGGAGATCGTCAACAACGGGGCTGTGGCCCGCCCCGGCGTCAACCCGTGGAACGAGATGCTGGATACCGCCAACGCCGCCGGTGAGGTTCGGCGGAACGCCGTAACCTCCACCGGCTTGTTGGCAGTTTCCGATTCACAACCGAAAGGAGAGTGACAATGAATGAGTTCCAAGAGTTCCCGAAGATTGCGCGGTTAAGCCGCGACGTGATTGTGACCGAGAAGATTGACGGCACAAATGCCTGCGTGTTCATCGGGCCGGATGGCGAGTTCCTGACCGGAAGCCGGACGCGGTGGATTACGCCGGAAGATGACAACTACGGCTTCAGCCGCTGGGCGCACGAGCACAAGGTTGAACTGCTGGCGATGGGGCCGGGCCGACACTTTGGCGAATGGTGGGGAAGCGGATGCCAGCGCGGCTATGATCTGCCGAAGGGAGAGAAGCGGTTCAGTCTGTTCAACGTGGCGCGGTGGTGTCTGCACGGAGAGACGCCGCAACAGATACCGACCGCCGACCCGCGCATCGTGAAGATGCAGGACGTTTTGCCGCCGTGCGTCAGGCTGGTCCCGGTGCTGTGGCGCGGACGGTTCGACAACCTCGACATTGACGCTGTGCTGGCCGATCTGCGCCAGAACGGGAGCAAGGCCGCGCCGGGATTCATGCGGCCAGAGGGCGCGGTTGTCTTCCACGTCGCGGGGTGCGTCGGATTCAAGAAGACTCTGGAGAAGGACGACGAGCCGAAGTCCCGTACTGCCAACAACATGCTCTCCGTTTCCGGGGAGCGAAAGGAGACCGATGCCAACACCTGAAACGTCCGCCGCTCCCTGGAATACGGAGGAGCAACTGGTTCGGCGCGATGGGGAATCTCTCGCTGCATACATCGACCGCGTTGACCCGCGTCCGCCAGTCTTGCTTCCGGGAATAGACTACCCGTTTGCGGACTACGAGAAATACGGCGGACCTGCGCCGAACAAGGAGGTGAGCATTGAGCGGTAGCGAATATGCTCCACCGTCTGGTTCGGCTTTTCCGCCGGTCCTGGACGCCTGCTGCGGAAGCCGGGCCTTCTGGTTCGACAAACACGACGAAAGGGCGGTGTACGTGGACAAGAGACGCGAGACAATGCAGGCCGATCCAAGACCAGGGCGCAAGCCGCTGGTGATTGACCCAGACTGGCAAGGCGACTTCAGCGCGATGCCGTTCCCGTCCGACACGTTCGATCACGTCGTCTTCGATCCGCCGCACATCATTCAACCTGCGGCACGCGGAAACATCACCAAGATGTACGGCGTTTTGAACGGAGACTGGCGCGAGATGATCCGCCGTGGTTTTGCCGAATGCTTCCGCGTCCTACGGCCAGGGGGGACGCTGATTTTCAAGTGGAACGAATTGGCCGTTCCGGTGCGCGAGATTCTGGCACTGACGCCGGAACGCCCGCTGTACGGGCACAAATGCGGGAAGCGGCAACAGACGCACTGGGTCGCGTTCTGTAAGCCGAACACGACGGAGCAGGCGCGGGTACTCCCGTCGCTTGGCTCCGCTGGTTGTCCGGGAGGTGAGACGTGAGGATCGGGACCAAGAGCGTGTTGTTCGGAGTTCACCAGTTTGCGGTGCACCCGTGGTTCGTGGCGTGGGCGTGGTGGAAACTGTACGGGTTTCCCTGGGACCCGCGCTTGTGGGTTGCGTTCTTCCTCCACGACATCGGGTACCTGGGGAAGCCGAACATGGACGGGCCGGAAGGCGAGACGCATCCCGAATGCGCGGCTCGCCTGATGTCGCGACTGTTCGGACAGACATGGGGAGACTTCACCCTACTGCACTCGCGATTTTACGCTAAGAAACTGGGCCGAACATTTTCACGCCTTTGCGTGGCTGACAAGCTCGCGATCGCGTTGACCCCTGCATGGCTCTACTTGCGGCAGGCCAGCGCGACCGGAGAACTGGCAGAGTACATGCGCGGCACGGCGGCACGCACGCCGGCCGGACAGCGCACGCCGGCCCAATGGTTCGGCGACGTTCAGCGGTACTGCGAAGCGTGGGCATGGGAGCACCGCGACGGCCGCGACGACTTGTGGACTGGCACCAAGCGCGACTTGGCGCACAGTGGTACGGACAACGCTGCCGGTCAGACTCCGGCGGCCAGAAAGGACGGTTGACATGGCATATCCCGATAGCGACTTCCCAACACGCCACGCCCAGCCAACTATGACAGAACTGGAGCAACGCAGAGTCCTGAAGCGGGCCGAAACCATATTGTCGAAACTGGAAGAACTCGACTGCATTCTTCGACCCCACTATCCGTCAATTTCCAGCCCACCAGGACATGACAGCTTCCGGCAGTCTCTAATGACGTGGATTAACGAATTAAGGAGTGACAGTAGACCCAACCCCCCTACACCAGCCGCAGTACCCCGGTGAGCGACGGCGGTGGTGGATCACGCGGCTTGTCCGGCTTACCGAAATACCAGTCGAACCACGAGCCGAGGCACAGGCCCGTCCATCGGACCAAGGCCCGCACGGGGCGCCGGAAGTCCAGCATGGCGTCCCGATACCAGTTGATTGATTCCATCCGCGTCCACCTGTGCCCGCGCGGGTCGGTCATGCGGTTGCGCTGCAACTCATGGAGGTAATCGTGCCCGACTCCGCCTGGGTCTTTGATTAGCCCGAACGGCCACGTCACGTCCGGGACAATACTGCTCCCGTCGCAACGCTGCTCCATGCCCGCCTCGTAGGCCCAGCGGATGACCTGCTCGACGGATCGCCGGGGCCGGATGATATGCGGCAAGAGAATCCCCAGGATGAACTCGCGGTGATCCTTGGACCACTCGGCCTTGGTCTGGCCGGGCCACAACTCATGGTTTCGCATCAGGTCAGCTTTGATGGCGATGTCAGTGTTCATTGGTCAGGCACCCCGGCAGGACGGGGCTGGTTCGCAAGTCGCGGTGCCGGCGGCTCGTCAGCCGTGGACAGATCAATCCCCTGGGTCTTCAACAAGATTTCCACGCCATGCTGCAACTTCGCGGAGTCTCCGGATTTCAGAGTCGAGATGAGCCAGAGGATCACCAGAATGGTGCCCACTGCGACCTGCACAACGTGCCACCAGTTGCGCGGATCGAACCGGCTACCCGAGTCCAACTTTTTGTCGATGCTCTCCAGCGTCTGCTCTATGTTTGTCATGCGGGCATCCCCCTTGTCCAACGATTGTGCGAGAACCCGATTGAACGCGACCTGGTGCGAGTGGGCAGCGCAGTCTTTTGGGCACGATGCGACGGTTGCCTCGGCCATCGTTCTGAGCGCGCTCTCCTGTCCGTCCGGCATAATCCTATCCCTGCCTTCCCTTGCCCCGCTGCTTCAACCGTTTAACCTGTTCGCGCAACCGCTCGCACTCAGCGCAGCGGCACCGTCCGGTCCATCGCAAGCTGGCCTCGACATCCCGCCAGAATAGCGCCATGTCTATCCGGTCAAGCGCCGCCTGTATCGTCTGCCAAGCCATCCTTACGCCTCGCCGCACAGGGGCCGCAGGGCTTTGGCGCAGCGTGCGTGCCATGCAGTGCTGCGCTTGTACCATTCTCGCGTACCGCCTCGACATCCTGCCGACCGCATCATCTCGCGGCAGTCTCTGGCCATACCCAAGTGCCAACGGCGCAACTCCATCAACGTCTTTCTGTCAGCCTTGGTCATTGTCGCGCCTCCCCGCAAGCCTGCCGCACACCAAATCTCAGCGTACTATGAGCCGCTCGTTTGTGGGCTCGTTCCACAGTGCGAATGA
>ERZ1292644.480-Hain-H14-01um-R2-480-length-27089-cov-8_pt2 | contig 17950 bp, 30 predicted proteins | sample MGYA00564402_ERZ1292644 | MGnify/ENA primary metagenome ERZ1292644 (study PRJEB36523, sample SAMEA6512644) | groundwater metagenome | collected 2019-01-09 | study: AquaDiva: Metagenomics assemblies of 32 groundwater samples
GGCGGTGCGGTCGTGAGCACCCCTGATCCCCTGTCCGCGATCCGCGCGGGAGGCGGCCTAGGCTGGCACTTCGTCCGTCCCCCGCTACCTGGGGTGCTGCGTGATGGTTTGCCCGTGGTTCTGGGTGAGTGGCGACGGCACGAAGGGCCGCTGGTGCCGTGTGAATCGGGGTTGCACCTGTGCGACCGTGCACTGGATGCGCTTCACTACGCGCCCGGTGTCATCGTGTGCCGCGTCGAGTGGCGCGGGGAATGCGTGAAGGAAGCAGATAAGCGTTGCGTGCGGGAGCGGCGCGTGCTGTGGTCCATCTATGCGGAACCAGTACTGCGACGATTCGCGCGGGCGTGCGCGCTTGACGTGATACACCTGTGGAAGGCCCCGGCCGCGGTGCAGCGATATCTCGTGACGGGAGACGACTCCCTGCGAGCCGCTGCCTGGGCCGCTGCCTGGGACATTTCCGGGGCCGCTGCCCGGGCCACTTCCTGGGACATTGCCGGGGCCGCTGCCAGGGACGCTGCCTGGGACGCTGCCTGGGCCGCTACCTGGGACGCTGCCGGGACCGCTGCCAGGGCCGCTTCCTGGGACGCTGCCAGGGCCGCTGCCTGGGACGCTGCCGGGGCCGTTGGCGGGGATTGGCAGGATGCGCGTCTTGAGTTGTGGCTGACATCTGCCCACGAGGGGCGGCTGGACCTAGGGGCGCCGCTGGAAGTCCAGTGAGCCGCCGCCAAGGCGGTGCGGTCGTGAGGTGGATAAGGAGGAAGACCATGAAATGTGTCGTGCGTTGTTCCCATGTGGTGCTTTTGATTGTTGGTTGGACGCTCGCCAGTGTGCTCGGGATAGGGTGGTGCAAAAGCCACCCTCAGATGAAGCCGGAGACTCAGTTCATTGTGCCCACCGAGTGTCCCTCGGTGTGGAAGACGCGGGCAGTCGTGGAGGGCTACCCGATGCCGGATGACGGGAAGGGATACTCGTACGTACAGCTACGCACGGTTCCCGGAACCTGGGAAACAGGCTTTAAGTCCGCGAGCACGTCGTTTGACTCCTATCGGCGACGTGTCCGGATCATTGTGCAGGAGTACAGCGGGCCGGATGGCCTGGCGCAGTGCGAGTGCTGTCCGTGAAGACCGTAAAGGCGGTGTTGCCGTTGGTCCTATGGATCGGTTTCGGTTTGTTCGCGCTGGCCGTGTTAACAAAGCCGAAGCCGAATCCGAAGAGCGTGTATGTCTCGGCCATGTTGCACAAGTACGGTCCGTGTCCAGTGCGGCATCCGCGCGGTGAACTCTGTAGCTGGATGTCGGTAACGATGACGGGTAGATGCATGGATACTTGGTTTCGCTCGCGTGAGAGCGCACCCGTGCCGTTGCCTGATAGCTGGGCATCGACAACGGTGACGGGCCAGCGCACATCGTCTACGTTCTGCGTGTGCGGCGAATGGGCGGAGCCGGTTGAGATTGTTCATCGTGCCGGGGGGCGTGACGTTCTGTATGTCTGTTCTCGCCGCCATGTTACGCGGCTGCCGGAGGTTGAATGGAAGGATAAGCCGTTACGGGAAAAGGAGCCCATATGAACGAAGATGCATCCCTTGTGTCCCTGATGAGGCGGAGATACGCAGAGCACCTGCGTCAGTCGACCTATCACGCCTCGGAGGCGAGGAAAATGGAACAGGCAATATCCGCGCTGGGGTCTAACGCCGCGGCAACTGAAGTATCGGCGGAGGCGAATAGGTTCGAGGGAAGGTGGTTCACTAGCTCTCTACAAAAGGCCGAGCACGTCTACCGTATTCTCGTCAAGATCGGTGAACGCGGCGTGAGTATCGACGGGCTCTGCAAGGAGACTGGCATCTCCTTCTACTTGATGAAGAAAATCCTCTCGGTGGATAGGGTGATTCAGGGCCGGGACGGCCTGTGGCGGATTAACGGGAATCACCAGGCTCCCAGCACCATTGGGGAAGTAGCGGAGGTATCCCGTGACAATGCCGCATGAGCGACTGAAGGCCAACTGCGAGATTCCGTGCGTCAAGACGGAGTATCCCCGTGGCAAATACAATCGCCGCTAGGGAAGAAGCCTATCATGAGGCGCTTGTCCTGAAAGACACGGCGGAGATCGCCCTGGACGAGGCGGAGAAGCTGTACGAGTTCGCCAAGGGAAAGCGAGTGCTCTCCATGGGGGAGGAATACCCGAACGCCAACCAGCTCTACGTTCGCTCCAAGATCGCCGTGGAGGAGGGGACGCCGGATACGGACCTCTGGAAGTCGGCGCGAACCAGGGCTCGCTGCCGGGCGGCGTGGCTGAGGATGAAGACGAGAGTGGAGCAGTTCAAGAATATGTATTGGGCTGCCCTAAAGACAAGCGTCTAGGAGGGAGGATACATGAATATCACGGTCTGCGATAAGTGCGGGAAGGAGAATGATGCCCTGGGCCAAGACCTGAAGTTTACCGACTTCAAGGGAAATAAAAGAGTGGCGCTGTTGAGCATCATAGACTGGACAACCACCGACGGGTTCTGTCCCATAAATACGCACAGGATATATTTCTGTCGGGCGTGTTTCCTGTCCGTTTGGGAGGAGGCGACATGAGACGACTCGGCCGAATCGGCAAACTTCAGGAAAAATTCAACCGTAACATGAGGGAGAGGTGGAAGAAGACCTACGGCCACACGCCGGACTGCTCGGTCTGTGGGGCCAGGGAGATGGGCTACGACGTCGGGCACATCATGGGGAGGGAAAAGTATCCTGAATTACGTTTCGTCGAGTCTAGCGTGGCCCCGGTGTGCTCCTGCTGCAACATGGCGATGGAATGGAACCTCCCCTTCCGGAGGGAGGCCCAGGGGCATATGACAGCCTGGGCGGGTGATCGGGGAAAAACTCATTCCATGGATGAGGCCCCATCATGAGCGAACTCGCCAAGAGCCTCCACCTCAGCCGCACATACCTTTACGCCGAGAAGCTACTCTTGCTCGTCGAGAAGTATTCTCCAGAGTGCCGCATATCCGTGTCCGACGCCAGGAGGCACATCGCGGAACTCCGGAGGGAGTTCTCTGGTCAGTCCTGGGACGATCTCACCACGCGCATGACAGCCCTGTGTCTGACGTGTGCCACTGCTGGATTACATCGCAAGATTCCCTCCGCCGAGATGGAGGGTATCATCCAGGAAGCGGAGTGGCTCTTTGAAGATCGGAATAACTTTACGGACTTGGTACCAGGGACGGATCAGCCGGAGTGATGCGTATCCCCACTCCTCCGCCGCGCTGATAGGGCTCCAGGAGTGGATCGCCGACCCGCTTCACCCATAGCACCCTGGGGAGGGCGTAGGCGTCGTCCTCAATCAGCCCGGCACGCTGGAGGGAGTCCATCAAGACCTTGAAGCAGTTCCCCGCATCCCGCTTCCGCTTGTTCTCCCACACCAGGGCGATCTCCACGATGACCCATCCGGTGTGCTTCTTGACCCCTGTACGGGAAGCCATCTCGGAGACGACATCCCGAAACTCCTTCTCCGCCTCCGTGGTCCAATGTCTCCTCCGGTTGTCCGAGGGGGGGACGAGGGGAATCCATAGATCAAAGGAGTTGTAGCAGGGGTCGAATTGGGCCTGGGGCGGCCCTGGCTGGGCCTGGGGCGGTCCCAGCGCGACGATCCTGCCTACGGTAGCCCCCAACACTAGAACCCCGCTAAGACGCCGCCAGAGAGGCCGGAAGGCGGAAACCGCCCTGCCGTGCTTCCCGCCCACCCGTACACATCCAGACCCAGGAGATGGCCGATACGGACCGCCCCCAGGAGGGAGGGCTCAAATCCCCCCGAAACCCAAGATGCCCCTCCCCCGATCAGGAGGCTGACGGGCCGGGGTGGGAGCGTGCTGGAGGAGGATTCTACCTGGGCGACACTGACGTACTCGATCTCGATATTACTCCCGGCCAGCTCCATGTAGTCTTCACAGTCGGACTCAATGAACTGTGTGGCGGTGGGGATGGGAGGCATCGCGGTGCGGAGCCTTGCCTCCGCCGCCCTTACTCTCAGGGCCGTCCCGCGGATGTAGACGGTACGGGTCGTCTCGATTGTCTTCGCCGGGAGCAGGGCGATCGCGATGAGCAGAACAACCGCGGCTCCCCACCCGTAGGCCCAGTGATCCCTGAACCAGATACGCAATTTTTTCATGGTGCCATTATAGCACGGGCTCAGGCGAAGTACTTGGTAACGTCATTCCAGTTCGTGAACCTGATCGCCCTATCGTCGATGTAGGCGAGTGCGGTCGGTTTCCGGTTTGTGACGGTAATCTTTCCCAGGAGCCCTTTCCCGAGATTTTCCCTGATCCACCGCTCGGCTTCCGCGACAGGACGGGCCGTCAGAACGACGACATGATATCCCGTCGACAGGAGTTCCCACATGCCCCTTAAGGCCCCAGGAACAGGGCGACCGCCGGCATGGCCATAGGACAGAATACCCGCCGGGTACTCATGCAGCACTCCGTCGAAGTCTACGCAGATCGTTCGCGGTATCGCCTTCATAGGTCGCACAACTTGGAGCTGAGAAGGCCCGCATACGCCCGCTCTCGAATCTCCATGGCAGCGAGAATATTACACGCAGCGGCGGTGAGATGATCCTCATACGGGATTCCATCCTCCACGGGTCTAGCCGGCTCCCCTAGCTCCATGTACCGGAATAGGTGCCGCAGGGTGGAGTCCATCAGGCGAGACAGGGGTTGACCGAGTTCCCAGTTGCGCTCACCGTACCGCTGAGCCCCCAGCTCGAAGTGTCGAGCCAGAAGCCGAAGAGCCCGCGGAGGGAGTAGGTCAAAACGACCCTTCCCCTCCCGCGAATCGCGGACGGAGCCGGTGGGGAAATGCTCCGAGCCAGGCTGCGGAACGTCGGTCGTGGGCACCCGAGTTTCCGCGTATTCCAGGTTGTCATCCGGGCTGCTATAGGGACGCGCTGAAGTGGACGTAGGATTCATTGGGCACAAACGCTCCTTTCTTGGTGACGAGAACTCCATAGCCAGCGTGCAGCGCTCCTCCATAGGCCCTCGCCGCGTTCATGTAGGACATCCGCAGGCACATCGCCGGCATTTCAGATTGCCAGACTCCCTGTATCGGTGTCCAGGGGACGTAGCGGTGCAGATGGCCGACGCAAAGACTCTGGGGACGGATTCCTCGGTCGGCGAAATACCGCGAGATGGCCTGGGGGGCCGAGAGGCGGTTCGCCATGTACCGATCCGGGTGGCTGATGATGTTCGGGCGCTCTGGATCGCCCACGGCCAGCCACCAATCCGCATGGACCCGAACGGCGGGGTGGGGATTGAGGTACCAATCGGAGATGCGGCGCACGGCGTCGGAGAGTATCGCCCTCGGCTTCCCCTCCATCATCCCCATGAGGTCGTTCAGGTGCTCGAAGGCCCGCTTCTCTATCCGGTCTTCATGGTTCCCGCGTATCTTGATGACGACGGGAGCCTTCTGGCACAGGGATTCTTCCGCTTCCATGCACACCTTGATCTCCTCCGCGAGCGTGTGGGCGTTCGTTTTCCGGAAGGTGCTGAAGTGCTGGACATCCATGGCGTCCCCGCCGATCACAACGTAGTCAAATGGACCCTTCGCCCTGAGGGCGTCCCGGAGTGCCGGCCAATAGATGTGCGGTGCGTGGAGGTCGAAGACCAAGAGCCCACGCAGGGAACCAGACAGCAGGCGACATATGTTCTCCTTGTCCCGCTTGAGGCCGGTCTGATACTCCTCCTCCGTTCTGGCGTATTCCGGCCTCTCCGCGAGGAGGCGGCAGGCTCGCTGGACGGAGGTGTGGGCCAAGCCAAGTCTTCTGCCAATCGCCCTCATGCTGAGTCCGCTCTGTCGCCCCAACTGCACGGCTTTCGCTGTCTCTCTTGAAACGGAAGACAACTTCCCCGTGTTACCCAGGATACCCTTGACGACATTGGGGCTGACGTGGAGCCTCCCGGCAATCGTTCTCCACCCAGCGCCGGCATCATGCATGGCGACGGCCCGCTCGATCAAGTCTTTCCGATTAGCTGCTGAAGTTTCTGGCGTAGATGGCCGCGGCGGCGACGAGGACTTTGGGAGAGGGCGTGTACTTGATATGGACATAGGTTTCTGCATCCTCCGGTTCGACGGTATCTCCGCCGTAGATTGTATGGGTCATGCCAGGTTTCCAGCGATCCAGGTCTAGCCGGTACTGCTTGGCGCAATGAGCGATCTGATTCGTCAGCCCTACATAGCCATGAATGTCCCGCGTGGACTTCGTGGCAGCATCCGGGATGCCGTACCCGCAGGCGGCGTACAGCCTCCGATCTCCCCACACATAGAGGGGACCCACCTTGTCCATGTAGACGGAATCGGCTATGCCGAGGGATGGAGGGGGGAAGCGGAGGGCCACGAATTGGGGGTTGAGTTTTTCCGTGTCGGGAAGGGAAAGAAGTCCCTGCTCGATCTGCATCCTCACCAGCAGGCACCGAGGATTTAGTCGATATCGACGGGCGCATCGGTGGAGCCAGATTCCCAGGTTGTACTCCATGAACTTTCCGTCGAGGGAGTGGATGGCGTCCACCATCTCGGCCAGGGCGGGGGTGACGCCAAACGTGATCCTGGAGAGTGGGGGCGCATGCCTAGCCAGCCAGGACTGAACGGAAAAGATATCCCCCTCGATGGGAAGGAGATACGGAGTCCCCAACTTGAGCGTTCTCACGCCGCTGGCGGTTCCTCTTCACGGCCACGGAACATCTCGTCAATGTCCACGCCGAGGTATTTCTTCAGCATCCACGTCGCCAGGGGGCCGCCGAAGCCGGCCACGAGGCCGAGGGTGGCGTTCGTGCCCAGCCAGGGCACGTTCTGCATCCAGCAGGCAATCGCGCAAAAGACCTGCGTCAGGACGTAGGCCACCAGCCATGTCTCCCCGCGCCGCATTTCACGCCAGAGCCGGTGGTCGAGGGTCTTGGCGGCCTGTGTCGCCACGATGCTTCCGATGAGCGCTAGGAAGGGTGGCGTCATCATCGCGCCAAACACCTTCCCGATCAGCTCAACGATCTGATCTATGCTCAAGGGCCACCTCCCGTCCGCGTTGCATCTTGTCAAGTATACTCTCGATGCGGTCGAGTCGTCTAGCGACCTCTCCCAGTATCAGCTCCAGGGCGGGGACGCGACTGGCCTGGTAGGCGACGTACCCTCCGCCGCCCAGTAGAATCGCGGCGAGAAGGCCGACGGCGAACGTCTGGAACCTGCCGTTCTGGTGACTCATGTTATCAGCCCCATGATACGCCATCCCAGCCGCCATATCCAGCGCAGCACCAGGAAGCTGACGTAACCAGAGGCGATGAATATTCCCAGGATCAGGATGACCCCCAGTTTTTCCCATATGGTGGGCTGCGGAACGGGATGGTGCCCGGTACGGCCTAGTTTACTCATGGGTATATTAAGGCGAACCGAACGCCGTGGCGGTGATGGTCGCCCCGCCGCCGGTCTGGGAGAGAGTCAGGCGGATGGAGCGGGCGGGACGGTGAGTGGCCCAGATCGTCTCCCCAGCCCTGCGGTTCGTGGAGTCATGCCTGGCGATCCTGGTCCAAGTCTGGTCATCCAGGGACAGCTCCAGATCGACGATCCAGTACCTTGTCGCCGATCCACCCACGGATACCACGCACAGCGCCCATTCCTTCGGTGGGGCTCCCTGGATGTAGGTGGTCACCGAACCCACCGGCCCCACCCAATCGTAGGCGTCGTGGTATACCGACACGCTGGTGGCTGCTGTTGACCCTGCGGCGGCGAGCGAGAAGGAGACTCGCGGCAGCACGGGATAGTTGGTCGCTACCGCCATGGCGATCCGTGCACATGCCGCAATAAGCAGGATGAATATGGCACGCTTCATGGTCAGCCTCATGGATACACGATTGGCTGGTGCGTCGGCATGGTGGGACCGGACCGGTCCGGTGGAATCTGCACGGCGATCCATACGCTGACCGTGAGTGCCGTCGCTGCAACGAGGATACCGCGCAGCAGGCCGCTTTTCAGGAGCACCCGGCAGTACTCCACCTTGAAGCCCCACCGGAGGCGTGCCGCACCAGGCCTCAACAGGAGGTATTTCATGTCCAGACCGCGCAAGGTTCGTCGCCATGAACGTTGCGTGCGAGCACGCCGAGCATTCTGGAAACGAGATGTTGCAGCGAAACAGCAGTCCCCCCGGTCTTGATTCCCAGCCGGGCCAAGACGTATTTCTGGCGATGCATGACGACAAGATGCAGCTTCGGACTGGATTCGCCTGGCTCCGGTGGCGCATAGTCGTCCATCTCCCATATTTTGACCTCGCATTCCTTTTCGCAGCGAGGACACATCGGCGGGTGATAGTGGCACCACAAGCAGAATAGACGAAACTTGACATCCTGGAAGCTCATGGTGCTCCAAGGGCGGTGGCGCAGATCACCGTGCCGCGTCCCACATGCTGTCGATCTGGTCGGCGGTCAACTGGACGTTGAAGAAGCCGACGCCCTGAATCTCCTCATCGTTGCACCCAGCTTCATTGGAGCCGCCACGGTTCATGTGCCCCACGATGACGGCGGCGGTTGAGGCTGTCGGGGCCGCGTAGGTCGCGCTCCCCTGGGCGGTTCCGTCCATCCTGAAAAGCGCGGTGGTCCCGCTCCATGAGACAGCCCAGAAGTGCGTTCCAGCCGTAATGGTGCTCGACGTTGATGTCGTTCCATTGCTGAACACATTCAGCGTCGTCCCCGCCGTCCCGAGGTACACGACGAACCGGTCCGTTCCGGCCCCGTCGTCCCGACTGAACACACCGATCAGCGTCGCGCAGTCCGAGGCGAAGGAGTGCCAGAAGACGAGCGTGCCGGAGGCGGGGATATCCAGGGAGTCTGTGTCGGTTCGCTCGGCATTGCCGGTGTCCCCCAGGTCGATCTCCATGGACCGCCCCTCGCCATCGTTCATGAGCGATGCGATGTTACGGGTCGCGGCCGCCCCAGCGGTGAGGTTGAACGCATTGGCGGTGATGTCGGCCACGGTGGTGCCGCTCGTTTCGTCGAAGGGCCAGTACGAGACAGGCCCGTAGCGCAGCACGGCGCGGGAGTAGCGCGTGAACCAGGCGTTCGTACCCTTCGCGCCCTGCTTGTAGGCGGTACGCTTCGCCAGCCCGGCATCGGCTGCGAGGGGGACCAGCAGGAGAGCAGCGAGCAGAAAACGGAGCATCAGCGAAAGGGCCATCCCGTCGGCTTGTTCTTTAGCCGGTCGAACTCCTCCCAAAACGCCCAATCCTCCGCCGCCCGCTCCGCCGACGTGACGGAATGCCCAGAGGGAACCTGGACGACGGGGAGTGAGGCGCAGCCAGAGAGCAGGAGAAGGATCACCACGGAGCGCATCTCTACTTCACCTGCCCCTCTTCGATGCTGATCGGCATGCCGCGATAGCTGTTCCCCGAGGCGATGTACCGCGTGACGCCAGTCCGACCCACGTTCAGGTTGTCGAGCACGTAGGGGTTCGACTGATCGACCCTCCGGCCTACGGTCCCGGACATGGTGCCGGTGTTGACGACGATAAAATCCGTGGACGTAGCAAGCGGGTCAATCGTGAGAATGAACAGGTTCGTCCCGCTGGAGATCACTTCGGTGACTCCCCCGCTGCCCCCGATCGTTACCGTAGTGTTGTTGATGGACGTGTCTCCGATCGCGCCGACGCTGTACACGGCGAAAGCATACCCACCAATCACTCCCGCAGCGCTGCCGTAGTATTGCGTCGCAGATTGCGGGGCAAAGACGCCACTCGTTCCGGCGACATTGTTGAGCGGCGCGTAGGGAAAGGCGAGCGTCTGCAAGACGCCCCAGCCCTGTCCGCCGAACCCGAACGTGCCCCCTACGCTGGCTTGCCCGAGTCCCACGAGCGCCTCGGCGGCCGTCGCGTTGTTCGCCGCCACACCGATGATGACAATCCGATTCTCCGTGCCCACGTTGAAGGTAGCGGTGTCGCTGAAGACACCCCACAGCGTGGCGGAGGCCGGGTTCACCGAGAAGTTGCTCGCCGCCAATATCGTGACGCTAACCGACTGTCCCACCGTCAGCATCCAGGTCGTGCTCGGACCCGGGGCCACGGGCATGACGACATCGGCCTCTACGGATACGATCGTTGCACCCAAGCCAGAGGCGATACTGACCGTGGCACCCGTGCGGAGCCGGTTCACGTCAACCACGGTCGTGAAGTTTCCAAAGGCGGGTGCGGCCATCGCGGTCTGTCCCATCACCAGGATGGGAATCAGCGGGGGAAGCAGCTTCCGCAGCAACTCGGCCACTAGGTCCCTCACCGTTCACCCCCGAGGGCAATCCAGGCCGTCGCGGTAGGGGAGGTGCCGCCAGACAATGTATTCAACTGAACCCGCACCTCCGAGAAGATGACCGGACCGATGGAGCGAAGCTCGCCCGCAATAGCCGTGCTGGTTTCTATCACCACAAAGGTAAGGCTTCCGTCGAGTCTAGCCTCCAGGGTGGCGTTGACGGTCGTGGGGTCGCCGGTGTACTCGATCTGCCAGGAGATGACCTTCGCTCCCTGGGTGCTGAAAGATGTCCCCACCGCCGCCGCTGCAACGGCATTGAGCGACCGCTCACGCCTGATCGACTGTGCCACGATATCCCCCGTGCCCCTGCGCTTACGGCCGCAGGTAGGTGACGTTTAGCCGAGTTCCCGCACCGTAGGCCAGATCGCTGCCCAGGCCGGCAAAGTAATAGAGCGTCGCCGCCGTGTCCAACTCGGTAAACGTGACGGGATTGTCCCTGGTAACCTGGATGAACGTGGTCAAGCAGTTCGCTGACCCGGCCGCGCAGGCCCCGGACGCGCTGGTGGTCCAGGAGATACCAAAGTACAAGCTCGCACTCCCCAGGGCCTCTCCCCCGAGGCTGATGCGAACATACCTCGTATGGGCCGGGAACGCGAAGCTTGCCTGTGTCAGGCTGGCAGCGATCGGCGCGTAGAGAGTAGTGGCCGAGATGGTGCCCAGTCCCATTCCAGAGAGCACGAGCTGCTTGCGGCTGTCGTAGAACACGGAGGCCGCGACGTTGATGTCGTCGTCTCCCTGTACGCCGTGAACGCGCATCTTCAGGTTCTGTTCCCGGCTGTCCCAGAACACGGAAGCCGCCACGTCATTGTTATCATCCCCGAAGACCGTCCGAACCCGAACATCCGCCCTCGCCCAGACGTTACTCGTCAGGGTCAGGGCCGCGAAGAGAGAGAGGAGCCACTTTGTCATGTTTCGTTCACCTCCTTGGGTGTCTAGGGAGATTTTCAGGCCTCCAGGGAGCCGTGTCAAGGGGGCTCCTACTATCTAGCAATCTCTAAAAGTCCCGGAATACCCGTGCCTTCCTTGATGGCCCGGAACGCGGAACGAGCGGCCCTCGACCCGGGAAGGAGCATGCTCCCCGCCTCCATGGCGGCGGCACCAGGCCGACCCCGACCGATGAGTTGCCCGATCTTCACGCTCCCGCTGACGAGGGACCCAAATCCCCTGGGAACCAGTCCAACGCTCCACCCACCCATTCCGATGGAATCCAGGGCCTCCAGTCGCATGGGTCCATCCGGATCGGGGTAGAGGGGCATGAGGGACTTGATAACGGAAAACCCCATCTGCCTGGCCCCAAGTTCGAGGCTCGCCCCGGCCATGGTGTAACGCAGCATCCGCTTGGCAATTTCCTCGGGGGTGCCGCGTGACATGAAGCCAACCTGCCGAAATGGAAAGCTGGCCAACGCCCCAAGGAGTTTCCCCCCGGGGGTCGCAAAGGCCTGCGGGGTCCCCAGGAGATCGTATCCAAATTGGGTGATTCTGGCTAATTCCCTCCCGCGAATGATGGCGGCTCCCTCGGACAGTCCGCCCTGAAGGGCCTGATCGTATCCGGCAAAGAAGGCGTTCAGGCGATTCTTTTGTTCCATGACCCTGAATCCGATCATAGCGACCTCTCCGAACTCATCCAGAAACACCTTCCGGATGTTGGTCGGAATGTCTCGTTCAATTTCCATCCAACTCGCATCATCAAGAAGGCGAGATTGCTGCATGGCGCTCTTGAGCCTGGGGTCCCCACGGAGGTATCTTCCTAGAAGTTGATGTCCCCGCATCCACCCCTTCAGGCCCACCTCGGCGAAGGTATTGATTTCCCCGAAGGCGTTCTCCACGGCGGCCCCGGGGGACCCCCCGAGGGCGGATAGTATCTGCAACTGGCGGATTCTCCCCGAGGTTTCCCTTCCCGTAGCTAGGAGCCCCCTCTGAAGGTCACGCTCCAGTTGTCCCCTCATGTTATTCAGCATCCCAGATTCCGGATGAAGCTTCTGGAGCGTGGATACCAGGCCAAGCTGCGCCCTGGATAAATTCCTTCCCAGCGATCCCATCACGGAGTCGGTGTACGTCCCCTCCCCCTTCAGGAGCCTCAGGAAATCGGCGGTGAAGACCCTGGAGGCTTCCGGCATCTTGGTTTGGTCGAGAAGCTTCACCAAGACCGCCGTAGGCTGATGGAGCCACTTGTCCCGTAACCCAGCCCCGAGAAACGCACGGATGGCCAGGGTCGCGCTGTGGATGTAATTAGGATTATCCGTCCTGAAGTCCAGGAGGGGATTCCGTACCCCGGTCAGTGAATCGGCCATCACCTGGGCGAGTTCAGGACGAACGAGGTCGTCATCCGAACGAGACACCAAGTGCGTGATGTAGTCACTGATGCGCTGCCGGGCCTCGGGGGGGATACCGAGATCGTCAGCCGCCTCGTTCATCAGGGATCGCATGCGGAACGCTGCCGCCCTGACGTGACTGGGTACGGCAGCCAACTCCTCCCGTGTGAGCGCGTTGTCCAGGATATCAAAGACGACCCTGTCGGCTTCGTTCCCCGTCTCAGCGCCACCGATTTTGAGTGCGTCCCGGAATAGGGGTCCCCACTTCTTCAGTCCATCCGCGATTCCATTTTCCGCTCTCCGGGTCATCCGCACGACAACACCCAGGCCCATCGACGAGAGGACACGCTCCTGGGGAATGTTCAAATGCTTACCGAACCTGGGTGGCGGACGGATGGGAAGCTTTCCCTGGATGATGGCCATCATCTCCGATATGTCTCCCGGGTCCAGGGGCACGCCCTTCCGTTGAGCATCCGAAAGAATCTCCGTCACGGCGGAAGTCTTGGCGGCGGGTGAAGCCGCCGATTTTCCGATCTTCTCCACGGCTTCCTCGAAGGTCCTTGGAAGAGCGGGAAGAGCGGAGGGCATCTCTATTCTTCCCGTTCCGAACTCCACCTCAGGCGAAAGGGGTCCCGAAAGACCGGGGGGAGGTTCGGGAAATACCCCCCCGGGCTGTGGCCCGAATTGCTCACCCGGCGTCGGCTGACGGGTGGCTTCAAATCGCCTCTGGAGTTTCTCCCTCATGGACCGCACGGAAGCGGACGGATTCACTCCAACGGGGGTGGGGTGTTCAACCCCGGGAGAAAGCGGCCTCGGAATCAGCAGCGGGGGATACTCCGGCTGGGGTACGTCAAGACGCAATTCAGGACGCATGGGACTGAATTCCATTTCCGGCGAATGGGGAGAAGGGGGACGGGGGCCGACGGGCACGCCCTCTGGTATCTTCGGAAGGTTCGGTGCCTGGCCGCGTAATCCCCGGGTGGCTTCCGGGAATTTCTCGGCCAACTCCCTGAACAATTCCACCCGCTCCGGGATTCCCTCAGCCCCAGCCGCTTGACGCATTTCCCCCAATATGGATCGCTCCGTCACCACCTCTCCGGTCTGGAGGGTGGCAGCCTTGGCGCGTCGAAGTGGACCGGACAGAAATGTAGGAAACTTGGTCGCCGCGAAGGTGGGCGCGAGCCGCACGATCCCCGCACCAACGGCCCGCAGCGCGGGGGGGATGGCCAGCGTGGCCCCAATCTGAAAGGGAGACGTAGGAATCAGATGGGCAGCCGCGTAAACGGCGGCTGGAATCTGGGGAGGCATTCCCGGATACTTCTCGGACATCTCTTCCAGGGCCACCTTAGCACCGGCATGGAGTGGGATGAGTTCCTTGGTCAGGAATGATCCGGTGGAAGGCGGCCGCCTCGGAAGAGAAGCGAGACGTTGCTGGATCTTTGCGATCCCAGGATCGACGGCACGCCCAGTCTCGGTCCCCATGGAGACGGGTGATTCCATCGATTCAGTGGGTATCCCCGCGGCCCGCTTCCGGATCAACTCAAGCGCCGGGTCCATGATTACTCCAGGGACGGCTGCGCGAACCCGAGGACATCCTTCAGGAAACCGTTCTTATTCTTCCGATACCAGTTTCTCAGGGTCGTGAGATACGCCCTCACGGCGGGGTCTTCTGCCACGACGATCGCTTCCTCCACAATGGGGAGTGCCACATTGACCGGCACGTTCTGGAACGTATCGTGCGCGATAATGATGTCCGGGGCTATACCGGGATTCTCCGAGGCAACCCTGTAGTGGGTGGCCAATTCCACTGCATCCATATCAACCGGGCGAGGCTTTCCCCCACCGGAAAGACTGGCTTGCCTATGGAGAGCAAGCATTTGGGGACGAGTCTTCGACATCGCACTGAAGTACGCCCCGACCTCCTTATTCCTGGCGTCAAGTTTCATTTGGGCGATCCGTGCCGCCGTGCCTCCCTTTATGCCCAATAGCTCCTCCTGCTCCCTCTGCTTCTGTACGAGTTCCATGGCTGGAACGGCCCGCTCATACAGGGCTCGCCCGGGAATATCCGCGGCGAGGGCGGCACGGGGGGCACGCAGGGCAGATTCCAGGCCAGCCTGACCGGCGGTCGCGGCCTCGGGGGGACGTAGTAGATATGTCAGGTCAGGCCGACCGGGTGGACTGGGTGGCACGGCCGCCTGAACTCCTGCATTTCGTGCGGCGAATAATTCCGGGGTCGAGATGGGGAGCGTGGGAGGCCCGGCCAGTCTGGATTGTGTCGCGGAAGGAAGCGAGAGAAACCTCTCCGCGGATGGGATGGCCCCGGACTGTCGCTCGGCTGCCTGCTGCTGGAGAGCGGCCTGCATCAAGAGGAGTTTCTGCTGCCGTCGCGTCTCCAGATCCCGGCTTGCCTCCGCCTGGAATGGGGCCGCAAGGGATTGTATCCCGCGGGACGGCTCTTCCTCGGAAAAGATTCCCAGCGGGGAAGCCATTAGACTTGCCTCTGCTTCTGGAGCGTCGAGAATAGATCAAGGCCAGCCCCTACGGCCGGATCGCCCCCACTCAAGAAACCCCCTACGGCGGGGCCGACAATGGGACCGATGCCGGGCACAAAGCTGAGTCCAGTTCCCGCGGCAAGTTCAAGCATCCGCCGAAAGTTCTTCTGTTCCCTCTGCCTCCGGACCTGCTCCCTCATCTTCTGGCCCAGCTCGTCACTCCTCCGCCCGGCTTCTTTGGCGAGATTGGCGGACTCGGAAATGACTCCGGTTCCGGCGGCGGAAAGTTCTTCCGGCCGAACGTCCCCAAGACTCTGCTGGAGCGCCGATGTGTATGCCATTATCCCAGGAACCCCCCCTCTTTCTCGAAGAGCCCTCGCTTCACCGCCCGCTCCTGGCGAATCTGTCCGGATACACCCAGGAGTTTCTCTTGCTCGATCTTCAGTCGCTCTGCCTCCTCACTGGCAATGGCCTCGCGGACGCCCTCCTCGGCGACATTCGACATCCCGAATCCCCTCTCGGCGAAACCGGAGAACTTCCTCCGCTTCACGCCCGGAAGTCTCGCCGCGAACTGCTTCTGAAGTGCCCCACGGAAGCCAGCAGTTCTTCCCTCGGCCTCCTGCTCCGGCGTCAGGCCGCCCGTGATGGACTGCTCGACGAGTGGATCGAGGGCTCTCTTAGCTTGTTCCGCGATCGACAGAAACGCCATGGCTGTATTCTCCCTCAGCAACCTACGGCAAGGAAAGAGATGAAATGGCCCCCGTTCACCGGGGACGTAAATGTGGCCCCATTCAGCGTAGCCGCCACGCCGATGACCTGGGATATGTTGCTCTGGATGAGGATGGTCAACACGCCATGGGGAAAGGGTTTCGGCAATATCAGCGTTCCACTCCCCGCCGCAACCGTCACGACCTTTCCGCCGGCCTGGACGAGCCAATTGGTGTCTGTCAGCCCACGATCCCCCCCGATGGCGAGGGGAGTTTTGCCGAATAGACGAAGGCCGCGGACGGACATTTCCTGGCTGAACGCCTCGCGGGATTGTCCCCGAAAATACGGGAGCTGGCCGGAAGTATCGGGATACTGTGGCATTAGGACACCGGATTCCCGATAGGCTTGAGCAGGAGGGACACGCGGCGAATGGTCGATCCGGCCCTTCCCGCGGCGAAGGTGGCTCGCACGTTCTGGAAATATCCAGGATTGTTGTTGTCCCGTCCGGCAATGTTGATCTCTGTCCCGGCCGCCGCCAGGGCGAATGTTCCCATGGACTGGAACGCCCCGCCCTCCGCCGACACGCTGAATGTCGCGTCTCCCGTCCCCGTTCCGGCCGTGCCAAAGACGATGGCACGGTCAATGGCGAACTTCCTGCGGGGAAATCCTTCTGGATAGACGATCAGACCCGACCCCCAGTAGCTCGTCATGTCCGTGCCATCGTCCTGTTCCTCCGCGGTATCGAAGTATTTCAACCGAGAATCCTGGGTCACCATGTATAGGATATTGTCGGCGAACTCCAGGGCGTTGGGAGAAACCGCTGAGGCGATGTTCCACTCCCAGAACGTCCCCGAGGTGTCATCCCAGAAAAGCATATCCCGCGCGGCGGCGGTCGAACCCGCCCTGCGCGGCAGGAACAACACTCCCCCCAGGGTGGGCCAAGATTTTGCGTGGCAGTCTATCCACGCCTGGGTAGTGGACTGGCGAATGAGGGACAGCACCCGATCCCCGATCAATTCCTGCGAGGCCCCCGACATGATGGCGATGTTTTCCGGGGTATCCTCGGGGAAGTTGTTCGCCGCCGCGGCGAAACCCTGTCGAGTCACGATCCCGATGCTCTTTCCGTTATGCACCGTGAAGCTCCTCATTCCCATGAATCCGTGGCCGAAGGGCATCCGCTGAATCTGGAACGTCTCTCGGTTGGAACCCGTCAGCGCCCAGACATCGGTCGGGGAACCGATGTAGCAGATGTCTCCGTTCACATGGAGTCCGCCGAGGAGATTGAGCCTTCCCCGTGGGTTGATGGCAAGCTTGATCGGGTACAGGGACGGGTCGTTAAACTCGGAGATCTATACCTCGTCCACGAACCGCCTATCCCTGGCGTAGACCCAGATCGCATGCTCGCGGAACCATGCCCCCACGCCCCGCCCCGGTGCGGCCACGCCATTCAGGGTCGTGGGCCATGTGGTGGCCCTGAAAAGGTAGTAATAGGGGGAGGTTCCGCTTGTGTGGCGGAGGCAGCACGGACCAATGCCGGAACCGCTCTCGTTGTTTCCCCATGCAAGAAAATTACGCCCAGCCGCAAAGGTAAAATACCCATCCCCCCCCGACATACTCCCCGGGACAGCGGTAATACTGTTGTTGATGCTGTCGTAAAGAAACATGCGACTGTTTATCGTGCTTATTGGGGTAGCCATGATGAGCCCGTCGGAGGGGCTGCCAGTCGCGGTGGCCTCGTCATCCCGATGGCCAAGATAGTGAATCACGTCGTACCCATAATCCGATACGGACATTTGCGTTCCACCGGCGGCCCGCAGCACTCCCGGCCTCTTGGCGACGAACGTCCCGTCTCCGTACACGTTCAGGAGATCGGGGCTGACCTCGGGCGGAAGCGAAAGAGGAGAAGATTCCACGTCCGTCCCTAGGAACTTCTCGATGGTGAGCCAGACTCCGCGTTCCATTAGGCTACCCTCTGGTGTCCGACGAGATCGCCGACGCGCTGCTCGTAGTCGTACCGCCTCAGCTCGTCATCCAGGAGAGCGTTAATCTTCTCGCGGATATTTTGCCCTGGAGCAGGGTCCATCAGGGAAATGTCCGCGGAAAGCGGTCTTATCGCCAGGGCAGCCCCGG
>ERZ1292644.838-Hain-H14-01um-R2-838-length-17944-cov-19_pt1 | contig 17944 bp, 38 predicted proteins | sample MGYA00564402_ERZ1292644 | MGnify/ENA primary metagenome ERZ1292644 (study PRJEB36523, sample SAMEA6512644) | groundwater metagenome | collected 2019-01-09 | study: AquaDiva: Metagenomics assemblies of 32 groundwater samples
TGGTGGTGGATTCCCCGGTGGTGGTGGTGGTGGTAACGGCAATCTCGCTCAAATATTGCAACTGCTAGGCGGCGGGGCTGCCGCTCATCAGCAAGCCCAAGCCTTCCAAAATATGTCCAATCAGTTCCTGGGCATGGGGGCTCCGTACAGAAATAGACTTCAAGCGAGCTACGATAACCCGACGGGTTATCTGAGTAGCCCAGAGATCACCGGAGCGGTCCAGCAGGGCACCGATGCTCTTGCTCGATCTCTTAGCACGAGCGGCAATCCCGCGGGGTCTGGAAGTGCCTTGTCTGAGATTCAGAACTATGCGACCAATCAGCAGCTCAACCGGCTTGGAGCGGAACGCGACCGGCTGGCGAGAATGGGAGGAATAGAGAGCTTCAACGCCGCAGTACCCAGCTCGATGATAAACGCGATCAACAGCCAAGCCAACCAGTACGACGCCCTTGGACCGTTGCTTGGATTGATGCTTGGGCAAGGGGGCGGTGGCGCTGGGGGTGGAATTCCAGGATTGCCTAGCGGCCCAGGATTAAGTGGCCTTACTTCAGGCACTGCTGCACAAATAGGGGATGCTCTTGGATTAGGTCCAGGGCCCGGTGGCGGAGCTGTTCCGGGTGTGGTTCCGGGTGGGGTTCCCGGTGCAGTTCCAGGAAGCGGCGGAGTCTCAACCGATCCAACTATCACTGATCTTGGCGGGAACATTGATCCTCTTACGGGTATGCCTATTGATCCTTCAGTTGGTGGTGGTCTACCTCCAGGTATTGCCCCATGGGAAGAACCAGCCATTGGTGGCGGCTCTACCATTGGTGGCGGCTCTACCATTGGTGGTGGACTTGCTGGGTTAATTGAACCTGGTGCTGCTCCCGGAACAGTTTTTGGTGGTGGTGCTACTGCTTCTGGAGGCGGTGCAGGAGTTGCTGGTGCTGGGAGCGCTGGTCTTATTGCAGGGGGTGCAACTGCTGGGCTGTTGTATGACATTCTGCACGGTCAAAATCAGATCTCTCAACCGCTTCAAGATCCAGTAGAGAATTTCCCTGATTTTCACAACATGCCACCAGAGCTACAACAACTCGTGGGAGGTATGCCCGGCATGATTATATCTATGATGAGGAATAATAATCTTGGCGATGATAATGCAGGAGCATTTGGAGGAGTGCTATCCGCCGAAAGATTGGGACAAATAAGGACTTATCTTGCCGACCATCCAGAAGCTGCCGCCACTTTTGCCGCTCCGGCTCAAGTTGGCTCTTTTGTCGCGGCACCCGGAACAGCCCCAGGTGGTTGGGGCGATCCTCAGTGGATGATTGACAACGGATTTTGGCAGGAATAGATAGCCCATGCCCAATCTCCAATCCGTTCTAGCCAACATCCCAGGTTAGCGCGATTGACCCAGGACTTCTGGAGGCGATAAGAAGGGGCTACGCTTAGAGGATAACCCATGCCAAGAAACCTCGAATCTTCACTAGCTGGCATCCCGATCTACCGGGCGGCCCTAGCTCAGCAGCAGTTCGATCAGCAACAACAAACTGGGGCGCTCGCCAATCTCCTCAGACAGCAGCAGTTGAGCCAATCGCAACGCGCGCAGCGTGAGGAAGAAGAAATTCGCCAAAAACTGTCAGGTCCTGAAGTAGCGGGCGACCCACACAAAGCGATCAAAGCTCTACTCGCATCAGGTACTCCCAAGGCAGTAGAACTGGCGACTAAATTGAAAGGGCTGGTCGAGAAGCCGGGATTGCAAGCGATCGGTGCGGGGGGCGCTTACAACCCCGCTACAGGCGGGATGATCTCGCCGATGGCGCGACCTGAATCTCAAGGCCAACCTCCAGAGATAGTAAGGCTGCAAAAGTTCGCCGAGAGCCTTCCTCCTGGACATCCCGGAAGAAGGCAGATCGAGGGAAGGATTCAATTACTGAGCACGCGGCCGGATAAAGCACAAAATCGACCGCTGCCATCTCCGCTTCAAAAGCAGCTTACCGAAGTCTCGGAGTTGGCCGATGCCACCGAGCGGTTCGACAGCACTTTCCAAGATACCTACGGAGGTAAAACGATAACCGGGGAAATGTCGAACATCACAGGAAAATACTTCGGAGACGATACGGGGCAGTCTCAATGGTGGCAGGACTATGAGCTTCATCAATCACAGGTTAGAAACAAGCTGTTCGGATCGGCCCTGACCGCACCTGAAATAGCGGCGTGGAACAAGTCCGCTATTAACCCACGAATGGACCCAAAACAGATCAAGGCGAATCTTGCGCGAAGAAAAGAATTAGAGCAAAGAGCTATCAATAGGCTGATGCGAGGCGCGGCAGTGACTTATAACAAAGAACAGATCGAGGCTTTCACCGGAAGGACGATTCCTGCCAAGCGCATAGTCGTGGATTACTGATGCCCTACGAGATCGAAACCAAAGATGGGATAGTCGTCAGGAACATCCCCGACGACATCCCCCCGGATCATCCCAGCCTGAAGGAGCGCGTGTTAAAGGCACGAAGCGATGCCGGAACAGTAGAAGAAAAGCCAAAACCAGAGGGAAGCAATTTCCTTCGTCAGGCTGGGATAGCCGCAAGGGCAGCTGGCCCCGTAGCTGCTGGGGCGATGCTTGGTGGGGCTGCTGGATCGGTTATACCGGGAGTCGGCACAGCCTTGGGGGCGGGTGCTGGTGCAGGTGCCGGCGGAATCGTCAGCCTGATAGATAAGGCCGCCGGCACAAACTATCTCGATCAGATGATGGACAAGCTCGGCCTTCCCAAGCCTGAGACCGGCAGCGAACGAGTTTTCAGCGATGTTGCGGGGACTATGGCTGGCGTAGGTGGGATAACCAAGGGAGCGGAGATAGCCTCCAGGAGCGTAGGCCAGCCCATCATCAAGGGCCTCTTGGAATCTCTCGGACAAAGACCTGGCTTGGCCGTGGCTTCCGCCGCTAGTGGTGCCGCGGCTGGCGGGACAACGCGAGAAATGGGTGGCGGGCCCATCGCGCAGACCGCTGCCGAGCTCGCTGCGGGGATGGCTCCCCTCCCCATCGCAGGGGCGGCAAAATGGGCCGGCAATCTCGTCGGAAATGTTGGGGCTACCGTTGGCGCTGGATTCGGTAGCGAACGCGCCGTTTCGAGAATAGCCAAGGATGCCGCAACCCGAATTCCAGGCGAAGAACTAGCAAAGACCCACGCAGCGCTGCGCTCAGGAGGGACGGAATTCGTTCCAGGAGCTCAGCCTACCGTAGCCGAGACCCTCGCAGAGCAGAGCATGGGCAAGCCCCGTGTCATCGGAGGAGCGGTAGCTCGTCTTCAGAAGGATTTAACCGGGGCGAATGGGATTGAAGACGTGTTGCCGAGTGTGGCGAGGCAGCATGGCGTTGCTGTAGACCAGTTCGCGAAAGACTTGGACATCGTAACGGCTCCGATGAGGAAGCAGGCGCTTGACATGGCAAACGCGCCGATCTTTCCAGGAAGACCTGGAGGCGTCCCGATAAAGAATGTTACTGACGCGATAGACTCTATGGCGTCCCGGCCCGGCACTCGGGCCTCTGATGTGGTTCAAAAGAGCCTTTCTGCCGTCAAGGAAAAGATAGCGTCACTCGCTGATGACACTGGAAAGATTGATGCGCGAGACCTCTATACGATCCGAAAGGAAATCGGAAATACGATAGACAAGTTTTCAAAAGAAACGTCCAATTGGGATAAGCGTCTGACCTCGGGACTTGAGAGAAACATCCAGAAACATATCGACGATGCGATCGAGGGTGCGGGTGGCAGCGGGTGGAAGAACTATCTTCGTACTTTCTCAGAAGGAATGAAGAAAATCGAGGCGCATGAGGATCGTCTGAAAGAGGCGAAGCGTATCCAAGCACTAGTAAAGAGCACAGTCGGAAACATCGCGGCGGGAGAAATTCCGAAGATACCCACTCTGCTCAACAGGCCGATGATGCTGGTGAACTATGGCTTACGGATGGTAGCAATGGATGCGCAAACTCCGGTCGCAAAGAGGCTGGCGCAAGACCTGCAAGACCCGAAAAAGTTCGCCGATCTGATGAAGCTGCCCGACGCCGATCCAATGAGCAAGGTCGTCGAGCAGATCATCCTGAAGGCGCTTGTTACTTCCATGACGAGATTTAATTTGCCGAAGGAAGGCGAGATAAAAGAAGCTCCGCAGTCTAAATGGGAGGAAATAAAACGAGAAACGAAGTCGCCAACTTTAATTGAATCGTTACAGGCGTTTCCGGACCGGCTCCGCGAAGCCTTGAACGCCAAGGACTATGACGAGATCGCGCGCATCCAAAAAGAATACAATCAGGTGATAGAGCGGGACCGGCCAGCGGGGTCTCCACCCCCACTTGCGGAGTCTCTAGCGACGTTCCCGGAGAGATTAAGAGCGGCGAGATGATCGGACTTAATCCAGATGAAATCAAGCGCTTGGAGAGGGAAATCTCGGACGAGCGCAAAGCCCTCTACAAAGAAGCCCTTGACGAGTGGTGGGAGGAGAAATTCAAGACCGGGGGCAAGTGGATACTCGTCACCTTGGCGATTGTGGCCGTGGGGATAATCGGCAATGCCATTCTCAATATGGCGGGATGGCACAAGTGATCTTGACCAACCATTTCAGTTTGCAGGAATTGACCTTCTCCGAAGTCGCCGCACGCAAAGGGTTGGATAACACTCCATCACCCGAAATCATTGAAGCCCTGCGACACACGGCACAAGGACTGGAACGTATCCGAGGACTCGTCGGCAAGCCCATCCACGTCAACAGCGGTTATAGGTCTCCCAAGGTCAATGCTGCAGCGGGAGGACAGCCTAATAGCCAGCATATGAGGGGTGAGGCCGCCGACATCATTTGCAAAGATGTTCCGCCGCGCGAGTTGGCCACGCTGATCGCCGAGAACCGCATGGACTTGGCTATCGATCAGGTAATTTTGGAATTCGGCCTATGGACGCACGTGAGTTTCACCGATACTCCACGGCACGCCATCCTGACGATAGACAATGAAGGCACGAGAGCGGGGATAGCATAATAGCATTCGATCCTGTCAGCGCAGTTTTCGAGATTGGGGGGCGATTGATCGATCGACTTTGGCCAAATCCGGAACAGCGCGATGCAGCCAAATTAGAGCTGGTGAAACTTCAGCAAACTGGAGAACTCGCCAGGATGGCAAATGAGAGCGAGACGATCAAGGCGTTTCTTGCGGACACTCAATCAGCGCGGGTTCGGGATATCGAGATCATCAAGGCTATAGGGAAGAACCGCCGGGGGGATATCCTCGCTTATACTGCCGTCGGGTCGATGGCGCTGTGTATCCTATTGCTATTCGTATTTGACGTTCCAGCGCAATCCAGAGACTTGCTGCTAGTAGTTCTTGGCGCTCTCGTTACAATCGTAAAAGACGTGTTCGGCTTTGAATTCGGAAGCTCGAAGGATTCGCAACGTAACGCGCAGGCTGTGGCGGACATGCTTAAACAGGGATAACTACGGCCACTGGTCATTCCACTCCCACTCAAAGAACCATCTCATCATCAAGCGCGTTAGCCAGCGCGGGCGCTTTGTAACGTAATACCTTGTGCTTTCCCACATAGACCAATAGCCAACGGTCGCAGGCGAAGCAACAAAAACCATATCCTCACTTATCGGTTCCACCCTTCTTCCCCTCTTGGTCAATGAATCTCACACCTCCGACTGGAGAATTAAAAGGAGCATACGGCTCGTGGGTTCCTGGCGGAACATGTACTGCTATCCGCAGATGTCTTGTATCGCCACAGTGACAGCAAACCTCCTTGCCCAGTGGAGGATTTGAAGTCAGGATGACTCCCGTATCGTGCCAACAGTGATTGCAATCATTCATCCTTCTTCTCCTCCTGGTCAACTTCTTCTAGTTGCGGAATGTTCGCTTCGAGCCAATCTGCATAGCATGCCAAACAGTGGTAGCGTGGTAGTGGTGTAAGCGTGACCTGAATGTGAGGCGAGCGGTCAATTGCGTTGCCCAAGTACGGATTGTCTTTAGTGACAATGCCGTGTTTCGGGCAGCGGTATTTGCGCTTGTCTATAAGCGAAGAACCTACTAAAAAGCCATTAGTCTCCATCCTTCTTCCCCTCTTGGTCAACGAGCTTAGGATCGAAGCTCATCTCAGAGCAGCCCCAAGCTCCACGGTCGATTGTCACGGTCACTTTTACCGAGTAATCCTGGGATAACTTCTTTGCCCAGTCCCAAGCGATCTGCTCGGCGGTGGGTGGTGGGATGTAGAGCGTCATCACTCATGTGACCGCATAAGCCTCAATCGGCACCACAGTAGGATCGCTCCACTGCACCCCGTGTTCCGCCCCGAAGGCGAACAGCCACGTCGTAAAGGCGCTCGCCACTTTCCGCGGAAACTTGCGTGTCTGCTCGCCCAGAACAACGATGCGGCTACCATCAAGTGCAGGAATGATCCGCAATCCCTTCCCCTTCCAATATCCGCCGATGTCGGGATCGGTCAGAGTGTCGCGGCGAAATTGATCGACGCACAGGCGCTTCCACGTTTCAGCATCTTGCGCTTCGTTCAGATGCGTACACTGCCTGGCGATATCCCCGAGCATCGCGTGATAACGGGATTCCTGCTCTCTTGATTTGCTTGGCGGTAAAATTTCGACTAAGCATCCATCAGATGCAGTTTGAACCGCCTCTACAGCCCTCCGTCGTAATTGCGGAATATTAAAGACTTGCTTTTCGCTCACGATCATCATCACAGTACATACGGTCGCAGCACGAATGCGGGACGCGACACGTCGAGGCGCATTCTGGAGACGTTAGGGCGGACATATCTCGATAGAGTTTAATCAGCTTCTGACGCCGCTTCCCGACGTTCATTTCGCCCACCTTTCCGCTTCCAGCAGCTTGTCCTCGATGATCTTGCGATCCTTGTCGTGCATCAGCGGCAGCAGATCGCGCGCTCCATCCCAATCCTTCGCTTTCAAAAGATCGTAGGCCGTGGCGAATGCCTGCCCTGGCGTTGGCTTGCCAGCAGCAGCGACAGCCGGAGGTTCGTCGGGCGACGAAGCGGGAATGGACTCCGGCGGCGCTGCATTCTCGGCCTTGCGCTCTGCGGCCTGCATTCGTTTGATTGCTGCGCGTTCGCTGCTGTTCAACAGCGACCATAAATAGAGCTGTTGCTCGATCTCGGTAAAGGATTGCGATAGTCCATAAGCATCGAATTCCCTGCCTTCGGCAAGAGCCTTTCGGATTAACACAGCGGTATTGAGCACAATCTGCTTTTCGGCGGCAGTCATCCCCTCGCCAGCGCCAGCGTTCGCGGGGATGGCTTTGTGTACCTCGACCACCCCCATTTCGATGATGCGCTCGGCTTCGTCTTCGTCGTATATCCCGGCGAACCCGAAAGCAATCCTTGCGCCTTGGATCAGTGTCTTGTGACGTAGCATCCGTTTGGTATGGGTCTGCCAAGGCGACATGTTATCAAGCTCGCGGAATACCTCGTCTAAGTACTCGCGCACCACAATCGGCGAGGAGCGGTCCTTGCGCTTGATGATGACTTCACACCATTCCGGACATGGTTTGGCCTTCGGCATCGTCGCCAGCTTGTCGGCATAGCGGAAGTCAATGCCATCAAGGGCGGGATGCTCGTTGATGATCCGACTCCATCCATCGACCCCAACCACCGGCACGATGCCTTGATACTTGTCCGGATAAGCGTATATTTCCTTGGTGAACGGGTTGAGCTTGTATTGATCCGCCACGACGAGAAGCGCCATCATTCGCTCGTTCGTGATGTCCGGGATGTTACCCTGCTTATCCGGTCGCTGACTGAACGCTGTTGCCTTGAGCGTGGACAAAAGTTTGTCCGCATCCACGAAATATCGAGACGCGAATCGCTGTACCAGGGAAACTGGGCGCTCTGCCGTGATTACTGCGGTCATCTGCTTTTCCTTTTCCAAAACCATGACTCTCTCAGGGGAGAGCGTTACTTGCGTTTCTTTTTCGTGGCGCGATAAGCGATGCACGCTTTAGCCAACGTTGCCTCAGATGGCATCAGCGTTGTGTACCCGATAATCTCCATGAACGATGTCCGATACCACCGCATCGCCGCTCTCACGACCGCCTTTTCCGCCGCTGCCTGCGTGAGCTTTTTCATTTCATTCCGGTGAATTCATGATCTGGAGAAATCGTTTGCTTTTGCGACCACTTGATCAAATCAAGAATCGTGTTAGTGGTCCGCCCACCGCCTTCCGTGATGAAGTCAGCGAACAATTCATCTAACGCACAATGTAGCTCTATGTGGCGCTGTCTATGTTCTTCAGTGTCCATGTATTCTCCTAGTCATACCAAAATCGTTTCTCCATCTCCCACACCCAGGGGCATAAGCATCGCTCAGCCGGGGGCCAGTTCCGCGCCTCCCGGACACGCTTAGCGTACTCAATGGCCCGCCACTTTTTCAGTAGATCGAGCGGAAACATTCCCTCGGGGGCGTCGTCCATTTGGCCTCCAAACTATCTGCTCGGTGTATTCCATGTCTCGCCGTGAAACTTGCCCTTCTTTCATCACACATATCACTCTCGGGCCGTTGTTCATCACGGTGCAGGAGCCTTCGGCTCGGGTGAACAATTCGAGGGCGCGCTTCAGGTGGATGTTCTCAAGCTCGACCTGGATCGAGTAATTCATCTTGCTCACCAGGAGCAAGAGCAGAACGCCGACCGCGAGCCATCCGCAGAGCGCCACAGGCTTCCAGCCGGGACGCACGAGGACGCCGCGCTGCACGAAGTAGTCTCGAACATGCCTAGCCCGTTCCTCTGCCATCATAGAACCAAGGTCGGCAACAACTCCGGTAGCCGTCAAAACCCCACGGAACTGCTTTATGGCTTCGAGAATCGCGCGCACATCGTCATCGCGCATGTCTTTCTCAAGCACAACTGTTATGCTGTGGTATCGGTCCGTCATCTCTTTCCCCCAATATGTTCTAACAACGCACCGGAGCCGACCGCCGGAGGCACGTCGTCACCATTCTTCCCGAACATGACGCCGCCCCCTGGGATTGGCACAACAGAATCGAATTCCTCCGGAATAATCGTTTCCAGCTCCAGAGCCGCATCAGTGTCCGTGGTCCGTGCTGTCTAACAACGTGTCGCAGCCGCGCCTTCTGCGCCGCACTTCACTGATGCTTACGCCAAATCTCGTGGCTTCTTCTCGCACCGTTTCTGTTGGCGCTAGCATTTGCTTCTGTTGTGTGGCTCCCTTCATCAGCGTCTTGTATGCTGGACACTTCCCGTTTTCAAACTTTGGGCACCCATCACACATACGACCATCGGTATAACCGTGAAGGCCAACGCCAATAGCGAAACCAGGTCCCCGCTCTACTTGGAAGCATCCAGCCGCCATATACTCCGCTAGTTCAAACCGTTGCATCGTCGTCTCCTCTTTGTGCCGCCGAATTTCCAGATCAATTTTGTCAGCCACCACCACAGCTTCAAGCGGGGGTATCGTTCAGTTACCAGCCATCCCATTGGCACTACGAGCCTATATGTCTGATGCTGTGTGAAATCTTCCTCACAGCTTATGGTAGGTTCAATCATCGTTTTCTCGCCGCCTAACTTCAGGTGCAGCGGACGCCCGCAAGCGCTCGCCGCTGACCGTAAATTTAGGCTTCAAAACATCCCTATCGCCGCGCCGCTTAACAACGTCTCTGAACCCACACCATTTACACCACAACATTGTGTCGCCGTCCGGGTAAATCGGTGGCGCATAATGCCAGTTGAAACGATGGGCAATCTTCATCGTAAGTCTATAGAACCAACCTCTAATCATCATTCCTCCATTGCCGGTTAAGGTTGATCCGGCGGGCGATTCAAGGTTGCCCCCGACGTTCAGGAATCTTCTGTTCGGCCTCGCCATTCACTTCGCGCCAGTCGGTCATGGTTTCGTAGATCTGCGGCTTCGACTGCCCTTCACGATGATCGGGGAAGCTGTTGGGGCCGCGTTTGCAATCGGGACAGGTCTTGAAGCGGATACCCTTGCAGGAGCAGGCCGCATCGTTTGATGCCTTCAGGATGGCGATGCATTTCTCCAAGGCCGACATGATCGTGTCGAACTCGGCTAGATCGCAGGGAGCGGGAAAGATCATGGAAGGGATACTAGCAAACGTTTTGCGGATTAGTCAAGCCCTATTTGCAATTATATTTGCAAACCGCCAAAAATCGGTATAATCTACCCGAAATGACCCCCGACCAGCTAATCCGTCACTATGGCGGCGAGCAGCAAGCGGCCGCCGCCCTCGATTGTTCCCGCCAAATCGTCAACCTCTGGAAAAACCGGGGGCGCATCCCGCTTCGAACTCAAGCTTGGATCGAACTGCACACACGCGGCGCCCTAAAAGCGCAAACCGGAAGATTGGCGGCTTCAAACCGGGCAAAAGAAGGCTGCTGCACACGCTAGGATCACTGGCCACAGAGTGATAGCGGACCTTGGTTATACCTGTGCTTATGGCGCCTAACGACAAAGCTCAGGGGAGCGACGCAAGCGGCGCTCCCCTGCAGCACTGGGTTCGGCGTCTGCGGGAAGAACACCAGCCCATGAAGGAAATCAGGGTTGAATGGTCGATCAACGGAATGAGCGGAGGAGGATTATGGTTCACCGACAGCGAGGCCAATCGCGTTTTCCTGGAATCTTATATATCACTCGGTAATGAAAAGTACAGTCCCGGAAGCCACTGGATAACGGAACGATCAGCATGACCAGTAATCCGATGACACCGAACACCATGCTCAGCGGCGCCGACAGGCGTCCGCTGGAGCTTAAGTTAGGGCAAAGGAGATTGAATGAGCGAACAGAAAACGCCTAATAAATTCGGTGGTCAATGTAGAACCTGTGGCTTCCAATACTGGGAATACAATGGACACATCATCGCTTGTCCAGTATGCGAGAACGCCGCGCTCAAGGTCCGTCTGAGAGCGGCTAGGTCTTTATTGGCGCACTACGCTAATGAGGATGTTTCCGACCCGCTGACAAAGGAAAAGATAGCAAACCTCGTTCTGAGAATCTGTGACGCTGTGGATGCGCCATGAACGCCCTGCTCAGCGGCGCCGACAGGCGTCCGCTGGAGCTAAGCGGAGGGTTGCGGGTTCGAGCCCCGCCAGAATACGTAGCCCCCGCCCTCGTGGCGGGGTTTTCATTTGTTACATTCAAACCGAGCCACTACCTTTCCGTTTAAACGCTTGACATTTGATCCTAAATAGGGTCTAGTTAGAGTCTAAATGGAATCTATCTTCCTGCTCGAATGCCACAGAAGGCCTGCGCTAACAGGCTCACCCCAAGTTGGCGGCCCCGGCGGGACTCGGACCCGCGACACATCGGCTTAGTAGGCCGATGTTCTATCCGGCTGAACTACGGGGCCAACTGCGAGGTAGGTGCCGGCTGGGATTCGAACCCGCGATGTCGTAGAAACTACGAGACATGCCCTGCACAGGCGCCGGTTTTAAAGACCGGCTTGAGCGGTCAAGTAAAATCAAGCGTTTTAGGCGTTTTCCACCGGTTATTGCCTCATAAACAGGTGCTATACTACACAAAATCTGATATTTATGCTATATTGCACCCGTTTTATCAACTATAACGGGTGGAATCCGCGCCATTCGTGCCCTGTCCACGTATGCGTTACCTTCCAGCCGAAAGACTCCCAGCGGCGAAAGTTCGGGGCGCTGTTGTAGGTCGCGATTACTTCGACTGATTGCGCGCCTTGTCCGGGCTCGCGATTCGGATAGAAAGTTGACAGGATGCGGCCGCTCTGCTGTTCGTCGGCAGGATAGGCACCATCATAGCGGAGCATGTCGATCGGAAAGGAGTTATTCCCTTCGACTCGGAATTTCATTGGGCCCAGTTGCTTGTGTTGGCTTGCTCTCATCGGTTTTCTCCGTTAGTGCCCGGATGCCCGGGCTGCAGCCCCCGTCCCCGACTACTCGACCCCATCCATGCGGTCGATCCAGCCGTGACCCTCGGCATAGACGACGTACAGGCCGCCTCCGATCTGTCCGGTCTGGACAGCACCGAGCTCTCCGATTTCGGCGCGGAGCTTGTCCCTCCGAGCCTCGGCGGACCGTTGGTCGAGGAATCGCTCGGCGGCGGCTATGTCTGCGGTGAATTTGGTCATGGCTGGTTCAGCGGGCGAGGTCGGCATCGGTGGAGAGAGCCCGCACTTCGGCGTCGCGCAGATCGGCGATGCTGTCGAGCAGTTTGCGCTTGGCCTTGCGCGAGGCGACGGCTTGGCGAGAGGCGGCAGTCGCTGGGGCAGATCCGCCGAAGAGGGCATACGCAGCCTTGCGCAGTGCGTCCGGACCGGCGCTGCATTCCTGGGCCGCGAACACGGCAGTCGCTTCGTCGCGGGTCATCGTGCCGGCCTCTGCTGCGTCTCTCAGGTCTTTTGCGGTCATCATCTGTCTCTCCTCATCATCATGTGTGAACTTCACGACGCGACCCCCCACGTGAAACCATCATCTCGCACTATAGTTCAGCACAGATCTGCTTCGGAGGCGTAGGCGTGCGCGGTGTCGTCGAGCGCACGATTCCAGCCCGCGCAGTACGCTGCAGCTTGTGCGGGTGTGTAGCCCGCCGGCGCGATCGGCTCGGCGCAGGTGTCGGTGTCAGCGGCTCGGTAGCCGGCTGCGTATTCAGGCGTTTCCCAGATGTTCATTTGTCTGCTCCTGCCTCTGTTCCCGGAAAGCGCCGGGACGCTGTGTTCCATGCAAGCGCCGTGCCTGGAAATTACCCCAACAAAATCAATGTGACGACTTTCCGACACTGCCGCAAAACGGCAGACTATGACCTAGCGCGCACTCACGGCAAGACTCGTGCCTTCAATTGGCATACAAACCCAGGAAAATGGTCTATACTCCTATCTCGCGCCGTGAAGTAGTACCCGCGTCCGGCCGGCGCCTTCCACGCCGCGCCGGCGCATCACCTGGAAGGGGTGAGGAATTGAACTGGTACAAGCACCATCTCGGCGACTACGACAGTCACACGGCCCATCTGTCGTGGGACGAGGATCTGGCCTACACGCGGCTCCTGCGCGCCTACTATCGCACCGAGAGTCCGATCCCGGCAGCAGCGGCCTATCGGCTCACCAGAGCCACAACGATCGCGCAGCGCGCGGCGGTAGATGCAGTCCTGCAGGAGTTTTTCACATTCTCGCCTGGACCAGGGACGGCTGTGGATAACTTATCCAAATCTGTGGATAACTTATCCACAGTGCACTCGCCTGGACCAAGGAAAACCGATTCGGTTATGCCTGTGGATAACTTATCCACATGGCACAACAAACGCGCCGACGAGGAAATAGCATTGTACAAATCTCGATGCGAAATCAACAGGTTAACAGGGAAAATGGGCGGCAGACCCAAAACCGAATCGGTTCCACAAAATAACCGATTCGGTTCCACATCGGTTTCACCAAATAACCCAAGCCAGAACCAGATACCAGAAGGGTTAGGTTTACCGGCAACTACAAAGAAGCCCACAAACAGCCTCTGCGCCAGCTTGGGCTGTCCCAAGCCAGGCATCAAATCCAGATCAATAAACGGTCAAGGTCGATGGTACTGCGCCGACCACTACGACAGCACCCAAGGCCCACGCCACATCAGCGATTTGATAGACTCACCCACACCTACATCCACCGACATCCCATTTTGACAACACCCCAATGAACGAGCACCACTACTCCCGCATCGACGCAGGACAGCCCAGACCTGATTACCCGCTATCACCGCCCAGGGACCTCAGTGTCGCCAAAAGACCCCTACAGGATCTCCCTGTAGCCCGTAGGGCTGAGATCGCAGCGGAAGTCCTGGCCAGATACCTACACGGCGAACAGGTCGCCACAATGGCGCCTGACTACGATACGAGCGATGTCACCCTCTACGCCCTCCTACTCAGAGATCATGAGGACGAATGGAAAGACGCTCAGACCGCTCGAGCGCTCGCCAGGCTCGAGCGCGCACAACAAGGATTAATAGACGCTCTCAACCCTCTTAGCCTTGCGCGCGAGCGTGAGCTGGTCAGATCCGCGCAGTGGGAGCTTGAGCGTGTCCTTCACCGTATTTATGGTCAAAAACAAGAGGTTACGCACCACATCCAGCAGCCGATCTTCAGCGTAACAGTCGTCCAGGTTGTCGCTAAACCACCTGTGGATAACTCAGTTGTTGCAGAGCAATTACCGCAGCGCACCACGCCAGATAATATCCCCAGGCTACCGTAAGTCTCTGTTATACCTCGGTGTATCACTGATGTTGTCGCATATGACCAATATGTAAAGTCTTGTAAGTACATGATTATTCTAGTGTGCAGTGCAATAAGCATGCTTTCGCCCAAGGATTAACCAGGGGGGGGCTTGCGATCCTGCCAGGCGGGCAAGGGGTTTGGCCTGGGGCGGGGTATGAGCTCTAGCGTAAATTCTGGTGCAGGAGAGTGCTTGCTATTTGCGCACTAACATACTAATCTTTCCACAAGAGACATAACTTTCTCGGAGAATAGATGTTCGAGAAGTTGCTAAAGCGTGCTGGAATTACAAAGTCTGAGCTTGCGCGTCGGCTCGGGCTTACAGCGAACGGGGTGAGTCGGTGGAAGGACAATCCTCCGAAGTACGCGGTTGCTTATTTGGAGCAGATGATTGAGTTCAACCGGGTGAGGCCGTGATCTACTTTATTCAGGCAGGGGACGCGGGGCCTGTCAAAATTGGGAAAGGCAATGATCCGGAGAGACGGCTCATGGCGCTTCAGACTGGATCTTACGAGAGATTGCATCTTAGGGCGACGCTGGATGTTGGAGACGAGGTCGAACAACACTTTCATCAAATTTTGGAACCCTGCAAGACCCGTGGAGAGTGGTTCAGAGGGGATGAAATGATTGTAAATATTGCGATGGCTTGCGCGATGGCCGGTCATGTTTGGGAGCCATTTTGCTGTAGCTGTGGGCAACAAACAAAATCGAGCAGTACATGAAGGCGTGGCGAGCGAGGAAGAGATGACGGCAGAGGAATGGGCTGGATGGAACCGCGACGAATGGCACAGGTTCCGACAGTGTACGCATTGCGGAGGTGCTGGCAAGGCACCTAACGTCGCGCTTACCGGCGAGCGAAGCGAGTCCGAGTAGAGCGCATAGTTATACGACTTTTCAACCAAGGAGATGATGATGGCAAAAATAGATTTTCCGGATAAGCTTTATGTTGGCATCGATCACGCAGACGACGAACCGTTTTTCGTGGCAGATAAAGATTACGAAGGACTGGCCTCACAAGGCGATGTGCGCGAGATCGCCATCTACTCGCTAGTGCGAGTGGCGACGGTGGTGAACAAAAGCGAAGTCGTATAACGCGCCAATGAGCGGCGGGCCGCTTGCGGACCGTCCGGGTTCAGCGCCGGGTTAGAGCGCGGAGGATAGCCATGATTTTTGTTTTTGGCAGCAATCTTGCAGGTAGGCACGGGAAAGGAGCGGCCTTGGATGCCGTCAAGAAGCATGGCGCGATCAATGGGTGCGGAGTTGGCTTGCAGGGACGCGCCTATGCAATCCCGACGAAGGACGAGTACCTGCGCACGCTTCCGCTTGGCACGATCCGATACTACGTCGATTGTTTTCTGAGTCACGCGCGGACGCATCTTGGCGTGGAAACTTATAAGGTGACGCGCATCGGATGCGGACTCGCCGGGTACAAGGACAAGGACATTGCGCCGATGTTTGCCAATGCTCCAGCCAACTGCGAACTGCCGGAGAGTTGGCGCTCTAACGCTAAATCAAGCCGGGCATTTGTTGCATCTGCAAGCCGCATCGAAGCTCGGGCGACTCACCGTTACTCTCACCGCCGGCCGGCACATGACCAAACCCGGTCATCCGATGCCGCGCATGAGCCGCGGGCAAAAGCAGAGCGAAGTGATGCTTGAGACCGTCGGACTCGATGCGCTTGTTATGCCTCAACGCGGGGAAAGCATGAGGGTAATGCACCCACTGTTCCAAGTGGGGGAAGGCGGTTCGATTCCGACCTCTCCGCTCCAGATGCGCGTTGAGCAGATGGACTTCCGGCATGCGCTGCGGCTGAACGAAGCATGGCACTCTAGGCTGCCGAGAATGGGGACTGGCTTTATAGCGAACCAGCCATTCTTGAGTTTCGGCGCTTGCCACGAAGGCCGCATCTTCGCTGTGGCGATATGGAGCAACCCGGTGGCGCGCAACCTGCCGCAGCGGGAATGGCTTGAACTCAGGCGGCTGGCCGTGGCGCTGGACGCTCCGAAGAACACTTGCAGTTGGATGCTCGGAGCAATGGCGCGGCAGATACGCAAGCTGCGACCGTGGATTGAAACGCTGGTGAGCTACAGCGATACGGAAGTGCACAAGGGCACGATTTATAAAGCCGCAGGCTGGCAACAGACGACTACGAACAGAGATGGAAACTGGGCCCGCCGCAAGAGACAAAGGCCGACAGCTCAGAGCATTGCTCCCAAGCTCCGGTGGGAATTGGTTTTGAGGCATAACGCAGAGCTAACGCGCGCCGCGCGTGACGATGAACCAGGGCGCGATGCTTCACGGCGTCGCGGTTGAGCGCCGGGTTAGGGCGCACTGACGCAACCACGGAGAAACGAAATGAGAGCATTGCACAGATTTTACGCTTGGATGTTTGGGTACTTTTGGCTTCCGTGCCCAGTATGCAGAAGGATGTTCGGAGGCCACGAGGTTGCCAATGTTTTTACGGCCGCACTTGTTTCCGAAGACGGACATGCCTATTGCGTGTGTCCGGACCCGCAATGTAGCCATGACGCGGCGGTGATGAATATGGCGAATGGGCATGCTCAGTTCGTGCGCTCTAACGCTAAATCAAGCCCCTAAAACAGCGCTAACATGGACATGAAAGCACTTATAAAATGGAATTTGACCTCAAACCCATTCTCCTGGCTTTGGTTGCTGATTTGCAGGAGCATCCTGAGAAGTGGGCTGAATTCCGGAAACTCATCTCGGCGCTGAGAGACCATGATCGTCCAATGCCACGGTCATTTTGATTTGCTGCACTACGGGCATCTGAAACACTTGCAAGCCGCATCCAAGCTTTGCTTTGGCTTGAAAGGCAACAGGACGGGCGAGCTTGTCGTGACGCTCACCGCCGGCCGGCACATGACCAAACCCGGTCATCCGATTTTCACTGACGAGCAGAGGCTGGAGATGGTGGGGGCGTTGAGTTGTGTGAATTCGGTGATTGTCATCGACTCGCCCTCTGCAGAGGACGCGATCGAGGAGGTCAAGCCCGACATCTATGTGAAGGGCCGAGAATACGCAGAAAGACTTCCCGAACTTCAATATTGTTTGGACAGGGGGATCATGGTGATGTTCCTGGGCGAGAAGATTTTTGGATCGACGAGGCTTCTAAACATAACTGGAAAGGGAACCAGATGATCGCATTCCATGGTGACAGCAGCCTGAAAGACAAATATATCGAGCGAGTCAAGGCCCACGCCCTGGCCGACGAAATCATCCACGGCAAGTACTGGGAAAACGGCAAGGGCTGCGCAATCGGCTGCACGATCCACGACTCAGATCACAGCCGCTACGAAACAGAGCTCGGCATTCCGCGAATCCTGGCCCGCTTAGAGGACCGAATCTTCGAGGGCATGAAGAACAGCGACTCCAAGGTGTTCCCGCTTCGCTTTCTCTCGGCCATCGAGCCTGGAGCCGATCTGTCGCTCATCTGGTATCAGTTCGGGCACTGGCTGCTCGTGGATGATACGGACGGCGTAATCCGTTTCGCCAAGACGGACAAGACGAAGAAAGCGATTATCGGTGTTGCGTCACTGTTCAATCGAGCTCTGCGAGGATTGACTGTTGAAAGGGCTGAATGGAAGAAGGCGGGCAGTAACGCCGCCACCGCCGCCGCCGCCGCCACCGCCGCCGCCGCCGCCGCCGCCACCGCCGCCGCCGCCACCGCCGCCACCGCCACCGCCG
>ERZ1292644.840-Hain-H14-01um-R2-840-length-17887-cov-6_pt1 | contig 17887 bp, 27 predicted proteins | sample MGYA00564402_ERZ1292644 | MGnify/ENA primary metagenome ERZ1292644 (study PRJEB36523, sample SAMEA6512644) | groundwater metagenome | collected 2019-01-09 | study: AquaDiva: Metagenomics assemblies of 32 groundwater samples
ACCGCGACCTTGACCTCCACGCTGTCGACCAGTGGCCTAGCTTCTTCCGGTAGGTGCTCTCTGATCTCACCCAACAGGGCCCCAATCTCGCCGGACGTTACGTCCACCGTCACGATGACCTCGCGCATGGCGGCGGCCAGACTGTCGCTCTTCGCGCTGAGCACGCTGCCCAAGGCCCCCAGGCTGTCGCGGAGGGCTGTGGCCTCTACCTGGGCCGCCTCGGCCGCTCCATCGCGTTCCTGGGCTAACGCCGTAGCTTGAGCGGCCTCTCTGCGGAGAGGTTCCTGCGCCGCCTCGGCCCGTATGCGGTCGGCGTGCTCCTGCCAGGCAAAGATGCCCACGACCACCAGTACCGCTACGAGTGCCGCTTCTAGGTAACCCCTCACCGCGTCAACTTCCATACGGTCAACATGGCGGCGATGATGAGGCCGGCCGCCACCCACGTCTTCCAGCCGCCCTGCTTCTTCGGGACACCCGTCGCATATTTCAGGTCCGGATGCTCTGGATCCCAACCATCTTTCGGCGTCATGGCGCGCCTCCTATGCGTAGTGCCTGGCGATCACGGTGATTCCATGTCACGATGTACCCTCTCCAACCCCAGCCGACCCATTCCTCCCGACCATCGGGATGCCGCGCGTAGAATCTCAGCGGCCGCCACGTCTTCAACGTCTCCGCTGCGAACTCGTCTAGTGATTCTTCGACGGTCGAAGTCGGGGGCAGCGTCGCAACGATGTTCGGCGGGGCGCTGATCCGCTCCAGGAAGTCCACTAGGTCCTCGCCGGAATCCGAGACGACAGGCATCGGCGAAGGAACGGGCACAGCATCGTCGCTCGCGCGGATCTCGATGACCGGAGGTTGGACGCGGACTACCAGCGCGGGATCCGCCTCCAGGATGGCGCTGGCCTTCTCGGCCACTGCTTCGATCAGCGATGAGTGGTTGGAGAAATGGACGCCGTTGACACTCAATGCATTGTAACCCTTCGCCGTCGTCTTCAGGCTCATGGTCCACCATCCTTGCGCCACACCCGCAGATCCAAGTAGTTGGCCAGCTGTTCAAGCCGCTCGGCATCATCCGCAGCAAATCGCTCGTCCGTCAATCGCACCGCCGCCGTGGCACGCTCGGCCTCACGTCGTAGCGCACGGGCACCGCTCAAGATAGCCGGCACATAGGGCGTCAAATTCTCCAGCGTGATGGTCTTCCGTTCCTCCGATGTATCCGAGCGTCCGAGGCGCGCGACTCGCTGGGTCATCACCGACACGGCGTCTTCCAGAAGACCACCTTCGTAGAGTCAGCTACAATACTGTCCAAGGGTAGGCAAACCTCTAAGACCGCCCGTGAATCGCATGACGCAAGCGCGATAGCCGCGAGCAGGAATCCAAGGAGAACAGCAAGCACATAGGCACGCCGACTCATGTAGCCTCGCGCTCCTTGATCGTGATAGTGACCGCCTCGCCGGCCTTCAGCACCTTGCCCCATCTGGCCAGCGAGGCCTTACGACGGACGGCGCTCATCTGCTCCTTCGTATAGCCACGGGCGCGAGATGGACGACAGACTCGGTGGTAGATCACGCCGCGCTTCGGTGGTATGTACATATACGTCGGATCGTCATGGCGCCCACAGAACTGACATAGCCGATAGTTCGCGTTCGCACACGCCTTGTAGGCCCGCAGCCTTTGGTGAATCAGTTTGTGGTATGCATTGTCCTGACATACGACCAGATTGCGTGGTCGGTTGTCGGTCGGGTCCCCATTGACATGATGCACACACGCTTGGCTAGGCAGAAATCTCCCGAGGGCTGCTTCTGCCACCACGACATGCTCAGCAACGAATCCATTATGGGCGCGTGGATGTCCCTGAGGGACCCGCATGCGACGGTATCCGTTCACATTATCACCATTTCGTCCATAAGCGCGGGGACGGGTTATCTGGGTGGGTCTCACAGTCCAAGTGGTAGATGTCTCCCAACCCCTTGGTACTCTTGTATATACCCACACGCGCGCACCCGAGTTTCACCGCAGCGATGACGATTCTAGCCAACTGCTCGGAGCCTAGTAGGTTCGGTAGGTCCTTAACCTGACCGTCGATCGCACGGCATGGGACCTTATCGTGGGCCGACTTCTCGGCGCCGATATCCGCCTCCGGGTCGCGCGAGTCTGACGTGATCCACATGGGCACGCCAGCCTCACGCCGAACCTTTACGAGCCAGCGGAGGAAAGCCGCATCCATCCGGTAGGGATTCTTGAAATCGGCCGACTTGAATTCGGGCGCGATCTCAGCCCAAACCTGGTGGCCCTTGTGGGCAAACGACGCCGATGCCTTCATTAACGGGGATTCTATCTTCATCATGACGTGCCGCTCTCGGGTTTCTCGCCTCTACGGTCCGGGACGTGCAGCTTGCCGCGTAGCGCCGGGATCACCTTGACGACTAGGCCCGTGATCAGGTTGCCGAACCAGATGCCGATGGGCAGGTAGACGAAGCACGCGCCGAGCCCGACCACGCACATGGAGAAAGCCCAGTAGATCCAGCTCAGCGGCACGAACGGCTCGATGGCCATGGGCATCCCGACGGCGAAGATGATCATGCCGATGCCCACCTTCTGGAGCAGTCGCTTCGTCTCCGGGTCCATGCGCTGATATGCCACCATCAGCACCGTCGGCGGACTGCCGTTCCCGGTTCGGCGCTTCTCCTCGGACGCTGTTTCTTCGTCGCTCATCCCGCCGCCTCGTCGTAGTAGTCCTGCGCCAATCCGCTTGTACCCCGCCTGACGCGCTCCTCAAGGTGCGTGATGCGCAGGTTGGCCGTAGCCAACTGCCTCCTTAGGGCTTCGCGATCTTCCTCGCACTCGCGCTCGCGTTCTTCTAGCTCGTCCACGCGCTTGGTTAACCGTTCTAGCTCCGAGCGCATGCGCTCCCAGTCATCACGTCGGGAGTCCTGAAGCATGCGGGCCTCTTCCAGGTTCAGCACCTTGCCGTTGGCGCTCGCTTTCAATCGCGCGATCTCGGCCGCGTGGCGGCGACGCATCCACTCCACGAACACGAGCGGCGGCATGGCCGTCAGCAGAGGCATCCACGGCTCAAGCCAGGTCGGCATACGCGGTCCTCCAAGAAAGCGAACGGTACGCCCAGATGCTTCCCAGCAACAGCATCCCGTAGGTCGGCGTGGCGAAGCTCAACGGGACGGTCACCAGGTAGTTGAACGCCACCACGGCCCACAGATACTGGAGCACCAGCAGTCCGCGTCGGCACATGCAGTCGTCGTCCCTAAGCACCGCGTACACGTGCCCCACGCCGTGCGCCGTGAATAACGCACCCCACGCCCATTCCGGCGCGATGGCCAGCACCGTGTACGCCCTCGGTAGCACCGCGAACGCATCCCACGGCGACAGCGCCCACAGGCCCCACCACAGCGACTGCACAGCCAGGTACGTCTCCAGCGGCCGGCGGTACAGCGCCCGGATGAACGCCCTGTGCAAGCGCTGGCTCATAGGCTCCTCTTTGCCATAGGCCGGCAAACGGTCGTGTTGAGGGAGCACGATCCGTACAGCCCGCCGTGGGCCGATACCGCCGCATGGCTGCCTAGAGTGAGAGGGTGGCGGCGCGTTAGCGCCCGTCCCCGAGTCACCCGTAACGGTGCTGGGCGCCCCCACCGAATGATTCCCTGACTGTACGACCACCACGTTGGGCCGGTACCAGTGCGCGGATTTGAGTTGGCGTCAGGGGTGTACTTCCCGTCTGTTCGGGCACGCATGCGACGCTGGTGCCCACGGATGACGGTGGCAGAGGTCCGGTCATAGGCAAAGAAGAAGGACCCGCAACGCAGCCCTGGCACCCGTCGGATAAGAGGGTGTCCCGCCTCCGAGGAGCGCGGGAGAAGCGTTACGGGCCCTTCAATAGCCCTGTCGATGATATCCGACCATTTCCAAGGCGTGAAGAAAGGTATAGCCACCATGTCCAGAACGCTAGCCCTGCGACGCGAAGCTTTTCCCCGAGCGCCGCGTAAGTTACCCTGAACCCGAGCATCACTCTCGGAGGAACCATGAAGGCCAAGCTCCTGATCTCGCTCGCCGCTGCGCTGCTGCTGGCGGGGTGTGAGCTTGGCATCTTTGGGCCCAATGTGGAGATGTGGGCGCGGCGACCCATGGAGCCGGTGCCGATCGCCTACGCTAATCTGTACGCCGCCGTGGAACGTTGTTGGGGACGCCAAGGAGATTTCGCCGCCGTGCGTTGGTACGTGGCCGACAAGATCGCCGTGAACGACACCGGCCGGGCGCGCGGAGCCACCGACGGCAACGAAATAACCATCGCGCGCGATTACATCAACGCTGACCGCACCGTCATGCATGAGATGAGTCACCACGTTAGCGGACGCGGAGACGAAATCCATTGGGACGGCGGCCGACGTGCCACTTGCGACGATGCGTCTCATGTGGATTTGACGTAGCTGCCCAACGTCCAATCAAGCGTCAAAGTGTTGAGCGTACTGCCAGCCTGTCCTTCCACGCGTAGATAAGTAGCAGAACTAAAGTCTAGCGTTTGCTCGCCGCGCTCCACCGCATAACCGGCGCCCGTGTAAAGCTGAGGCGTCCAGAAGTAACTGGTAGTTTTCTTGAATCGCGTCGAGCCCATGGCCTGGATGATGGTAGCTACCGTCACACCTGATGGACTATTACTAGTCGCGGCGACTCCGACGAGCACATTAGCGAGATCAACGCCGCCACTCGTCGATGCAGTGCTCCAATAGACTATAAACTGCCCATTCTGCGTACTGCCACCGTGCGTTAGGGCACCTTGCCATTCAAAGCGGAACGCAGCTGTACTTCCGACGCTGCCTACCGGCAACGCAATTGCGGCACCCAGGATTCCGAATGTTGTGCTATTCGTGGCGCGATCTGTACTATCGGCGTGGAAGGGCGCATCTCGACGGGCACTTTCTACGGTGACAACAGGACCCAAGATGCCGGCAGCATCAGCAGCTACTACTTTTACGACGGCCTTCTTGCCGGCCGTGATTGCCACTGTACTCGTAATGACACCGCGCTGACCGCTGATGCTCCCATGATTAGACGCAGCAGTCGGATCAGCCGGCGTTGTCCCATCGCCCACGGTGACGTAGATGTTTTTCGCTATTAACTCCGTCCCTATCACGGAGACGACCGCCTTAGCGTCGGCATCAAACGTGATTTCCGTCCCTAGCACCTCAGCGAACACGAGGTTGCCGCCGTGCCGGTACTGAAGCCACTGCAAGTAGTGACCGGCCGGCTGACCTCGAACGCGCACCTGCGTGCGTTGGCGCTTCATGCTGATTTCGTGGCTGATGCCGTAGCTCGCTAGGTATTGAGCCGTCGCGTAGTGAATCCCGTTCGGCAGGAACTCGTAATAGTCACCGAGTTCGCCCGGATACCAATAGGGCAGCTCGATGGCGTGCATAGCGGGCGGTTCCTTCAGATCGTCGAGCGCCGACTGACCCAGCGTATTGGCTTCAGAACTGGTATCGATGGCCGAGTTGCGCGCTTCCTCGAACTCCATCCAACGCAGCCCGTACTTATCCTGCGATGACGTGGATTGCACCAAGACGAACGTGCTGCCGCTCGATCCCCAAAAGACGACATTGACCTTATTGCGCACATCCTCCCGGCTCACGCTCATCGCTTTGACGCCATAGTAGGCCGAGCTTCCGAATGTCCAATCCTTCTGCGATGAGGTCGCTGTCCTGCGTGGCTCGCTGAACTTCAGGCGCCAACTAGTACTTGCCGTGCTCCATACTTCCTGGATGTTCCAGCCGATCAATTGCGTGAGCGCCGTCACAGCATCCAGCACACGCATCTTCTCTTGGTGATAGGCCGGCGCGATGAGGAAACTCGGGCTCGCGGTGGTAAGCAATATGCCAGCAGCCAAAGTCGTATGGTCGGTTATGACTGATTCAATGACGGTCTCGATGGCCACCCCGGCAGCAGAACCGTAGGACTTCTCAGTAGATTCGATCCAACGATCCATGAGCATGGCCATGTTCTTCGAACGCGCCACCAACTGCATGGGGCTATTCTCCCACGCTACCTCGTCCAGCTCGCCCTGAAACACCCAATCCATCGCGCTGCTCGCAGGCTGCGTCGCACCGGCCGCAGTCACGCGCGTATACGCGTTAAAGTCGCGACCCGGATAGATCAGGCTCGCGAACCCGGCGGTCGAGTTGACGTTGAATGTGCTATCGGAATCCAACGGGCTCAGGCTTTGGCCAGTGCTTGGGCCTCGGTCCCTGGCCAGTTCTGCAGTTAGCTGCATCACCGGCGTGTCCAAGTCGAGATCCCAGCGCAGCGCCTGCACCCAATCTGCCGAAGACAGCGCACTGAGATTGATGAGGCCGCCAGTAGAATCCTCAATCTCCACTCGTGCCCAAACCTGATACTTTGGAGACTGCAGGAGATCTTCCTGACTAGTGTTGATAGTCCTCACGAGCCCGCGCTCTTATCTTTAGGGCACCTGGATTGGCTAGGTTTGGCAAGCCGTGCTGAGGTTCGCTTTGGTTCGGTAGGGTGGGCTGCGGTAAGGTCTGCCTGGGTCCGGCGTGGTGAGGCATGGGCAGTACGAAGGGGGCTTCTGGCTTCAGCCAGGGCCCCCTTCTCTCGTACTAGCGGCGCTCGCACAAGTGTAGTATCCTCATGCAGCGCTTGGTGAGGGCGCGGGTGCCACTGACTACCGGAACGGCCCGTGTTGGCCCTGTGCTTCGGCACCCGAACCTCACCGTTTGGCTGGGCTGACGCGGGCCGTTTCATCGTCAGGGAGGTTTCGGTATGGCAAAGGCAACGAAGGAACGCAGCAGGGTGACGGGCATCGGAGGCGAGGCGCCTACGAACGGTGCCCAGCCGGATATCGAGATGGCGACCCCGTATCGGGCCATCGTGGAAGTCGAGGGCGTGGCCCCGATCCTGTTCCACCGCTGGAACTGCGAGGCGGTGGACGAGAAATCGAGGGCCCCGAAAGGCTCCAAGGCCAAGAAGACGGACAACATCGAGAGCTACGTCTACCGTAACTCGGACGGCGAGCTGTGCATCCCAGGCGAGTACATCCGACGTGCGTGCGTGGAGACGGGTCGCTCGATGCAGGACCCGCGCAGCCCGCGCAAGTCCGCGAAAGACCTGTTCAACGCGGTCATCTTCTCGCTGACGGAGCTGGCCTCGCTTGGCGCTACGGACTGGGACTACGAGGACAAGCGCCGCGTGGTCGTGCAACGCAACGCCATCACGCGCGTGCGGCCGGCCATGAGGGAGGGCTGGCGCGCACAGTTCATCATGCTGGTGACGGAGCCCGGGTACGTACCGCCAATGCTTCTTCAGCAGATTGTGGCGCAGGCTGGGCGCTTGAGCGGCCTCGGGGACTTCCGGCCGACCTATGGCCGATACGCCGTCACGCGATTCGAAGTGATCGAAGAGTGAGATGGTGTACACTGAGGCGAGCTTAGGTCGAGTTCGGTGTGGCGAGTTCAGGTATGGTACGCTGCGGTGAGGTCGGGCATGGTATGCTTCGGTTCGGTCAGGTATGGCGAGCACTGCGGAGAGACGCGGTTAGCCATGGCGGGTTCGGGTAGGGTGCGACGCGGTTCGGTATGGTGCGGTGAGCACTGAGGTCCGGTCGGGTCCGGTCTGGTGCGCCATGGTGTGGTATGATGTGGCGAGGTGGGCTGAGGCAAGATGAGGTGTGGTCAGGTACGGTATGGTGAGCACTGGGGTTGGGCGTGGCCTGCTTTGGTTGGCCAGGGTGCGGTCTGGTACGCAACGGTAAGGTGTGGGTAGTTCGGGCGGTACGTCGTCAACTTGACTGCTCTGCAGTAAAGGAGATGGCGTACCGCCTTTCTGTTGAAGACTGAACCAATGCTTCTTCGCCGACCCTCGTGAACACCGCCGGCAACAAGCCAGTCGACGTCCTACACATGGCTCCGTAGACCTGGCTAGGCTGCGTAGAACGCTGCAGGGCCGTCACGGCGCGGTTGCGGTCCCCCACGCTGAGCGGCACCGTCTCGGCTTTCCAGATGCTGACTCTGGAACGGATGGTCTCCCTCAGTGAGCCGTCGAACGTCCTGTCCCTGTCGCCGACCTCCAGCACCTCTTCACGCACTGACCCTTCGGCCACCGGAATCGCGATGCCGTCGATCACGAAGAACGGCGCCAGGCTGCGCATGTAGGCCATCGACTGCACGTCCTCCGCCACTGCCACCTTCAGGAAACGCGCGTTGCCGGGCGCGGTACCTCCGGCGCTGCCCAGGTACAGTCTTTGGGCCGCCCACGCCGCCGCCAGCGCAGCGCCAGCTGATTGAGCGCCCAGCGTCTCAGCCCCGGCGTCGACCGCGAACCCGACGCGCACGCTGCCGTCCGGGTGCAGCTCTATGCGCAACTCTACCACGCTGTAGGTCGGCGAGGACGGCGGCGTGACCGCAGAAGTGACGGCGACGGTGCCGTTGTTGTGGATGGCCGTGTAGCCGTCCGTGGCGTTGCGGTACAGCTCCAGGCGCGGCGAGCCGTTGCCGGCCGACGTGATGTCCAGGATGTACGGCTGTCCGGCTAGCCCTACCGCGTCATCCTCGCGCATCCTCACGTAGACCGTCATCGGGCGCGGCGTGTACGGGAACGGAATGTACAATGTCTCCGCTGCCCTGGACGTAGAAGTCGCCACCGAGGCCATCAGCGAAGTCTCCGCCGGCATGGCCTCCTCGATCTGGCCACCCCACAGCAGCACGCCCAATGCACCGCTAGACCCTGCCCCGACCCCGCTGGCCAGCATCTGACTTGAAGTCTGCGCTACGTAGAAGTAACCCTCCACGCCGGTAGACGTGCTCACGCTGCCGACCAGCGCGCAGCGGTAGACGCCGGGACGGATGCGGTCTATTCGGCTGCGACGGTGTATGCCCGTGCCAAGCGTGGTGCTATCAACGACGGTACCGGAACTGGACAACGCAAAGTGAGCCGCAGCGCCGTTGTTGCCGCTGGAGTTGAGGAGGCGGAGCGTCAGGAATGAGTAGCCGCCCGGCGAGGCATAGACGGAGAGCGCGTGATCCGTGCTGGCTGCCAGGCTGACGTCCTGGCGCACGGAGTGAAGCGTGCTAACCGTAGACGGGACCAACAAGTCGCCGCCGGTAGATAAGTCAGCTGCTGCGGCCAAGTCAGCCTCCACCGTGGCCGCTGACTTCACCCACGTCGAGTGGCTGAACACGCGCGACTGCGTAAACTTGTTGGTGCTGCCGGCCTCCTGAACGATGCTCGGCGTCTCGCGCTGTCCGTCGTTGTCCAAGTCCAGGTAGTCGATGCGCAGCTGGTCCGTGGACTTGAGCCTTAGCACGCCGTCCGAGTCTATCTGGTAGCCTGAACTCGACCGAGTGAACGTGTACGCAGGTAGCGCGTACCCGCTGATGTCCGTCAGAACGCGCTGGATGGTCATCAGACCGCCCCGGCCGTCACGAACCTACCGCCGGGTCGGGTAGCCAACTGGAGCGCCGTGGTGCCGCCTCTGCGGGCCTGACGGCGCAGTGCCTCACCGAAAACGTCCGGGTCATTCGTCACAATCACGATGTCGCCTGCCACATTAATGTCACCTTGATCTGTAGGTGGCGGGAGCTGGATGCCGCCAGGCGGTGAGCCACCACCCGTCCCCACACCGCCGCCGCCCGTCGCGATCGTCGTCGGTGTCTCGGCCATGAAGCGCGCAAAGGCCACTCGATATCCGGCCGGCGCATTCCGAACCGTGCTGGCGAGGCTTCCAATCTCCTCGGCGGCGTCCGCAGCGGCATCGCCTAGGCTCTCCATGCTTCCTATCCAATCGAGAAACTCCGTAAGGTCAAAGCCACGCAATTGACTGAGATCGAATGTCTGTGCAGCTATCTGATCGAGGATACCTGTTAGAAACGCTCCGATCATTTCAGGCGTTTGCGCAGCTATCTGGGCGGCCAACTTGGGGTCAATCGTCCCCAACTGCTTCGCTATCGGTGCGCTCAACGGCACGACCGGGAAGGCTGCCTTCATCGCCGCGAATCGCTGCGCCGGCGTTAGATCAGCAGCTTCCGCACGACGTTCCGCGAGATCGAGGCGACCGCCAAGATCTCCGCGTAGCTTTCCAGCCAATCGTCGGAGCGCCTCCGTGTTTCGTTCCAATGCGCTCACTTGGCGCTGCTGCCGCTCACCGAAGAAGACATTCTTGATACCGCCAATGAACGTGCCGAGTAGGCTACTGATCCCCGTAGCGGCCAAATTAGCTCCGAGCGCCCCGACATCGATGAAGTTCGCCACCGTGTTCTGAAGGCCCGCGGAGAACTGCTTCAGCAATCCTGGCGGTTTCTCCAATCGGAAACTGAGATTCTTCATGCCGTCGGCCGTAGCCTTGACGTGGCGGACCCATTCCTTCACGGCATCCGCGCTACGGTCTACACCGACACCACGCGCGGCTGCGGTCCCAAAGCCCATACTCTGGCCCTGAAGAAGTCGGCCCGGTCCAGTGTCCGCCGCTAGGCGAGCTTCGATAGAGAATGGATCACGCGGCATCCGAGCGAGATTACGCTTGAACTCTTCAAGCCGCATGTTGAGTCTATCCAGTGCTGCGGCCTCTTGCTCTAGCTTAATCGCGGCTTGTTCGGCTTCCTTAGCGATCTGAGCTTCGCCAATGGCGATAAGCCCGATCAACTCTTTCTCGCGATCCCTCATGTCTGGCAGATCGCGGCCCGCCTGACCGAACGGCATCGCTTCTGCATCTTTGATGCGCTGTTGAAGAGCGCGCAACTCCTGACCGGCCAGCCGCACCGCCACGCCCAACTCACCGCCCATCGGCTCGATACGCTTGGCACGCGCCAGCGCCTCAAGTGCTTCCAACGCCTCCTGTAATTTCCCCTTCGCTTCGCGCGCGTCCTCCCCGATCTTCTTCCACGCGAACGCTACCGCCGCTAGGCCGGCCAGCACGCTTGTCATCACAATGGAGCCGATGGCAAATGAGCCGAGCACAACTCCGAGGCGCCCGAGAGCTGGGTTTACGCCAGTAGCCTGGATGGCTACCATCGTCACGACTTCGCCTAGACGCCTGAAACTCGGTACTGACCTCACTGCGGCCGTATTGCCAGCGGAAAACGCGGCGTTCATCCTCAGCGCCTCGGCGTGCATCAGCCCCATGGCCCGCGTGCGCTGCGCTTCTACGGCTGACGCGGCAGAGTGCGCCCTACCCATACGTTGGATCTCGGTCGTAGACCGATTCATCAGCAGGGCTTCGGCATGCAGGGTGTCGATCAGTTCACGCTCTAAGCCCAACCGCTCGCGCACTGCCTTGGCATAGACATTTGTGCCGGCGGCCATCCTCTTCAGGCCACCATCTACGGTGATGATGCTCTTCTCGGCCTTACCCATCGCAGCATCGAACTGCGTGGTATCGGCTCGGAGCTTGGCTACCAGTTCGCCAATCGTGACAGCCACGTCAGTTCTCCCCGGCCTTGAGCTGCCTTAGTCGCTCGGCTTCCTGGTCAGCACGCCAGCGCTCGTCCAGCGCCTGGCGCCGTTCGTGCGTCAGCCCGAGCAGATCGTCCGGGTGCACGGCACGTTTCACCGACTTGCCGCTCACGTTGATGAGTAGGGCCGTCTGCCACGCGGCCATCTCCCAGCAACGGCGCTCGCGCTGCGCTTCACCCCGTAGTAGTTCGCCCAGCTCCGACAGGGTGAGCGTCCAGTACTGGCCTGGCAGTAACCGCAGTTCCCCGAGCGCCGTGGCGCGCAGCGTCCACACGTCGGGCGACTCCCGGGCGTCTAGCTCATCGCGCCCGCCGCCTCGGCCAACACCGTCTCCGGCTCCGACGCGCGGGGAGGCGCTTCGTCCGGAACGCCCATTGCCGTGCGCAGCGCCGCCTGCACCTCCGGCGAGGACGTCCCGTCGAAGCGCGAGAAAAAAGCCTGGAACACGTCCAGCATGTTGTCCTCGTCGATCCATGCACCCACCTGCTGCTCCGTCAGATCGGGCTCGGCATGCAACAGGCCACCCCAGATGAGCGTCCTCAACGCAGAGAGCGGTAGCGGCGCGTTCAGCAAATCGTCCTGGAAGCTGGCGAACCTAATCTTGATGCCGAGTCGGTCGCCTATGGCCGCCCAAGCATTGAAGTCGTAGCGCAGGTAACGGTCCGCGCCACCGAAGTCCCGCAATAGTGTCCCCTTCACGATGGTCCTCCGTTCAGCTCAGGATCAGGTGCTCGTGCTGGTCAGGACGCCGTGACCTTCGAAGCTGACGTTGTAGGCGCTCGCGTCCTCGTTGGGCGACGACAACTCGAAGTCGGAGATGAATATCTCGCCGGACCAATAGCCGCCCGAGCTGGTGCCCTTGGGATACGCTTCCAGATTGACCTTGACGCGGCTCTGGAGCACGTCCTGGATGTTTTGCTGGCTAGCGTTCGTCGACGCATAGAGTCCGGCCGCGCTCCCGGCCCAGGTACCCGTACCGGCAATCAACTCACGGTCGCCAGAACTGTCGTGGCTCGTGGCGTTGATTGGTGCGTGCGTCTGCCGGAGCGTGAAGTCACGCAGTTCAGCAATCTTCGCCAGGGCGCCGGACGTGCTCGTGCTGAAATAGACCAGCGCCTTATAGCCTGCCAGTGCGTTACTCATGGACTATGCCCTCCTGTAGAAATCACGTCTTGCTGCGTTGAATCCTGAAGTTGGCGCTGAACAGCGGGCGCTTGCTCTCGTCGAACCCGATGAAGAACGGGCCGTTTTCGCTCCAGATGCCCACGTAGTTGTGGCCTGCCGCGCTGCTCAAGCCCGTGAACCCGTGCAGCGCTCGTTTCACCGTACGGGCCAGGTCCTCGGCTTCGGCATAGCCAGAACTGAATTGATTGAACGGCAAGCCACGCACCAATACTTGCAGGCCAGGCCGCTCCATCCATATCGACCCACTGGAATCGCTGCCCAAGTCCGATTGGCCTGGCCCGTGAAGCAACGCCACGGCGCGGTCCCCGATGTTGGTACTGTCGGGCAGATGCCCGCCATACGTCGGCCACGTGGCGTGCGTACTTCCGGCCTGCGTCGTGCCGGCCTGGATGATCGTGTTGATCTCCGCGAGCAAGTCCGCCACGGTCAGCCTCCACGCTCCACCCCCGCGCGCACCCTCTGGGCCAGCCGCGCCGCCATCGTGCTGCTACGACGCATGAGTGGATTCTCAAGGAACTTCCGAGGCCGCAGACCCCTACGACCTACCGCCCTGGCAATCACGAAGCCCAGCTCCGGCTTGCCAAGAACGCGCCGTGCCCACTCGGTAAACGGCGCTACGGGGGGCATGAAGGCTGGCCTGCCAACAGCGGGGCCAATCCCCTCGTGAACCCAGAGTGCGTAGGCACTCGCGCTGCCACCGTAACCCATGGTGACCTCGACCTCGCCGTGCATGATCGTCGGCTCGTCCACGAAACCGCTGTTCCTCAGCGTGCCCATGTCGACAGGCACCTCGCGCTTGCTCTCCGCCATCACGGCTTCGGCTTCCTGGAACAACGCAGCGGCCAGTGCCTCGGGCACCCAGCGGATGCGCACGTCACCCAGCGCGGCCTTCAGCTTCTCGCCGCCCTCGATTTGGAGGCTGATCATCGGAAGCTGATCTCGGTATGGTGAAGCCCTTCCTCATCTCTCAGCGGCTCGACTCTCAGCAGTTCCGGCTTGCGGCCGTCCGCCAGCTCTACCACGTGCTGAAGACCCACATCCGCGCTACTGCTCATGAGCATGATCGTGCCGCTAGCTACTTCCTCCACGCCTCGGGAATTGATGATCTGGCGCGGCGTCATGTCGATGTAGGCCGGATAGCTCTTGCCCGTACTGGATGAGCTGGGCGCCACCGACCCGTAGAAGTTCATCGTAGAGGGCGGATGAATCTTGACGGTGTCTTGCGTCATGCTCAGGAAATCGGTCTCTAGGGCCATCAGACAGGCCCCCCCATACCTTCTAACGCCTCGACCACGCGAAGCGCTTCCTGCGCCATCTCCGCGCTCGTGGTGGGGCTTCCAGACCAAGGCTCTGACTCCATGGCGATCTGCCTAAGCGTGTGGCGCATCACCTCCAACGCGATGCGCTCGCCAGGCACCGTCAGCGTTAGGATCAAGGGCGCGCTCACGTCCAGTCCTCTAGCGCGCTTACGTCCACGGCATCGAACTGGCCTCTTTCGAAGGCAGGCACCACGCGATCCGTGTCCGCCTTCTCCGTATCCTTGTCCGCTATGGAGATGCCACCGGCGTACAGCGCCAGCCCGCCCACGATGGTATCGAGCGTCTTCGCTAGCTGATCGGCAAGCGCGTAGTAGTTCTTCGAGATCTGGCTGGCCGAGATAGAGAACCGCCCGACCGTCTTGTCGGCCTTGCGAGCGTACTTGGCGCCCAGCGCACGGGCCGCAGCTATGGCGGCGCGCTCCTTGGACCCGTGGTCGCTTAGTAGTACATCGATGTCCTCGTCTTCCAGCTCGTTGGCCGGCGTGGTCGTATTGTCGCCGACCATGAGTCGAACCCAGCTACGGTCCGAACTTCCGGGTCCAGAACTCGCGTAGCTGAAGGTCACCGGCCATACCTCGTCACGGGCTCGCCGTGACCCACGCCGATAGGCCGCCAGTGCTGGCGCCGGCCGCGTGGTTGAAGCTCAGCCGCCCGATGGGACCGGTGCTCTCCGTGCTGGACAACGCGCCGCCCGTCGACGTAGTGGCCGCGAAGCTGAACAGCGTGACGCCGGCCGTCGAAAGACTGCTCGGCGCTAGGTGGCCCGTCACTACCAACGTCGCGCTCGTACTGCCCTTTTGCCAGTGAACGGCGAAGTAGCGGCACGGCACCTCCAGCTTCACGCCGACCTCAGCCGTCGTGCCCTGATCTTCGAAGACCCGCAGCGGGCCCAACGAGCCGTTCAGGTGAGCGTGAACCTTGCCAGCCATGCGCGCTACTCCTTCACCAGCGCCAACTCGGGCCGCGTATCGCCGCTCGGCGCCATCACGCCCGTCTTGACGTCAGCCGCGCGCTCGTCCACCGACGGGATGTTACCACCAGCCGGGTTGTCCGTCTTCATGGCCCACGCCCGCAGCAGGTACTCGTCCTCGCGGATGCCGCCAATGCACTGGTTGCGCGCCGCCATCAGCTGCATACTCTTACCCTGGTACTCGTTCTCCAGCGCGGCCCTACTTTCCAGCGTGCTCTTCAGCTCGGCCTCCAGCGCCGTCACCCGGTCACCAATTTTGGCCTTCAGCCGCTTCGGCAGCGCGCCCAGTTCCGCCAGCGCGCCCTCGTACCCGTGAATGCGCGCGGTAAGTGTGGCGTGCTGCTGTTGGTACTTCGCTTCTAGACCACGGATCTGCGCGAGATGCTGGTTATCGACCTCGTGCGAATACTTGATACGCCCCTGCAGCTTGCGCGCGAACGCCGTCCCACGACTCTCGTAGCCGTAGGTCCCCATACACTTCAGCAAGTCGCTCTGATCGGGAATGTAAATCTTGATGCCTAGACCAAGCGCGCGACCTAACCACATTTCGCAGCAAGGACGCTGAGTATGATATTCCCCGTCCATAGCCATATCGATTCCGTAACACCTAATCTCCTTGAACCCGAGCGCGATGGCAAAGCTGATCATCATGGCCGGACAGTTCGTAAAGTAGTCCGCGCCGATGGCGTTGGGGCCACCGAAGTGGTCGATGATCTCGGTGATCGGGAACCGCACGCTTGCCGGTATGTCGGCGTGCTGCTGCTGCATGTAGATGGGCAGCGGACCCAGCACACTCTTCAGGTCCTCGATGTGCTTCTTACCTTCGTCGTCCACGGCCAGGTACTCCCTACCGTGGATCTCGAACCAACGGTGGAACTTCACGGGCGGCATGTAGCGGTATAACTCGTTCAGCCCCCAGATTTCGAACTCGTCCGGGTTGAGCCGCATGGCCATCTCGCGATGGTCCGTAAACCCGACGATGGCCACCTTGTCGCGGATACGCCGGAACGGCGGCACCTTGAACATGAAAGCGGGATTGAAAACGTCAGCCGCCTCGACGACGCTCAGGCCGTCGATCTCGGCGCACGTGATGCGACTCGTGCCACTCATCTACGTGCGTGCTCCTGGGAAGGGGGATCGTTACGTGGTTTCGGTCAGGTTGCCGCTGCTATCCGCCTGCGACAGCCCGACCACGCTCCAGCGCTCCGTCGAGTAGCCGATCATGTGAGCGCCGGCACCCTTCTTGGCCAAAATCAGCATGCCCTCGGATGAACTGCCGAAGAACGAATTGGCAGCGGCGTTGACGTGGAACGGCGCCACGGAGCTGCTAGCTAGGTTATCGGCGTAGATGTAGAACTCATCGCCGGGTTTCGGCAACCGCTTGATCGTATAGAGGACCGGCGCGCCTGTCGATGTAGTTTCCAGGCCGATGACACCGCGCGGATCCAGTCCCGTAGACGTGGCCGTGCTCGTGCGCACGCCACCCTGACGGCCGCCGCGCTTATTGATTACTGGCTGCGTCTCTTTGCGGAATCCCATGAGCGGCTCCTCAGATCTTGTGGTGCTGACAACGGTCAGCCACGATGCGTCCGCACGGCGCGCCGTTCTTCATCAGCCCGCCGTTCCAGCCGCAAGTACCCTGCCGTGCGTCCCGGTGGCGTGAGACTCCCACCGTCAGGTTGGCTTGACTCGTATCGGCGGGAACTCTCGGATCATCTACCGACGTGTTCAACGCGCGTGGCACGACGCGTTTCTGATCCACGAGGCGACGGCGGAGACCGGCGGGCAGCTGGCCTAGGTTGATCGGCATTCCTCGGTCATACCGCACCCCGAAAATCGTGATGCCCTTACGGGCCACGAATACGGCATTCATGCTCAGGCCACAGCTGAGGCAAAGAAGGCGCCGGCCTTCGCGTCCACGATCTTGAAGTCCTTCCAGTCCTCGCCCTCGATGCGGTCGCTCTCATTACGTTCCAGCCGGTACCGCTTGATGCGCGCACCGATGCCACCAGCCGGCGCACCCGGCATGCCGGTCCAGCTGAACGTGTAGCCCGCACTCAGGGCCCTCAGCCCGGGCTTGGGGTTCACGTAGCAGAGCAGCGCGTGCTTGCCGGCCTGGAAGCCGATGCTCGCAGCGGCACCTTCCTTGGCCGTGTCCTCGACCATCCCACTGACGTAGACATTGTCCAGATCCAGTAGGGACGCGATCAGATCCGTCGTCACGACGCCGATCTCCGTGTACTTGATGCGTTCGATGATGTCGGGGTGATCGGCCAGGGCCGTCCACACCTCCGTGCCCAATACCAACGTGTTTGGTCGCCGCGCGATGCGCTTCTGAACGGCCGTCTGCTCGCCTCGGATGTCCTCGATCGGCGTGCTACCCGCGTCGTTCCACTGCAGGAAGTTCGCCGATGTGGTCGCCGGAGCCGCCTGGCCCGTCATGTCGCTCGTCGAGCTGGCGCCCGTCCACTTGCTCGTGGCGAAGAAGTCCGTGACCCAGTCCTTCTCGCGACGCAAGCGCAGGTCCTCGGTGACGAAGCGTACGCCATCGCCATCCAAGTCGCTGACGGCCGGGTCCGCGTTGGCACGCGTGGGGTCGTCGATGTCAACACCCAACGCATACCGCTCGCAGAAGTAGTTGTCCGTCGAGAGACGCCATCCACTGATAGCGACCTCGGCGCCGGGCGCACGACGCTTGGCGTCGGTACGCAGCCAGTCCTGCTTGTCGTACGTGTAGTACTTGTCGGCTTGCTTGGTGACCGGGATGATGGGGAACACCTTGTCATGCACGCTCTGCGAATCCTCGTTGCTATACGCAATGGTGAGATTCGTGAGCGGTGCGCTGACGTGGACGTCAGAAAGTGTGGGGTTAGGCATGGTCTGGGCTCCTCAGGTGCTGATGGCGCCGATGGCCAACGCCACGGCGATGATGCCGGTGCTC
>ERZ1292644.849-Hain-H14-01um-R2-849-length-17790-cov-8_pt1 | contig 17790 bp, 24 predicted proteins | sample MGYA00564402_ERZ1292644 | MGnify/ENA primary metagenome ERZ1292644 (study PRJEB36523, sample SAMEA6512644) | groundwater metagenome | collected 2019-01-09 | study: AquaDiva: Metagenomics assemblies of 32 groundwater samples
TTCTGGATCAGCGCGACCTTGGCCTGGATGTTAGCCCGAGCCTGAGCGACGGTCAAAGCACCTGACGCCAAGGGGGCAATTTGCTCGTTGGCTCGACCAGCACGAAACAAACGCCTGAGCGGACCCCTCGGAGCCGCGGTGGCGAGCATGGCATTGGTAATCACCAAATGAGCTCCGAGAGCTCCGCTCTCAAATGGAGACGCCTGAGGTGATGTGGGACCGGCCGAATCCCGTACTCGGAACCTGACAAAGTACCCATCTTTTGCGGCATTGCTTGGTGTGACGTCTGTTTTTGCGATGAGTAGCCGTAAATCAAAGGAGGCGACAGAGGAATGGACGAAATCTCTTGAGAGACTCAAAGACACGCTAACGAAGGTTGAGGCGATTCGCGGGCGAGCGGGTTCCGGGGTGTCTGGCACTGAGGCGATTGCGGGTCTTGGGTCTCGACTTCCGGTTGATGCGATTACTACGAGGAATAATGCGGCTTCAAAGAGAGCCGCAGAAGAAGCCTTGAATTGGAGAAGACCAGATGCGTCGCGTGGCATGGGCGCGAAAATCACGAACTGGATCGAGGATTACTTTTTTGGAAAGTGGGATGCGGCAGCGGCTGGCTGGGGCGCACGGGCAAGAAAAATCGGAATCGACTTTACGCAAGCGCAGATTCCGAATGGAAGCCGATTCAAAGCACCTAATACCGGAAATCAAGGTCGAGTTCGTGGGACAACTGAATCAATCCTCGCCGCAAAACTGAAGACGATCTTCGATAAAGAGGTCGCCGCTGGGGTGTATGACGATCTTGAATCCGCGATCAAGGAACTCGACGACAGAATCGAGCAACGTGCTGAAATCATTCGTCAGGCGACTGGAAAAAACAACCCAATGGGGATGGGTTTTGATTTGGCTGGTCCTGCGATGTCTCGGACTGGTCACAACTTTCTTACAGACACAACGAGAGAGGCGACATCACAGTTAATCAAGGACGAGCAGGCGGTGATTCGCGCTGAGATCGAGAGCGCGCAGCAGACGCCGGAGTTGGAGAGGAAGTATCAAGCCTCGCTGAAAAAACTGGAAGAACTCAACAACTCAAAAGCGAGGCTTGTTGCTAAGTTTATGGAGAAGGATAAGGTTGACGCGAAGACTGCGTCTGGCATGGCGAACGATCTGATTGCTTTTCAGGCACAGAAGCTCGCGGCGGAAGCGGAAATCTGGCAATTGCAGTTGCGTGACGTAAAGAGTAAGCCAGACGCAATGCGGGTCGTGAGAGACGAGAACCGGAAGGCGTTCAATACTCAACTTGGAAGGGCTGGAGTTGGTCTTCGCAAGTTTAATGAGACGCTTCCAGGCATCATCAACGAAGGTGTTTTTAAGCTCGACGAGATGAAAGGTCTGCGTCCTCTCTTGGTGGAAGAGTTCTCCAAGATGGCGAAAGGTGATCGCGACACGATCCTCAAGCAGTTGCGAGGTAATATCCAGCAGCGCGAAAAAGGCGGCTCGATCATGCCCGCCGAGAATATGTGGACTCGGATTCAAGAGAGCCTGTTGCGTGGAAACGATCCATCGCTTGAGATCGAGAAGCAGCAGCTTGATGAACTGAAGAAGCTGTACGCGGTGCTGCTGAGCGGAAAAAACCAGACGCCATTGCCAGTGGGCAATCCAAGCGGCAAGAAGCTAGATGCTGATATCGGTGCTGATAAACCCGCTCCAGCCGAGAAGAAGCCAGAGGGCATGGCTCAGGGTGGGCGTGCTGGAGATCAGCGAGACACGATTCCTGCTCGGTTGCGTCCCGGTGAGGTCGTGATGACGCCGCAGCAGCAGGCGAAGATGGGGCAGAACTTTGGAGTGAATCCAGCCGCGATGTTTGGCGGTGCTGGGGTTCCGGGGTTCGCGAAAGGCGGTGTTCCTGAACCGGAGAGTCAGTCTCCGAGGTTTACGCACGACGATGGCGTTGGCTGGTCGCCTCGTCCGTTTGATGTTCGCGGAATTGATAGGCATATTCCATCGGCACAAAGAGACATGAGGCTTAGTCGTGAACGCAACCTGATTAACGAGGAAGAGATTGAACGGCAAAGGGCGATTGCTAAAGAAAAACTAGATAACGCTGAGCCTTCTGGCGGAATAATTGAAGGTCGTGGAAAAGAGATAGCTCCTGGGAAGTTTAAGAGCGATTACTGGAAGGAGCGGCGATACGGAAATCGCATGAAGAGGTTTCGCCTAAAGTTGCGTATGCTGGACGACACTCCAGGGTTCGCAGACGGAGGGATTGCGGGCTTTGCGGGCGGCGGACTGCTTCCGGGGCCGTCTTGGCATTCGGCTTTTGGGCCAAGGCTGTGGAGTGGACCGGGTTCGCTTTTTGAAGAACGTCCGAAGTGGAAAGACATGCCCGTGAATGGCGGCGGCGCAGCGCGTCCACAGAGCGGCAACGCGGCGGCTCCTCCGATATCGCCACAATCACCGACAGCGACAAGCGCGACTCCGCCACGAGGACCGAGAACAAAAAACACAAAGCCACTGACTCAGTTCCAGAAGCGAAACGAGTTTTTGAAGGCACAAGTCGCGCAAAAGAAAGCGGCCGTAGATGCTCGCCACGCCAAAGCAGAGCGAGATCGCAGGGCGAATATGTTCCAAGGGCCGATCCCGAAATATGAAGAGATGCGACGTCCTGCTATTGAGGATAAGCACGGATTCTTTACTAATCTTGGAGACCAGCAAACCAAAGAAGAGAGAGCATCGTCTCGCAAAGTGCGAATGGATCAGTTGCGAGCGAAGGTCCAAGAAAGGCGACCAGATTATAAATATGACGATCAGGTCAATAAAGGACCAAAGACAAAGGAAGAACTAAAAGCAAAGGCGCAGGCTCATCGCAAGGACGAGGCTGCGAGAGAGGTTGCGGCAGCTACGGAAAAGAATCCCGACGATTGGCGATTTGGCGGCAACAAGCCCATTGCGTCGTCTGGCAGAACTCGCTCCGAAATCGAGAACAATCTTCGACTACAGGGCAAGACTGGCTGGAAGGGCAGCGACGAGCGTCTCAAGAGCGGCATTCTCCCGAAGAAGGAATCGACTGCGAAGTATTACACTCAGAAGGGAAAGACTCGCAGCAACTCGTTTATGGGGAGTCCGTATTCCAAGGGCGAGTTTCAAGGCTCGAAGGAGTCTTCACGGATTACGGCAGCGAAAAAAGAAGCCGCTGATCGTGCGGAGTTTAGCCGTTCTTCTCGCGACATCCCGAACATTGACTACACGGGAGATCATGCTCGCAAGAAGGTTTCCGAGAACGAAAAGCGTTTTGCGCAGTTCGACAAAGACAAAATCAATGGTGCGTTGCTGAAAGACGCGGGAGTTGCTGATGCAAAAAAGAAGCTGATGTACCAAAAGCGTGACATGCCGATGGACTCGCTTGGATTCCCGGTTCCATCAAAACCGAAGCCGTTCGGAAATCGCGGAGAGTTCGACAAAACTTTGGATCAGGACACTTCAAAGATGGGCGTGTCCCTGAAAGACGGACTAGATCAATCGAAGATTTTGGGCGACATTGCATCCACACTGAAAACGATGCTTGGACAAACATCAGGAGGTTTCGCGGAAATGGTGACTGCGGTTGAAGGGATTCAAAGCGGGTTGGTTTAGTTTTTCAGCAAGGAAGCTGACGCAATATGGCAACGAACGTAGGCTGTGCTCCGAACTGTCTTCCGGTATCCGGCTTCTCGATTGAGGCTGGATATCCGACGTTTGACGTGACTCCGAACGAGATACGCGCGTCGCTCGTGGGGTATGTTCCGTGGCTCGATCTTGGTTCGTTTGTCGCGTCGATTTTCCCGCCAAGCACCATCGTCAGCGGAACTCTTTTTCAATACCTCGGACAAGCTCTGCCGGGATGGAATAACTTACGTGCGACGAACCTGAAGATTCTCCCGCAGAATCCAGGCGACATCACAGGCAACGCGGTTCCACCGATCTATCCGATATCAGACTACACTGGCACGACGATCAAGATGCCGGTGTATAACCACGCGAAGGTCGAGTTGACGTATGAGAATGTAAAAAATCAACCGACGAATCCCGATGATCCAGTGCCGTACTTGACTCATCGCTGGTCTGTCGGTGGACAGATTATTGGACTCAATGAGGGCGGCTCGTGCTGGGATAAGCTGCTTTACAAGTTCGACGAGAGCGGCGGAGCCAGCAGTTTGCCTGTTTCGGCTTCTGATCCGGTGGCACGAAACTGGATTGGACGTGAAGCGAAGCTGGACGAGATTAAGTCGCACATTCTGTTGTCGCAAATTGAGCATGAAGTGACGTGGTCTCGCGTCATTCGTCCGCCAGTGACTGCGATTCGGAACTGCATGAATCGAGTGAATACGGCACCGCTGACGCTAGTAACGGGCGTTGTGCCGGTTGAGTGTATGCAGTTGTCTGGTGCGCAACTCCAAACTCAGGTGCTGACTGACGGAACATACGCGATGGAGTTGGTGTATCGTTTTTCCGAGCAGCAAGTTTATGCGATGGATCAGACGGCTGTTGGCGGGTGGAATCACTTCTTCTACCAGGGCGGCTCGGATCGCATCACGATTGCTGGCAGCGGATCGAACTCTGGCGATTACTGTCGATACACGCCGGCAGGTTTTTACCGACTAGAGCGTCAATTCGTGCGTCCGCAAGCACACGAAGACTGCGATGTTTTTGAGGCTGGCGGAGAAAAGATCGACTTGATTACTGGGTATCAAGCGTTGACGGCGATCTATCCCAAGGCGGACTTCTCAGCACTCTTTCGACCGGAACCGTAGGAACCGTAATGAGTCTCTATTCGTTGTGCCAAAAACACTCTGTCGTCGTGAAAACGCAAACCAACTCCAAGACGGCAGGCGGCGCTGCAATCAAGGCGTGGACGACTGGTGCGCGGACGGTGAAGTGCAATCGTCAGGGCATCGCATCGGCTGACCTTGTGGCGTTCGGCATCAGGGCAGGGCGTCGTGGGTGGAAGCTGTTCACCGACTCGAATCCCGACATCAATGAGCAGTGCCATGTCTTTTTTGACGAGTTCGATGGTACGGCAGTGGAGGCGTCAGTGACTCAGCCGTCGAGGTCCGAAGTTCAGGGACTTGGCGGAAAAGTTGTATGGCTCACGGTATTGGAAGAATTCCGACATGGGCAGGCGTCGTGATATGTGGATCGTTATTGCATGGTTATTGTCGATGTATTGGGCGATTGGCATGTGCAAGATTATAGAAAAAACAAGCGGATTGAAGCGTGGTGTTATCGACTGGTTGTTGATGTGTGTTGTTGCGTGGTTTTGGGTGTTTTTCGATAAGAGGCAATGATATGGGAATTGGACAATCTATTATCGGAAGGTGGTCCGGTCACGATCTCGATACCGACATCGCAGAACTCTATCTCGGTTCCGGCTACATCGGCGAGAAAGACTTCTCGTCAGCGTTGGCGAGGTTCACGGCAGGTACGCCAGAGAGCGGCAACGTCGGATTCCCGCGTGCCGAGTTCGCTGTGCTAAAAGAGCGCGTGATAAAGCGAACGCCTGAGTCAGTGATGTGCGAGCAGGACTTTTTTCTCTACGTCTGGACTGATGACGAAAACGATCTCACCAGTGACGACGGTTTCATCGAGAAGATCAGCGAGGCGTACAACAACGGGCATCAGGCGACGACGGGACGGTTCGCGATGACGAACGGAACGGTGTCGCGGTGCGCCGTAGAAGGCTCGGAGTATTTTCCAGTGAGCCACAACGATCTTTGTGTATTTGTCGGAGAAGTTCACGTTTCAGTTTCATTTTGTCGATCAAACACAACTCCAGACGGAAGCGGATCGTGAGCGTATCTCCATGTGTAGTCTTTTATTTGAGTCCTTCGGTGCTTGCAGCAGTCGATAATCGCCTGTGTGTCGCATTTTGATGCCTGCCTTGAAAGACTCTTTCTGCTGTATCCAGAACCTCTCTCTTTCATCCAAGAGAGACTCGTCTGCGACAAATTCAATAATTGACGCGAAAAAAGAACTCCATCCATAAATCGCAACGTCTGCGTACATGGGATTGCCGATTTTGGAGCAGCACGGGTGCTGATGTCTTTTGATCCTGTCTAGGATGTCTCGCGAATGACCTATGTAAATCATTCCGTTTACCGTGTTTTGTATTTGATAAACACCGCATCCTTGCAAAGAGTTCTCTCCATTACTTCTCATTCTCAGTCCGACGATTTTTGGCATGTTTGATCCATCTTTCATTTGCCGCCGCCTTTGCTATCTCTGATCTCCTTTCTGGAGTCAAAGAAGCGGCTCGCTTAATACCACCGGAACGTCCAAGTGATCTTGCCGCCTTTTGCTTGGCGGTAAGCACGTTAGCTGATTTTGATTTCACTTTGCAATCCCTGTTTTCGGAAAGTGGGCGGCAACAATCCCCTCTGCGTGAGCCTTGGCGATCCAATACGCCTGCTCGGTCATTGCGGCATCGGCTTGCGCTGTTTGCACAATCCACGGACCATTCGTGTCGGCATTCGACTGGATTATGTTGCACATCGAACGCTCTCCGTTCAGCCAAGCTAATGCTTCTGCGTGTGACATGATTGACTTTCTTTTTTAGACCATCTCGCGTGCATACATCGAAGGTCGTTCTTCTAAGAACTCATCCAATCCTTCGATCTCAAAAAACTCTTCCTTCGCGCCGTAGCTCTTGGTGAGCCGATTCACGATCAACGTCTTCGTGAGTCCAGCACCGAGATTCACATTCAGTCGATGATCTATCGTCGGCCAGAACTCTTCCCAAGCGTCCATCGTCAGTTTTCGCAGCATGTGGTATTCGAGGATTGCGCCGTATCGAGTTGGTGCTGCTTTTTTTCCATTGAGTCGTATGTCGCGGATGATGCCGATGAGGATTGAAGAACCGCTTGATCCCATCTTATAGCCAGCAGACGCTTGAAGGCTTCCTGTTCTTTTTCTCGGATACTCGCCAATGCGTGATGATGGTGGATACTTGACACCGATTTTGTGCTTCAAGAACTCGGCGAACTGGACGGCGACTCGTTTTAGGAATCGCTTGATTTCCCGCTGCAATGCAATGGCTGGTGTTTGAGTCGGCATGGCGGCAGTGTAGCAAAAAAGATCAGCTATTCCAGTATTGCTCGATTCGGCGTTTTTCTTCACGCTCGGCATGAACTTGGTATGCCGGCATGTCTCGGATGATCTTTGTCAGCGCGAGGACTTGGTTTCCTAGATTGTGGACGTGATCGGCGAGTTCGTCGCGCGGTATGTTGTCCCTTTCTTTTCGCAGAGCAAACGTGATTTCCAGCAGTTCGGCAATGATGTCGTCCATGATTCCCTCCTAGTATTTGCTTCAGCCTTTGGGCAGTTTTTTGCGGCTGGCTATCTCTTTGAGCTTCGGTCTGATTTCTTCGATCAACTCAGGAAACACGAGATAGAACGCCTCGCCGCACGTCATGCCTTCAGGCGAACTGTAGAGCCAGTGACCGTGCCACAGCAGCCATGGGGTCGAGATGTCGAACTCCCAGATGGCGATTTTTTCTTCAACAAACGGGTAAAAAACAAGCCGTCGCAGCGTTTCAAGATCAGGGTAAAACAGAAACCATGAAACCTCGACGGGGACTTTTTCTTCCGCGATTTCATCATCGTTGAAGCGGTCTTTTACGAACCGCCCCCAGCGAATGATGCGTTTTCCTTTTTCCCTGCCGAAGTCAATGAAGTCAGGATCGGTTGGAGTAACCCGGCGGCGCAGGATGACGCGGGAAAATCCGTCGTGCGTCGTTGTGAAAATCCAGCGTCCATCGTTGTAGTGCCATGACTGCAACCATGCGTAGGCTAACCACGCACCGAGAACAGCAGGTACGATAATCCAGATTGGTTCAATCACGGCACACCTCCACTTCAGCAATCTCGTCCTCGAAAAACGAGAACAGTTTGTACGCGATTTTGTCGCTCACTTTTTCGCCGTCAACACGAGCGGCAACGACTGTTCTTTTTTCAACGAATTCAGGTGGGCGGCACTGCTGATAGGACTCAGAAGACCAGACTCCAGGTTCCGAGTGCCCACTGGCTTCAAACTCAATTTCCACGTCGATGGTGTAACTGTGCTTCGAGTGGAAAAAGAACTTCAACCAATCGGGTTGGTCTTTTCTGATGGCGACACGCATCTCAAAGGTGCTGCGAACTCCGTCCCATGTTTTCGACATGGCAACCATCCTTTCCTTTTCAGAACTTCCCAGCGTCCGTTACGCCATCGGCAGGGGTGGGAAGTCTTTGGTTTTTTTACTGTGACGATCTCGGTGAATGCTGGAGTCTTGTCGGGGTAGACATAGAACGCAAAGTTGCCGACAAAAACAATCCAGTTGCCATTGCTCAGTGGCGATGCCAACGTGCCGATCTCGACCGCTCCGATGAAGTTCGTTTTTTGAGGGCGATACCACATCTTGGCGATTGATCCGTCAGCCAGTTCGTCCATGACGACGAGAAAAACGGAATCAGGTTCGCGAGCGTCTCTGTCAATCCATGCGATCATTCTTTGGTCTCGGTTCGATGAACTTCGGAGGTACTTTGCGAATCCACTTGCGGACACGCGGTTTGTCGTGGCGTTTTCGCTTTCGAGGTCGCTTGATGCCAGCGATTTTTTCTTTCGCACCTGCCGCCAACTCTCGCGCCTTCTCCAATCTTCTAGCGTCGTAGTAAATCACTCGCGGCGTCACCCCAAGAATCTCCGAGAGCCGATCAACGTCAATCGCTTTTCCCGCAGGATAGAGCCGGTCAATTAGCAGCGCTCGGACAATGGAGTCGAGATTAGCGAGTGGGTTGTGTGGCGGCAGGTTCAGGGTTGGCACTCAGGATTCCTTCCTTCACATACCAAAGGATTGCCTCGATCAGTTCTTGCTCGTCCTCTCCGCGCAGTGCGATCATTCCATGCTGTTCGATCATTTCGCGAACGGCGAGTCGGCAGTCGTTGACGCAGGCTTCAATAAGCTCGGTCTCGGTTGGGTTCACGATCTTCCTTTCTTTTTTCGAGTAGTCCAGGGATGAAGCACAGGTAGAGCGCCAGAAAAAAGCATTGTTCGAGCGTCATGGCACTGCCTTTCCGGTTGCGATGGCGATGACTTCGCGGGCATCGCAGAGCGTGTCGTAATTCAGCTTGCTCTGCCATTCTCCGCCAATGGTCCACGGATCAACGAATGATTTCAGGGCAGCGAGCAACGCGGGAGCGGCAGAGATGAGGAGTTTGTTTTTCTCGGCAACATCAAGCATCTGCAACATCGTGCAGCTTTCGTCCTTCGCCATCTCGTTGAGTTGCTCGTTGACTTCTTCGATTTCGTACAAGCCGAGTTCGGTGGGTTCCGAATCATCGCGAACGAAGTGGTGGACGGTCCATGTTTGCGGCTTAGTCGTCTTCATGGTCGTGGTTCCTTTCTTTTTTCAATCCAAGAATCTCGTCAACTTCATCGTCGAGGTCTCGATACCAGCCGTCCGTATCACGCTGAGCGGCTTCGATCATTTCGCGAGGCAGGGAAAGCGTTGATTGTGTCATGTCGGAATCCTTCCATAGAAAAAGATGGTTACTTCACTTTCTTGATGGTGGCGACGGTCTTTTTCGGGTAAGTCTCTTGAGCACGCTGCGCGGCATGGTTCGCATCACGGCATTGCCAGACGGCATAGTGGCCACAGGTGAACGTGATTGCCCAAGGCTCGGTAGCTGTCGTGTCTTTCATGGTTTTCTTTCTTGGAAAAACGAGGTTAGTGGATCACTTCAAACCTAAGTCGCTGGTCTTCCGGCAGAGTTTCATTAAACCGGATGATCTTCGTGCCGCAGGATTCGCAGTAGTCGCGATACGGTGGCGATTGTCCGGGATTGTTGTGGATGCGCAGTCGAGGCCGTCCCTCAAGTTCCTCGCGACACGCTCCGCGACAGCAATGCTTGAATGCGTAGTCGGCAGACATGGAGGCGTCTTTCTTTTTAAAGGGGATCGGATTCATGGGCGACGAAGAAACGATTCGGAAACAACTCAGCCTGCTGTTTGACGAACTTCCACGCCTCTTCGTTGGTTTGCTGTGTGCAGTAACGAATAATCTTCGTCTGTCCCGCTGGCTCGGTGGGGCAGAACTCTCGACGCTCGCGGATTTCCCAGCACGGCAGGAGTCGCAGCTTGCTTTCTTCCAGCAGTGCCGCAGCCACGTCGTCCTTGCCTTCTTTTTTCGCCTTACCCATCGCGTTCAGCAGGTATGGCGTTGGCATGGCGCGAATCTCGATCTCGGTTCCGTCTGATTTTCGGTACTTCACGATTCGGTTCCTTTCGTTTCTTTGTTGTGTTTTTCTGCGATCTTCTTTGCGAGCGGTTTTGTCAATCCAACGCCAACGTGAACGTGTTTTCCTGGAGGACGGAACGAAACGACGTGATGGGCGGTTCTGTGAGAAATCACATAGTCACCGCTTGACGAAAGTTCCGCACAGACTTCATTGCCGGGGTGCGTAGTCCATTTCACGGCAGCACCTCGCTAGTCAGTTCCTCGTCGTCAGTGCAGAGAGCGGTGAAGATCGTCACACCGCAGGCTTGAGCGTGCCGCGCCACGTCGAGACGGGTGGCGGGGTTGAAGCCCTCGTTGATCTCTTGTGCCAGCGGGATCAGTCCTCGCTTACCGTTGAGAGCGTTGACTTCGATGTCGATGGCGACTTTGGCGCGTTCACCAGCGGAGAGTTCGGCGAAGAGTTCTTTTTCACTGCGATCCGTAGCGATAACCAGTCGCCCACGGTCAATTTTCAGAGGGCAACCCGACTTCTTGACGACAGAAGAAAGAACGTCGTCAGTGGCTTTGGCGGCGGCGCGGAGTCGCTCGGCTTTCTTTTCCAGCCTCTCAGCCTCTTCCGCGTGCTGTATCACCGTTGCCGACTGTTCCTTCGCCTTTCGGATCAAAGCCCCGTTCTCGACGGCTTGGCGGGCTTCTGTGACGCTCTGGGACGCTTTGGCGGTGTCAGCGGGATCGACGCGAGGCGGAATCGAGGCGGCAAGCTGTTCACGCCATGCCTTCATCGACTCTTCGTGCTGGCGGGCGGCTCTCCCGTTGGACACAGCAAGATCGACGGCGTTGCGTGCGGCACCAGCGGCTTTCTGTGCGTCGGAAAGCTGTGCTTGTAACTGCGAAACCTTGTCGTCGGCGGATTGTTGCTCGGCAACGGCGAGCTTATGATCGGCGAGGGCTTGCTCAAGCGTCTTGCCGGTGTATTCCGAAGCAACTGACTCAAGTTGTTTTTTCGCGTTCTCAGCCATGCCAGCGGCGCGAGCGGCTTCCGTGTCGGCGGCGCGAAGATCGGATTCGGATTGGATGGCTTTTTCCAAGAGCAGTTGCAGCACCTTGCCATCGCATTCAGCGGAAAGGTCGAGACCAGCGGCAGAACCTTGCGCAGCGTTGGCTTTCGCTTTGGATTGCTCGGATTCTTTCTCGAAGATACGAGCCTTTTCTTGCAGTATGCGTGAAACTTTAGCCGCCATCTCGACTAGGTCACTTTCTTCGCACCAGTCGGCGGGCATGAGTTCCATCATCTCTTCGCGATCCTCGAAAAGATCGACGAACAAATCGCAGTCGGCTTTCATGCCCAGCAGCGTCACGAGTGCCTTGATCCGTTTGGAGTCGGCGGACTTCTCGTCTTTAATTCCGGGGTCGATCAGATCGTTGATCGTGAACTTTTCGCCTTCCGCCGTGGCGTATTCGAGTTCACCGGACGGGCGGACATTTGCCCCGATTTTGAGTTGGGCGTTTCCGATTTTCAGCCTTCCGCTTTCGGCGTCGTCGCGAAGGGAGACATCTCCCTTGCCAGTGATGAGGCGGAATAACGCGCGGAGCAACGAACTCTTGCCGACTCCTGGCCCGCCCATCAGCACCACCATGCCGCCGCCTTCCGGTAGGTCGATGCGACATTCCTTCACAGGTCCGATGTTCTCGGCGATGAGGGAGTTTTCGGAATCTTCTTTTTTCTTGGACATGGGACGTTTCTTTCTTTTTATAGTGGAGATGGAAAAACAAAACAGACTGTCGTGATTCAAAAGCGTTCGGCGGGAGTTGCCTTCGTCTGCCAATCAGGTTCTTTTCGGTATTCAACAACCGCAAAGCGTCACGAAGACTGGATTGCGTGCCGTCTTTTCCTGCGCTCCGTGCTCTATTGGGAGTTGCCGAACGCTTTCTTTTTCTTTCAGGGACTCTATCGAAGTGAAAAACAAAATGTCAACCAACTACAGCGTCGAGTGCGGTTGTCAAGCGAACCGCCCAAGGTTCGTTTGCGTAGTCGCGGAGTTCAGAATTGAGCATGATTCTTACTTGTCGGCATGACTCCAACAGGTCTGGCGCGGCACAGAACAGGCGAGCGTAGAGTTCAGCATCGCGAACGGCTTTGACATGCGCAATCGTTTTCGTTGGCGACTCGATTGAAAATGCGTCGGATTGTGCGCCTCGCGTGATTATCAGTTCCGGGAATATCATTGCTTCCCTTTCCATCGTTTGCGTGCCGCCCAAACCGCCTGTGTTGAACAGCCAACAGCAGTAGCAATCTCGGCGTCTTTTTTTCCAGCCTCAAACATGTCCAAAACCGTTTGATTTGGTGGGCGGTCATAACCGGATCGGGATAGGTCTGCGAGTGATTGCCATTCGTCGTCGGTGATTGGTTCGCCGGAGTTGCGCTTGGCTACGATCTCTCTCGCGACTTGGGCGAGGGCGAGACGTTTGGCGTAGGTGACGTTTTTCGTGGTCATTGGGCAAGCTCCAATACTTTGGCGATGCGTTCGATCTCTGAAAAACTAACGCGGTGGCATCCCGCCACGACGTTGCCAGTGGCGTCGATCTCGTCAATCTGGAACAATCCAATCGGGCAGGCTTCGCCGTTCTTATGCCACGTCGCGCCACGCTCGCGAATCCGGTTGATGAACTTAAAAACTCGTTCGCAATGGCTTGCGGGGAACTCCGCGCCGAGCGTTGTTTGGACGATATCACCATCGGCACGGCTAACGACGCGCATCATCACGTCATCGCAACGAACCGAATCACGCTTGCCGGAAAGCCATTCCGCAACGGCGATGTCTTGCTCTTTCCGTCGCTTGAGTCTCTCGGCGGCATCACGTCGGCGGCAGACTTCGGCAACCTCTTTCGCTGCCTGTTCGATGTCGGCTGGCAGTTTGATACGCTGGCGGAGCTTGAACGTCTTCGCGTATTCGTTGGCGTTCTCGGATTGGCGTTCAATGATGTTGATTGCCGTTGGCTTGTCGCGTCTGCGAGGCAGTGACTTCAGAGCGTCGTCAATCTCGTCTCGCAGTGCCTTGAAGTTTTTCGCGTGTTGCTCTTTCGTTTCCGCCATCACGTCAGGCACGGTAAAACGACGTTGTCCGCCGAGCGATTGTGAGACGTAGGCTTTGTGTTTTGCCGTTGTCATTGAGTAACCGCGAGACGTGAACAGCACGACGTTTTGCGAGGCGAATCGAGCAATCGGGAAGTGATGCCCGTAGCTATAGATTGTGTCGCGGTCGAAAAACAGGCTTTCCGACTTCCCGCTCGTTTTCGTTTGCTGTGCCCAAATGTGGCAGAGTTGGCGTTGATTCATGGCTTAACCTCCTCGAATAGTTTTTCCAGTCTCTCAGCAAGTGCCGCGCACTCGCTCATGTCGTCATCGGTAACACACTCAGGGAAGTTGGCGTCTCTGCGCAGGTTGCGGAGTTCGTCGATAGCGCGTCGGATTTGTTTTTCTTCCGGCTCGCGCCCGCCGTATAAAAAAGAACCAACGGCGTAGAGTCCACTTCCCATACCGCCGTGCCATTGGAGCAGGTCTTCGGCGAGTTGCTTGACGGCTGGCGTGTTGAGTCGCTTTTGTTTGAACGTGGAACCCCAGCCGCGCGCGTCGCTGTCGTTTCGCATCGTCACGATTGCCTCGCTTTCTTTTTCTAGCCTCGCGCCAGATAGGTCACGTCGCCGAATGACAGAGACGTGTAATCTTGCTCCAACTCTTTCGCCGCCTGTTCCCAATCAATACAGGTGAACGGCCAGCCTTTCTGGCTATCGAGGTAGCCAAGATCATCGGCTAGTTGCCGAGCGTATTCCTCGAAATAACTCTCCCGAATGAGCGTCTCGCCGTGTCGCCAATCGGACAAGCCTTCGCCCTCTTCTGCGAGTTCGCGGAGCAGCTTGAGTTCTTCGCGTTCGTCGTCGTCGAAATCGGCTTCTGCATCGTCAACGGCTTCGCGTGCGGCAGTGAGTTCGGCGGATTCCATGTTGTGCTGTTCGTTGAGTGCCAAGAGTTCGTCAGCGTAGCTATCAACGCCGTCGTCTGGCATCTTTTCAAGTTCGGCGATTTGCTCCGCGAGTGACTCGATACGCTCGGCTTCGGTCTCTTCCGCTCCCGTCAACGCCTCTTTCGCGTCGGTAATGGCGGTTTCTTTTTCTTCCAGCCATTCCACGCGAGCGATGATGTCACGCGAATCCAGAATATCCGCGCTGTTGGTGATTTCGTCGGGTTCGGTACGGTATGCCATTGGATTGCCTTTCAAGAAAAAAGAACCTACTTGGATTGCGGCAGGACTTGCTTGTCGCGGATTATTCGGCGGCGTCTAGCCTTGAATTGCAACACTCCCGGCAATGGTCCGCCGTACAAGAGATATCCGGCTGTCGGGTGTAGTTCTGTGATTCTCTGTCGCAATTTGGTGGCGGCATTCGCTTCGCTGTCCGCGTCTAATTCCAGCCAGACAAGGCGTCCAGAATGTTTCTTTTTGAAAGAGGCAACGTAGTTCATCGCTTCGCCCTCACGAGAATCAGGAACTTTGTCGAAAGGTCGTTTGGTGCCTGATACGCTTCCGGGATAGCTCCGCTCAGATACCATTCTCCCTTTCGTGGCTCGCGGAATTCACCAGTTCGGACGAATTGTTTTTTGTGTCCAAAATATCCCGCGCCACGATACGCCTTGTTTTTCAAGGTGACTGGCTTCGTTCTCTTGATGCACTTCGGGCAAGTTGTGCATAGTCCGAGATAGCCACAATCGCAGCGGTTGAGTTCTTTTTCCATGATTATTGAATCTCCCACAATGCCGCCAACTCGTCAGCGTTGAAAAATGAATTGATCTTTTTCGCCAATCGTCGGCATCGCTTGAACGTGGCGAGCGACTTCCGAGAGTCGGTATCGTAGCCAAAATCGGCGCACCATTCGGAGAACGTGTCAGAGCAGTAGGAATCGGACGAGATACAGGCGAGAACGTCATAGGCGGACGGGCGAGCCTCTTTCATCGCTTGGACGGCGGCATATCCGCCGCGCGGTATGTCGTTCCCTTTGGCTTTTGTCAAAGTCGCCTCGCGCCGTTCGTGGTCCGCCTGATTCAGCATTATCTCGGCTTTTTCAAGTTTTTCACGGTTCGCGATGCTGTCCCAAAAATCAAAAGCGAGGCGTCCCGGCTTGCCGACGTGGCTGATTGTGATGCGATAGCGGATGCCGTGCGGGAACTGACGCGAGCCACTATTCCCGTCCGAAACCCACGGCGGCGCGGTTTGCATGTCGGCAGGGTATGGCGTGATGCGAATTGTGAGGTTGTTTTTCTCGGCGAACTCTTTCGCCTGTTGATCGTAGCTTGAAATTTGTTTTTCCATGATAGCTCCGCCGATAGTTTAGAGTCGCTGGCCCCGCGACTGTTTGAGGATTGAAAAAGAAACCTAGACCGATTCAAATTCTGCTTTTTTGCTGAGAAGCCCCGGCTCGCGAGTGTCGTTGTATTGCTTGGCGATAGACCGCGCATCGTCATAAATGACGTGCCGAGCTATGTAGCGTTTCTTCCCCGCTCCGGGTTCGCGTCCGTTTGGCCATGCGGGGTTTCTTTTCCACCAAGTTCGCACAAATACGCTGAAGTATTCCGTTGCCATGATGTTTGTCTTTCTTTTGGCACTAATCTACCTGACTCACTACGACTCACAGACCCCTATCACCGTGCGGTCATCTCTGGTCTATTCGCCGGCTTTCGCTTGGGCATTAACACCAAATATGCACGTTATTCGCCTGTTTTTGCCGATTGCAAAATAGCCACGTTCGCCATTTTACTTTCTGCCGGAATCAACCCGGCGTAGTGAGTCAGGTAGATTAGTGCCTTTCTTTTTCTAGGGGGAACTCTATCAACCTGACCAACAGAGTCAAGCGATATGCTAAAAACGAATTGAGCGACTAGGCGTAGCTTCCGTCTTCAGTGAATTCGTACTCGTTGTTTTCAATGTCATCGTCAACGCATTCGTCCGACATCCGCCATTCGTACTCACGCTCAAGTTGGCGGTAAATCCAACGCATGAAGTCGCGGAGCAGTTCGGCAACGGCATCGGCGGTTTCGGCATTGTATTCCATCGCGCCGAAATCAACGTCAATCTCCGTGCTATTCTCGTGGCTGTATCGCCCAACGTGTTTGACGGTCGCTGTGATGCCGTACAAGTGCCGCCGTTGGATGTCCGCGAGTTCGCTGGCGATGCGATGCAGTTCGGCATCCTGCGGAGCGTAGGATTTCACGTTTTTAGCAGAGCCTTTCCGGTATCGGTACTCTCCCTCAAAGCACGCGCCATCCCCTTGTGACGAGAACCCCGAAAAGAAAATCGAAGGCTCGTTTCGCGTTCCCCCGCCCATTAGCTTTGCTTGGCGTTGCCTCAAATCAATGCCGATCTTGTCTGCGATATTCGCGGCATCGTCATAAACGGCATCCCACCAGTCGAAATCTAACGCTCCCGCGCGAAACCATTCTCTCGCCTTTTCCTTCGCGGAATCGGAGAGTTCATCGAACTTGAAAAGTGCCGTTTCGATAGTGCGCATTTTCTTTTTCCTTCAATGTGCGGCGACAGTTCGCCTAGTGGGCTAGCTTTTGAGGCATCGGAGCGCGGCAACGCGGCACGCGCGCCGAGTGTAGTTGTCGTCTCGCATTGCGAGGATGATATCCGCGCGAACTGCGCCTAGTTCGCCTTCCGCCGAGAGTTGTTTTTGCAGACTCTCGCGGAATCGTCTCGACTCGCTTTCGCAATTCCCCGACAAAATCGAGTCGGAATACTCTACCCAAACGAACGCGGCACGCTCGGCAAGCAACCGATCAAGGTCAGCGTTGCGTTGCTCTTGCCGCCGCAATATCGCTCGTTTTTCAAACGCCTCACGAACAACGGACAGCGGAGCGTGCGACCAGCAATCGAAGTGATAGAGTTCGCCGGTTGCCTTTTCGGTCACATAGACTTTTCGTCCGTCGTTCGTGCAATCCAAACCGGCTGGCAAACGGCGGCGCAATGCTCGCGCCATGATCTTGGCGGTTTCTTCAGTTAGATTCCACGTCATGCCGTCCGTTGTTCGCCTCGCGTTAATCCAGTGCCGCTGTCTGTCGTGCAAAAAACAGCCGTTGCGGATTTTGTGGATTGCGATTTTGTCGCCGGTCTTCGCCTGAATTGCGATTGATTTTCTGTCTGGCGAGATGACGCAAAGGTAGCAAGCGAACCGGCGAACGACGCGATGCCAGCCTGTTTTTCCGTTATCCTCTTCCGTGACTCTCGGCTGGAACGCATCGCCGCTCCCTCGCGAGTGCTTGCGCAGTCGCCCCCAGTCTATAGCGTTGTGCGCAATTGCTGCGATTGATTCCACGTTGAGCGGTTTCCCTGCCTTGATCGTCGCGACGTTTTTCCAGCCGGGGAACGCCTCAAAACGTGCCGCCACGAGCCATGCCGGAGTTCGTTTCAGGTCCGCATTTTCTGGCTTGGCGCGGAATTCTCGCCATTGTTTCAGCCGTTCGGCGAGGATATCGCTTTTCGTTTTTCCAGCCAA
>ERZ1292644.495-Hain-H14-01um-R2-495-length-26546-cov-49_pt1 | contig 17789 bp, 17 predicted proteins | sample MGYA00564402_ERZ1292644 | MGnify/ENA primary metagenome ERZ1292644 (study PRJEB36523, sample SAMEA6512644) | groundwater metagenome | collected 2019-01-09 | study: AquaDiva: Metagenomics assemblies of 32 groundwater samples
TCCGCCGCGAGAATGAGCGGCGTGATGTGCTGCATCTCCTGATTGAACTCAGCCCGCTGCTTCACCCGGCGCAATGCCTCGCGAAACTCCAGCGCGTGGGCGTAGTACTGGGTGATGATCTCGTCGGCGCGTTGACCACGGCGGGCAAGGCGGCCGAGTAGTTGTTCCATGACTCGGTTCGACGACGGCATCTCCGCGATCAACTGCGTCGAGAAGTGGTGCTGGAGATGGTCGAGCCCTTTCCCGTGCGCCCTCATGCTCGCGACCACCGACCGCTTCCCCGTCTCCTTGCGGATCAACGCCTCGGAATCCGGCCCACCACCATGGTAGGGCAGCTTCGCGAGCTGCGCGACCTTCTGCGCGAACCCCACCGTCGAGAACCACAGGACCGAGGGCTTCTCTAGCGCGTACTTCGCCGCATCCCGTGCCAGGAAGTACCCCGGATGCGTCGCGTCGCTCGCCGCCTCGGGCAGATCCGACCCCACCCAACGCACCCGCTGCTCGTGCGGGACCTTGTTCTCGATCTCGCCCCACTCCCGCCAACAGGTCGACCGCCACGCAGGCAGGTGCGTCGCCTTCCCACAAGGCCACGCCTGGCGGCAGTCCGCGCAGTAGACTTGGAGCCCGGCAGGCGGGCTCGGATCCTCCGCGGCCCGGATCGCAGCGTTCTTGCAGAGCTTGGGCGAATCGAGGTGCGCGAGCGGGTCGAGGAGCCGCGCCCGCAGCTCCTTCCCGTAACGCTTCCGCCGCGCATACCACTCGTCGATCAACTTGCACCCGTCACAGCGAGGCTCCTGACCATTGCATGTGCACGGCACCTTCGGGAAAACCCACACGAGGTAGAGGCCACAAGCGACGGTTTTCGCGACGATCTTCTGCATCGCCTCGACGTTGTTCTCACTGTCGCCGACGATGACCTCCCCGTCAGGGCGGATCCCATCCTCGCGGACCTTCATGAGTGCCGCCCGCACGCACTCCGGCATCTTTGGGGCCTTCCGCTCTCGAAAATAAAGCGACGCACCGATCTCCGCCGCCGAGGCCGAGATCACTCCAGGCGTTTCCCGCCGCCGCTTCTGGTACCCCTCGCGGATCTCCTTCTCGGGACCATCCCCGAGCATCGCCGAGTAGAGACTGTCCTCCCACTCACGACCGGCAAACACCTTCTGGAGACGCCGCGCCGTCGTGCTCTTCCGGTCTGGACTTCGAACCGGGTCGAACACCTGGGACCACCGCATCGCCTCTGTCGCGTCAAGCGGCAACGGCGAGTGCATCCCGAGCGCGTGCGCGGCCACGGCCGCGGTATCCTCGATCGACTTGTCCTCCAGCGTGCCCGACATGGGGATCAGGAACACGGCCCGGCGGTGCACCGGGAGACCTTGGGCAAGACGCTGCTCGCGCTCCAAGATCTTCTTCGCGATGTACCTCCGCACCCGGATCCGCCCCGTGGAGTTGACCTTGCCGGTGAGCCGGTGCGCCTCGTCGGCCAAGATTACGTTCGGGTTCAGGTTGTCGAGTTCGTCCGGGTGCTTCGGATTGCCAAGCTTCGAGTAGGGAAAAAGATGGAGCGTCGTCGCCCCGGGCACGATGTACGGCTTGGTCCCGTCCTCGAAGATGATCGACGGGACGCGGAAGTGCTCGCGCACGCGCCGGTACTGGCTCGCGTAGTGCTGCCGCTGGTTTGGTTCGATCAAAAGCACGGCGAGGTCGCACTCGGACCCGAGGGCGATCGGCATGAGGATGAAGCAGATGCTGTTATGCACGACCATGTTGTTGGCGACGAAATTCTTGGTCTCCGGAACGGAAAGGTCATAGACCTCGTGCTCCCCAATTGGGGTGACCGACTCCACACGTTCCCAGGCCACATCACGAACACCAAGATGTGCGTACTTGCCACTATATCCGTAAACTTCACAAAAACCTATGAATCTACCCCGAGAAACATATTGCCCGCGTGTTGCGCAAAAATAACCTCGAACGAGGTTCGTACGAGGGCGCGGACGCACAAGCTCTCCTTTTCGACGACGCCCAGCTACTTTAAGTAGACCGAGTTCGTCGCAAATCTCTTTCAATTCTGGTCTACCCACTGGTACGACATCGAAATTCGTGTTTCTCTTCGTAGAATTCAACTTATTACGAAGTTTCTGACACGCTGTTTCTTTCCCTATTACATCTCCAACGACATTCAAAAAAGTGAGTGCATCTTTACCGGAAATAAAAATTCTCCACGAATCAAAATACTTCTCTTTGCATTTCGACAACTTAAATTTCTTACGTGAGCGAACCCCGATACGCAAAAGCAAGAAACGAAGGTCGTCTATCAGCTTCTCAGAAGCAAGTGTACACTCCAACTCCAATTTAGAAATATGCCCGTCACACGCCCAAAAGCGATTGATGAACAACGCGATTTGTTTACGTGGAAGGCCCCAGATATTTGCCTTAACCCTTTTTTTCTTCGAGAGTCCAAACAATTCCCATTTGTCTCGAAATCCAGTCCCGTTCTGCCTCCCTGTTACGTGTTTTCCGTACGCGCCGAGCAACTTGAATGTCCGAGCTTTCGACCTCTGCTTATCCTCGGAAAAACCGCGGCACAGAATAATTGCTAGTCTCTTGAACTCGTCAATCACTGCTGGTGTTTCATTCGTAAAAGTTGGTGTACTACCAGTACACCCACCATCCGACAACATAAGTGCTACCAATGCGACTTCATCGTCGGTTGCGACTGTCGGAACAATAGGTTCCGGTATTACAGTTGGCACCGCCACGTAGTCTGTTGTCTTCAAATCACCAGCCGAAACATAGCCTCGATGAGTATATACAGGATGATCGAGACTAAGTTCAAGCTCAGAACCATCGGCCAGAACCAACTTACAACACTGCTTTACACCTGACGGAAACGCGGTTGCCGCCTTCGACAACACATTTGATCCATCAAATGACGGAACCTCCAATGCACCTGACTCTTCTATAAGACGCCTACGAGCGGTTAAAACATCAAATATTTCGGTACCTTCACCGAGGCACTTACCCGATCCGACGCCGCAGAACCCCAATCCTCCCGCCTCCCTCGGGATCTCATGCAGCGCCCACGCCTGGATCGCGTTCAGCGTATCGATGCAGAAGTGACCGTCCTCGCCGTCCACGGCTATGAGCCGGACGCTCTCTCCGGGACGCAACCGCGAGACCTGCTGCGCGGCCGAGATCTCCTCCGCGCTGGCCTGATTGTCCGCGACGAACGCCGCGACCGAGACCACGGACGGAGGCTCGGGAGGCACACCTTCCGGGAAAACGCGAACGATCGAGACCTGTCCACCTGGGAGAGCCCGAACGACACGAGGACGACAAGCACAGGAGAGCCTTCTCCCACGGCCGAATTTGTCCGTCATCAACCTAACCAGTGCCTCGGCCTTCGGCGTGTACCGACGCGTCTTCAAGTCAATTTTGCAGTTGAGCGGAGGACGCTTTTCGAGCGCAATGATCCGGTCAAGATCGTCCACGACCTCAACCTGCCGGTGCGACGAAGGAAGAGACACGAGCGCGTCGTTTCTCATTTCAACGCCGATTGTAAACGTGCCTTGAACAACTGTGCCGTCCGCCGCCCGATCGCGGACATGGCCTCGCGTGACTCCACGATCTCACCCTTGGCCTCGCGCCGCACGTCCTCAACCATTGCGACGATCACGTCGCGCGTCTGCTCGATACCGGCATCGGACATCTTGTCGAGAACGTGCGCGAGCCGCATCGGTGTCACCCACTCCTCAGCGATAGCGTTCGCGTCCGCGAGCACTGCCAACTTGGTTGAATCGACGACTTTCTGCGGCGTCTTCCGCTCCTCGAACGCCTCGCCCTTGTGCTTCGCGATGACACGCTCTCCGTTGTTTGTATGGAGTTCCACTAGTGGCCGGAGGACCACTCCCTCACGCGGCTTCTCACCGCAGCCGCGGCGCACGGCGACCTCCGAGGGTTGGTCGCGCTCGGCGTTCAACACACCAAGGTCAGCTAAAACCTTGCGGTAGGGCACGACCTCCAACCCGAGTCCGATGGCGACCTGCTCCATATCTGGCACGGAGAGCCACGACTCGCCGATCAGGACATCGAACACGATGAACCGGAGCGCGTCGCCGTAGGTCGACTTCATCCCCTGCTGGCTGCCGCCGTGGGCCTCTCCATAGACCAGCACCTCGGCGTGTCCAAGTGCCGCGAACCCGGCGGACAACGCCGCGGTATCGAACAGTTTGGTGAAGAGGTCGTGCGACGCGCCGCCGGAGAAGAACGTCAGCGATCCGGTTTCTGCCTTCCACATGATGTGCGCCGATGTGCCGTGTACCTTCTCCAGTGCGTAGCACTCGCGAAACAGAAAGATGCGCTGGTCCTTGTACAGATTGTTGATGTGAAGATAACCCATTACGCCACGCACCCGCAAACCACCTTGTCCTCGCATCCGCGAGGAACCTCGCAATGCCAGATGGTCTTCCCGGTGGCCTCGTCGGCGGCATTCAAGTACACGCGACGATTCTCCCAGCGCACAGACTTCCAACCGCTTCGTAGGAGTCGCTGACAATGGCTCGACAATTGAACATCTTCGCCAAAAGCATCTTCACCAACCAATGCCGCTGCGCCGCCCCCACCCGGTCGGCGATCGCCAGCCGGATCTGCTGCACCCGGTACCAGGTGCCACCCACCGCGCCGCCGGCGACGGCGAAAAGCGTGACCCACATCCAGATGTGCGCGTTGCGGTGCCGGCGATGGAACAGCGCGCCGATCGGATCGGCGGCGCGCCGCGACGCGACGGTCACCGCCGGCACAGCGACCGCGGCGGACACGTCACTTCGACCGTTTGACGCCGTACTTGGACCGGCTCTGGTTCCTGAGAAACTTGGGACCGTCCGCACAAGCGCCTTTTGGCATCGCCCCGCCTGCGTCAAGAGCACCGCGGACGATGTGGTACTTCACTCCGGGAAGGTCTGGAACGCGACCACCCCGTATGAGCACGACCGAGTGCTCCTGGAGGTTGTGGTCCTCGCCGGGAATGTAGGCCGTCACCTGCTTGCCGTTGGTGAGACGCACCCGGGCGATCTTGCGCATAGCCGAGTTTGGCTTCTTCGGCTTCATCGTCTCGACGCGCAAGCAGACGCCACGCTTCTGCGGGCACCCTTGCAACGCAGGCGATTTGACCTTCTTATGTTGCGGCCGTCGTCCGTCGCTACGAACGAGCTGATTGATCGTAGGCATGTTGTCCTTTCGTTTTCGAGTGAAGCAGGAGATAGCGTTTGACCCGCACGTTCTGCTTACGCTTTCGCACTGTCAAAATGTGGTCGATCTCAATCTGAGCCAATGCCGCACGCCGTTGTTGACGGCGTTCATAGCGAAGAATGTCATTGCAGTCGAAGCAGTCTCCACAAACTTCACCATCTTGACCACAAAGCGAGAGACCATCTTCACCTGCGATATGCATCACACATTACGCATCTTTCTTGACGTCTTCAATCCACCATCCTGAGCCGCCGGAGCATCTCCACGGTCTTGTCCCCGAGCATCGGACGCATGGCCTGTGCGCGGTCGCGGAAGATCGCGGCGAGCGCGTCGACCTCGGCCGCGGTCAGCACGACCACCCCGGGAGTCTCGAACTTCATCGCGATCTGTGCGGGGGGCATCGGTGGAACCGGAACCGCGGTCTCCTTGATGCTTGTAGTTGCCTGCGTCGGCGTCAACCGAGTCGACGATGTAACCGACGGACCGAACAGTTCGTTCACGAGAGCCGTGGCCGAACCGGGCGCAGGGGACGACGGTGAAACCGGCACCGCCCCGTTCGTCGGGACCGTGGGAGGTACAGGAGGCGTCGGTGGCGTGGGAGGCACCGGAACAGCCTGCGCAGGTGACGTCGGCGGGACCGGCGTCGCGACCGCCTCCGCCTTCGGCCTGCGGTGTCCCGGGAACGACATCCCGGAGGGCATCGGCCGCGCCTTGCGGACGTCCTTGGGGATCGTCTTCTCCACGCCGCACAAGGGACACGCAACCTTGCCGTCCACGACGGTCGGCTGGTTCGCGAAGAGTACTTCCTGGTTCGATCCAGGACAGTTCCCGCCACGCGTGGTCTTCGTCGGGTCGGCCTGAGCCGCGGCTCTGTCCCGCTCCTCGCACTGGCGCCTGTGTTCGACCGCCAACTCGCGCAGCTTCGGGTCGGCAATCTCGGCGATCGCGGCGTCCGAGAGCGGCGCCGCCTGTTCGATCCACGGCGTCTTCGGCGCATCCGGCGGCTTCACCGCCATGGAGGAGGCCAACACCGCGCCCTTGCCGCCGCACGCCTTGCACTCCACGAACCCACTCCCCTCCGACCTCACCCACCCCGGAACGCAGTTGACTCCACAACCGGGAGCGCCACACGCCAGCCTGGGCGCGGGGGGCGTCGGCGTGGCTTGCACGCCAAGTGCGAGCCTCCAGACCGAGTCCTTGACGCTGAGATCGGCCTTGGCCCCCATCGCGTCCACGAACTTGAAGACGCCGGCCGAGACCTCCCGCAGTTTCATCCGGTACGGGGGGTGGCCGTCCTCGCAATCGACCATGTACTGCTCGCCGACCGCGCATAGGGTCACCGAGATCTTCTCGCCAATCGTGCTCGGCAGCGGCATCGTGGTCTGTCCGTCAACCTCAAGGGCAGCCCTCTCCCGGGCGACCTCGGCCTCGTAATCACCGTTCGACGGACGCGGAGCCGGAGGTACAGAGGTCGTGGACACGGGGATTCGGTCGAAGAGGGACATGCCGGCTCCTTCAGGGCCTCGAACGTGAAGACCCAGGTTGATGAGGGGGACCTGTGTACTGGTGGAGATCGGGCAGTCATCGGTACCACGGTAGCCGCAGCCCTTGGCGATCCTGCCTTTGCCCTTGCAACTCGGACAGGGCTGCGAACCAGACGTCACGAGCACGCTCCCGGGCAGACAGCCGAGGCCGCATCCAGGAGAGCCGCAGGGCTCGACGTGGGTGAACGCGTCGCACGACCCAAACGCTGGTCTAACATCAGCAATTTTCTCGGCCGTCGCCACCTGGATCATCTCGTCGACGACCCTCTCCTCCAACTCGCCCCAGCGGTCATCGACCTGCTGACGCGAGACGAGTCCACCGCGGATATCCGCCGCGTAGGACTTCTTCTGCGCGTAGACCTTCTCGAGCCGCGCGTGCGTGGCGTCGGGGTAGAGCCGAAGCCGGTGCTTGGCGTACGAGACCATCTGGGGATCGCAGGTCACCTCGGCGTCCGTCTGAGCCCAACCCTGGCGCGTGGACCTCGGCGTGACGTGCGTGTTGATCTGACTCGTGCTCTTGAGATCCCCGATGCCAACAACCACGAGCCCAGACGGCTCGGGGAGCAAGTTCCCCGACTTGTCCTTGTATGTCCCGCGGCGATGGACCCAGTCGGCAGCACCGTCGAAGGGGATGCCCCGGGCGGTGAGTCCGGCGAGTCGCTCGATCTCGGCTTCGACCATCCGAACCGCCGACCGTGGCCAATCCGCTTGCCCGAGAACACTGTCTCGCAACGCGACCGCTTTCGCTATGTCTCCGAGCGGCTCTTCGCAGAGGAGGTCAAACTCCCCCGTGACCGGGTTCCTCGGGGATGGCAAGAACTTCAACGCGGGCTGAAGCACGGGCGGAAGCACCATCTCGGCCGTGGTCAGGTAATGCTCCATACACTCGGCCAAGGACGCGCCCTCCACCTGCACGTCGGTCCTCGCGAGTTTTCGGCCGAAGACGTAGGCGTTGGCGTACTTCCTCATACAGCCTTCGTGTCGGTCGTCCGAAAGAAGTACCTGCGTGGCGGAGGTGTACCTGATCTTTCGATCCTTGCTGACCGCGTACCCGAGGAAAGGGCGTTCACGCTTCTTCGAGATCGGAGGAATTGGCGTACTCTCGGCCACGAGTGAGCATCTAAACCGTTCAGCGGCTCGCGGTCAAGGAAAATCAGCCTAGATCGTCTCCAAAAATTCCACGAAGCTCGGGTGCGCAAAACTTCAACCCTGGTTCACCACGTCCCCGAGGTCGAGTCATCATTGGGAGGCGCACCATCGTCGGTAGCAATGCAGTAGCACTCCCAGCAAACCTTGGCATCAGGTCCGTACCCGAAAGCCTCGATCAATTCCAATGCACCTTCTCCAGTGCCTTCGAAAACAAACCGACAACGAGCACACTGCCACTGATTCATCTTTTCACCTCGAAAAAATCAAGCTGGCGTGCCGAACTGCACGCGAGAGCGCCGTGTAGAGCCACCTCATCGAGAATGGCATCACAGTGCCGTCCGGCAGCCGCGTCACCTTGCCGAAGTGCTGGCTGCGGAAGTCCCCTGGAGACAAGACGGTCACCCGACGGTACTGACTCCCCTGGCAAAGGTGTCCCGTCAAACAGTACGCGTAGGTAAGAGGCACCACGTCACGCACCTTGGCCTCGCGCAGCGCCCTCCTCCATACATCGAGCCCTACGTAGGGAAGCACCCCGGAGAAATCGCCGACCGGCGATAGTACCTCGACCACCTTGTCCAGAACCTCCTCGCGGACAACGAACCATCGTGTAGAGATCCCGGCGAGCGTTGGCCCCGCGGGACCGATCTCCTCGCACCGTACGATGTCGCCGTTCATGAGCCCCTGCTTGTGGATGTTTTTCCGCACGACCAGCGGCTCGCCGACGACAGGAAGAGCGTTCGAGTACCCCAAGCGGTGGCGGATGATCGCATTGGACAAGCACCGCGTATCATTCCTCCAGGTGACGAGCGTGTGCGCCTCGCGGTCCCCGAGCCACGCCTCGACTGCGGCTGCGACCACGTCCTCCGGCGCCCGCACTTCCACGAAGTCGTAGCGGCTGCCATCTACGTCGCCTGACTCCTTTGGGATCTGATGACTCTCTCGAACGAGGGTCGCCGCAGCCAGAACGGCACCCCCGTTCCGCATGACCTTGGCGAGCTGTGGACCACAAACGTCGGTGAACACACTGTAGTCCTCGCCGCCGATCTCGGCCTCCTCCGCGCGCGAAAGCACCGGGCTGAGTTGGTAGGGATCGCCGACGAACAAGACCTTCCGGTAGGACGACCGATCGACGTCGGCACGAAACTTCGGACCGATCATGCTCGCCTCATCGACCACGAGGAGCACATCATCCTCGTTCCCACGCTTCACGGCATCGAACTCAAGGTCGATCTTGGCCTCCTCGACGTTATCGACCTCCCGCGGCGGGTGGTAGATAGCGGAGTGGGCCGTGGTGGTTTTCGCACCAACCGCCACGCGGAGCCTCAACGCGGCCTTACCCGTCATCCCAGACCACGCCGTACGCGTGCCCGAGAGGCGACGACGTAGTTCTTTCGTGACCGCGGTCTTGCCAACGCCCGCCGGTCCGGTGAGCTTGAGAAAACGGGAGGAGCCGTAGTCGAAGCGCCAGTGGAGGATCTCGTCCACGGCACGGAGTTGCTCGTCGTTCCAAGTGAGAGAGATCGGTGGAGGTACGGGTACGAGAACGGATGGTTGATCAAAGAGACTTCGACCTCCACCATCACCCCATCGCTCGAAGATGCTCACCTCGCATCTCCAAACTCGAAGCGCGCCACGAAACCTTCCTTCTCGTACTCCCACGAGACCCCGATCGTGTCGAAGAATACGGCCCAGCGCGCCTCGATCCGACTCCTAAATACGTGACCATGGTACTTCGTCTCGATCGCCTTGATCATCCTCCCCTCACCATTTGCTCGAGCGCCTGCCTGAGCAGCACGACGGTCCCCCTGCGCACCGACTGACCCGCCACGACGCGCAGAAGGCTGCGAAGCGCCTCGGGCTCAACGTAGGGAGATTATGCACTTGACACACCTATCCGAGAAGCGTGACCCGCTCGATGGTTAGCCTTCGCGCATTTCGCAGATCGCCGGGGTCGTCCTACTGCACGCGCCCCTCCCTGCTCGCTCATCCCGAGCGACTTCACGTTCACGGCCGCGTTGACATCGCGGTCGATCTCCAACCCACAGTCGGCGCACCTGTGGACGCGGACGGCGAGCGACTTATGCTCGCCAACGCAACCGCACCGACTGCAAGTCTGACTTGTGCCGCGTGGGTCAACCTCGACGACTCGCCTGCCAGCTTCTTCCGCTTTGCAATCGAGCCAGTGTTGGAACCTACCCCACGCAGCATCGTTGACGCTCTTGGCGAACATCCCCGCCGCCAAGCCCTTGATGTTCAGATCCTCCACGTAGATGGTGTCGTAGCGGGCCACGAGCGAGCGGGCCACGACGATGTGCTGCTCGCGCCGGATGTTGGCGACATGCGCGTACTGCCGTCCGAGCAGGCGTACCGCGCGGCGGCGGCGCTTGCTGCCCTTCTTGCGCCTGCTCACCCGTCGCTGCGCCCGTTCCATGCGAATCCGCGCCACTCGCAGTGGGCGCGGATTCTCGAACATCTCCCCGTCGCTGGTGGCCGCGAACGTCAACAGCCCGAGGTCAACCCCGACGCTCGCACCAGTCGCAGGCAGAGGCTTTGCCTGAACACCGTCGCAGGCGATGGAGATGTACCAGTTTCCGTCCCCGTCCAACTTGATCTTCATGGTGCGGGGGCGGCCTTCGAGCGGCCGGTGGTAGCACAGCTTCACCTTCCCGAGCAGCGGCACCTTCACCCGCTTCCCGCCGGCCACGATCGGATCACCGACGACGGGGTTGTCAAACTCGATGCAGTTCCAGCGGCGCGCGCTCTTGAAGCGCGGGTAGCCCGGCCTTTCGCCCGACTTCACGCGACGGAAGAACGCCACGAACGCCTTGTCGAGCCGATGGATTGCGCCACGCAGAGCGATGGCGGGCACGGCGGCGAAGTCGGCACAATCGGCTCGGATAGCGGGAAGTTGTGCCTGCTGATCGTATCTCGTGACGGAGATGCGCTGCTTGTCCCACGCCTCTTTTCTCTCTTGCAATGCGGCGTTGTAGAGTTCGCGCGTCAGACGCAGCCACGCCATGAGCGTTGCAGCCTGCACGCGACTCGGCGCAAGCCGGTAGCGGTACGAGCGGGTCACGGCGACCATGCTATCGAGCGCAAGCGGGTTTGTCAATGGAATAATTCCCCTTCGTGGTCACCTGTCGCTCGGCAGCGGAAATCTCTATGGCACCTGCGCGACGTGCCGCCCGAGCGGGTAAAGTTTGTAGCGCGACGGTAAATCTTCGCGGAGGAGGGTTGAACGTGAATCTCAGGCTCGTCGCTAGTTAGATTTTGTAATAATTTCATCATGTTGTGTAGAGCGCGACGGTAGCGCGACGGTAAGAATTCGGGCTGTCACGCTGTACTTCAATAATATCGTGATGTTACACGTCGCGACAGCGCGACAGTGCGACGGCTATCTCTACACCTCTGCTCACGCGCACGCGCAGGGGAAAAGTTCCCCTATTTCATTGTCGCACCGTCGCGCCACCTATCATGTACCTGAAATTAAACATCTATTCGCGCGACGGTAACACCGTCGCGAACCGTCGCGGAACGCAGTCTGCCTGATCGAATGTCGGTCATTTTGATCTGACAAATTTAGGATTGGTGTTTTTGTGTCGCACCGTCGCGCTCAGTTCACGAGCATCCGCGAGATGTAGGTGAGCGCGTCCTGTTCTTGCTGGGCTTGGGGGGGTTGAGAGTTGCTGTGAGAGGGAACTGCGGGGAAGGAGAGCGCCGGGTCTGGCGTGTTCGACTTCCAGATGATGCCCAGGAGCCCTCTTCCTGCGTGCTTGGCCGTGACCTTCGCCCCCTTGGTGACGAGTCTCTTGTTCAGGATGGCCGAGTCGAGCGGGTTCTTCTCGCCGTTGTTCTCGCACCACTGCGCGTACTTCAGGTAGACCGTGGAAGAGGTGAGGAAGCTCTTGTTGTACTTGTCGTCGGAAGGGTCGAGGACCACGACCTCGTCCTCGAAGAACCGGGAGAAGCTGTCGCATTCGGTTCGGTAACTTTCCTTCGCCTCATCGACGGTCGTGCACGATTCCAGCCCGCTCTCGTACCAGATGTGTGAGCCTCTCACTACCCACGCGAGGATGCCAGATGCTTGTTCGTCGAGGGTCTTGTCGAGGGTCTTGTCGGCCCGACCTTCGAACGAGACTGTGAACGGGATCAGTTTTGGTCGTCGCCAGATCGCGTTGTCGGTTCCTCGGATGACTGGTTTGTGGTTGCAGTGGAGCCACGCCTTGAATGCCGGGGTGTAGGAGAACGGCATCTCATACTTGGCGCAGACCGTGATCTCATCCTCACCCGTGATCTCCTTGATGGTGGCTTCGGAGAAGCGTATTCCTTCATCGGACTCGCCTGCGGCTACGAGGCGCGCTCCAGCGAGTGTTGCCATAACGGGCGTATTGTCGGTTTGTGCCCGCTTCGCGATGAGTGTCGCGAACGGGATCGTTTTCGAGGCGTCTCCGAGGAGCCTGCGGAGTTGACGGATGAATCGTCCCTTGCCGTTGTTTCCAGTTTCGCCCCATAGGAGGAAGAAGCATTGCTCCCTCGTGTGTCCAGTGAGTGTGTATCCTGTGGCTCGGTGGATGAATGCGATGAGGTCTTTGTCCTCCGCGAAGATCTCCTCCAAGAACTTCTCCCAGCGGGGAGCCGTCGCGGTTGGGTCGTAGTCGATGTCGGTCAGGGTCGTGAGGAGGTCTTCGCGCCGGTGTTCCCACGTCTCTCCTGTCTGGAGGTTGATGGTGCAATTTCGCGCGTTCAACCAGTCGGGATGCTGGTTCATCTGAGACATCTTGATGCGTATTCTGTCGTCGGATGCACCGATCGTGATCATCGCGTTCAAACGCTTCAGCTCGGCCGACTTCTTTGCCCACTCCACCATCGTTTTTTGTATGTCGGCCGACGCTTTGTTCGCTTGGGAGAGCATTTTCTTCGCGGTGAGGGCCGCGCGTTTCAGGACGTACTTCTTCGTCGCGTTCGCCCATCTCTTGCTATCCCATTGCAACCATACGTCGCGGTCGTCGAGGTAGCGCAGGTGGTCACGGTTGTACCAAGCAAAGTACTCCCCGTTGGCGAGGTCGGTGTAGGCAGGTGACTTGAGTTCTGACGTCTCGGTTTCCGGGACGATGGAGATCACTGGTTCGGAGGTCATTTGTCGTAGAAGAGCAAGAAGGATTCGTTGCGGTTTTTTTCTCTTCGCAGATTATGGAGACGGTACACCTCGCGAGATTGTTCGTAGAGAGTGACGAAAAGAGTCGTGCGAGTTGGAGTGATAGATTGGTAGACAATTTCGAGTACGGTGAGTGTCGGAATATCGTAAGGGATCGCTTGAGGGAGAAGACCGGCTAGGACGCGGATTGATTTGTTGATGTCGTTCGGGTTAGGTGTGAGTGGTTTGCTGCTTATGACGCGGTCAAGCAGCGTGGCATGACGTTCCAGGCGCTCGATCACGCTCGGTAGGCCGCCGCACTTCGCTTCTCGCCGCTTTGCGTTTCGAAGAAGACGAATTTTGTGGCAGAGTTCTTCTCGGTTTGGTGAAACAGGTAAGTTGAACACGGGGGAAGCTATATCTGAATTAAATTCTGGTGATGTTGGCGACGATCTCATGCTTATCGTGGTGCACATTTCCTCGGCTTCGCGCTTCCTCATAGCGATTTTTTCGATGTCGGGGAGTACCCCGTCGAGCGCGTCAGCGATCTCCGGCCAGCCTTTTTGCAGCTCGCCGATTTGTGTGAATGGTTCTCCTTGCTCCCACTTCGCGATGGTGGTCTCCGCGCCGTGGAGGTTATCTCGGTGACACTTTGGGTTGCGACGCGGATAATTCAAGGACACCGCCTCGATGATGTCTCGCATGTCGTCTGGCGTGACCTTGCGCGAGAGGAGGGTTCCAGCGAGGTGCTGGTACAAGAGGTGGCGGTCGGCTGGGATGTTCGACGTTACTGGGATGAGTGCGTCGACGATCTCTTGGAGTAGATCGTCGTTGAGTGGAACGGATTCAGTCTCGGAGTCATGTTCCTTGGAAGTCGTTGGCAATGAAATTGTCTTGTGTGGGATGGCGGGAAGATGTTGCAAGAGTTGGGTGTGGTCGAGACTGAAGCCTTCACGGAAGATCACTCGGCGCGGAGGTGCATCTGGTGTGCGTCGTTCGGTCAGGTACCAGCAGTTCTTCGGCGGGAATGTCTTTGAGTCGAAGCCCTCGCCGCCAAGCCATGCGACGGAGCCGATGACCACACGGAGCGTGAGGTACAACTTCGCCCACGCGTCCCGTTCTTCTTCGGTGGTGACGTGAAAAGGCGTTGCGAGAGGGAGCACGATCCGCCACTTCGGGGTCGTGGGAGACCATCCACCGCTTTGATAGGCTACGTATCCGTAATCAAGTGAGTTGAGGCGTTGGAGTAACGTGTCCCATTCCCCTGCCGCGTCGCAGTCCAAGAAAACTGCGTGCATGGAAACCGTACTCGCGTTGCAGCAGTGACCGTCAGTGTTGACGACGGGGCAGACAAACCAACCAAGTTCTTTCTGTACGATGTGGGCAGTGCGCGCCTTCAACACCTCGGTGAACGTGAACCAAGAGGCGGTGTGAGGGTGGACGATCTCCTCGAATTTTTTGCCTCCCCTCGTCTCGTACGTTCCACGCGTCCACCATGTCGACGTGAATGGGGTATCTCTGTGAATTCTTGTTGCGCGAGCTTCGGCGAGTTTGAGGTAGGACCAGTTGTGGATGTCAGCATCCATGAGGTGCTGGTAAGTGGTGACGTACGTGGCCTCGGCCTCGGCTTTGGTGTTGCCTCTCTCGACGATCGCTTTGATCACCCTGCCGCGAACGCCGCAGCGGATCGCGTCGGTGATTGAGAAAAATTTGGCGTCGGTCACTTGCCGTCCTCGGCGATGCGCTTGCGCGCCATTTCACAGTAGCTCTCGTTGAGGTCGATCCCGACGAAGTCCCTGCCGAATCTCTTCGCGACCACACCTGTAGTCCCCGAGCCACAGAACGGGTCGAGCACGACGGCAGGCACGACCCTCCTGCTGGCGCACAGGCAGGTCTTCCGCCAGCCCGTCGTGGTGGTCGTGGCCGGGGCCAGCATCGTGCCCGAGATGATGGTTCGGCCCGAGCCGGCGCCGGCTGCGTGAGCCTGTTCACGGCGCTCGCTTGGGCGCACGACCATTGTTGTGCGCTCGACTACGCGGGCGTAGGGGGCGCCGCAGGCGGAGCAGACGCCGTGCTCGGCGCCGCAGAGCACCTTCCAGGTCATGCGAGTATGTTTCCGAAGATCACGCCGTCCCATACGCAGTCGACGTCGAAGTGGATGTCGAAGGAGAATGGTACTGCCACATCCATCTTCAGCTTCATCTTTCCTGCAATGGTTGCGATCTTGAGGCGAGTCCATGCCGCGTGGACTTCCGGTGAGTAGAGGTCTGTGCCGCAGAGGGACGCGAGTTTCTCGATGGGAGTCTTGTCGAGCGGCGGGATCCACTCGCTGAAGAACCACGTTGGAATATCGACCAGTGGAGTGGGGCTGGCCCCGTTGAAAGCTCGTACGATCCGCGTGCCGTGGCCCGGCCTCGGGGAGGAGTCTATGGCGAACAGCTCTCCGTCTCGGAGGGTGTAGAAGTCTGTTCTTTCGACGTGGACGATCCTCCCGGCTTTTCCCGCGGCGCGGAAGGTGACGAAGCGCGGTTGCATCTTCACTGGGAATATGGGTTTCACATCTCCTCCGGCATCGTCGGTCCCACGCACCGGACCTTGAACGGCACAGGTTCATCCTCTGGGTTCCAGATCCCGAGAGAAACCTGCGCGGCGCTCTCGCACGAGCACGCGTTGACGTGCAGGAGCGCTTGGAGTGGCAGGCCGTCCTTCAGGTAGGGTGAGGCGATGTTCTCCGTCACGCCGGTCTTGAGCGAGGTGAGTCGGAGATTCTGGTACGCGACGGACATTTCGAGAACTTGGTCGAGGTCGACGCTGAAGATGAACTCTCGTGATAGAAACGGCCGGATGGAGTCGGCCGGCACCTCGACCGGAGGTCCGTAGCTCGTGAAGTGCTCGGGGAGGCTGCGGGCGCGGCGGCGCTCGGCGCGGACCGGGAGTATGGTGACGCGTTCACCGGGCTTGATCTCGGCCTCGAAGTAGAGGTAGACGAGGTCGTGAGGCGCGTTCTTCACGGAGTCCTCTTCACCGACGGCAGCAGGTAGAAGCTCGGCATCATTACCGCGTCTCGGAAGTCGAGCGTGAAGCCCATCCTCGGCAGACTGTCGGCGAATCTCGGGCTGAGTACGTTCTCGACGTAGAGCGCGTAGGCTGGGTAGTTCGCTCGTAGGTAGGCTACCAGTCGCTTGAACGAGCCTCTGCCGGGCTTCCTCGCCGTGATGGTGGCGAGGTCGATCGTCGGCACGCGCTTTCTGCCGTAGAATCGCTCCGTCTTGCGGACGTACAAGTCCTTGAACTCGTCGTGTCTGAGCCACGCTGAGCGTTGGTCCTGCCCCAAGAACTGGTCGAGTGTCAGCATTTAAGCCACCTTCCCGAGTTTCTCGTCGGGCGAGATGTCTCCGGACCACTCGCAGGATGAGCAGTAGCAGTCGAACACGATGCGAGCGTCCATCGACTCGCACTCGACCACGGCGCGATCTCCATCAAGCGCGAGGCCGCAGCTCGGGCAGAATTTCGGTGGTGCAACGTTCACGACGCGCTGCTGTTCTGGCCGTCGCTGATGATCGTTGATAGTCGTACACGAACGTCTCCGTCGGTGTACCCAATTTTGATGTAGTTTGTTGCACCTTCTTGAATAAAATAAATGCTCATGTCCGCTCCACCTGGGAGTCGGAGATGACAATCAAGAAGTTTTTTGAGGGTGTAAAAGACAACGAGCCTCCTCGGCGCCGCGAGGACACCGTCGGCCGCCATCGGAGGGCTGACCTGAGCATTGGCCCAAATCGACTTTCCGACGGCGTCCTCTTGGCGTCGAGGAGCGCTCAGGTCTATTCAATTTCGCCGCGCGGACACGATGGCGGTCGAGCCGCGGTGCAGAAGAAATCTAGACGAATGCTTGCGCGCTCGTCAAGTTTTTTGCGCGCGAGCGAGTCGAATTGTCGTTGGTGGATCGGTCAGGCTGTGGATAACTCGGTCAGTTCTCGACGGTGAATTCTTTTTTTGAGCATCACCAAGTCCATCATCAAGCTCACGAGGACGTCGGCGAGGTGTTGAACGTCGGCCTGAGCCATGCGATCGCGGATGACCTTCTCGATGCGTTTCGTCACGCGGGATGAATTCCCGGGGTTCGTCGTTCCCCATGTAGGGTCTATCAGTTCGACCCATCGTGCGAGCATCGACGGACGTATCTGGTAGCCAAGCTGGTGGAGGCCGAGAACCTCAATGGCGAGAGCGCGGATCTCGTGTTCATCCATTTCGGGTTCGGGTAACGCTCTCAGGAAGTCGAAGATCATCTGCGAGGTGTTCTCTGCGTGTGGGGTAAGGATTCTTATCTCCACGACGTGGGCGAGTTCGTGGGCCGTGATCTCGATGTACGCTTCGTCGCCTCGTAGGTTAGGCGGACCATCCTCCGGCGCAAAGCGCCAAAATCCGCTCACGTTGACCATCGTTAAGAAGAGATCTTCTCGGTTCATCTGTGAGGTTTTTGTTCGAACGCCTCGTATTCAAGCACAGGTTCGCGGAAGGCCCTCTGGTAGTCCGCGAGAGCAACCTTGAGTCCTTCCGCGGTTTCGCTGACCGGAGCAACCGGCTCCTCCGTGCAACCATTCGGGCGACCGTCTTCGTCATAGAAGACTTCGTAAACGCCGAACAGGTCTTCACTTTCCATCTCGCCTGGCCGGGTGTATCGTCGGTGAATCACGCGGTAGTTCCAGCTC
>ERZ1292644.851-Hain-H14-01um-R2-851-length-17712-cov-14_pt1 | contig 17712 bp, 14 predicted proteins | sample MGYA00564402_ERZ1292644 | MGnify/ENA primary metagenome ERZ1292644 (study PRJEB36523, sample SAMEA6512644) | groundwater metagenome | collected 2019-01-09 | study: AquaDiva: Metagenomics assemblies of 32 groundwater samples
CCCATGTACGATCACAGGGACGATCCCGTCTATGCGGCAGCCCAGCGGTGGCTGCTCGCACAGGGGGTGCTGAGACCCCAACAATGTCTCATGGCGTAGGCATATCTGGCCCGTGTCCAGAGGTTGAAACCCCAAAAGTGGTGGTGGATACGTTGGCAAACAAACACAGGGAAAATACGAAGGAGACGCTATGCAAGTCCAGGCCCGTGTTGTGAATCCCGATGAGGTTCTCGTTGCCATGACTATCGAGATGCCGCTGCGATCCTGGAAAGCGATCAGACAGGTTCTCGCGCATAGTACCTGGCAACGCAGCGACACTGATAGCGTTGTCGGGAAGATTATCGAGAGCCTGGGTGAGGCAACCACACGGATAGAAAACGCGATTACTCTTAAGACAGAGGAGACCACATGAGCTCTAAAAAAGCACCACAATCCTACACCAGATTCATTCCGCAGGCCATCATTGTCCCGCCTGGGACGTGGCATACCGTGTACTACGACGAGGAAAAAAAAGAACATTTTGTGTCCCGTGTTGACCTTCTGGCTCTGGTGCAGGAAAAGACCTACCATATTCACACCACCACTCCCATCAAGGACAGCGAGGATGATTGGGATATTGCTGGTCTGGAATACACACTAGGCGATGGGTGGGTTGTTGCAAACGAGAGTCACAATTACTGTGGTTTACTGCCCCCCGAGATGACATTACTTGATTGGGAGCGCCAGGGCGATTGCCACCATTGAGACAGAGGAGACACCATGACAAGAACTCTCAACAAGGGCGTTTGTTTCTCTGGCGATAGATCACAACGAAAGGCATAAGTATTCCCATGGAACCTGATACGACCCTCCCTGTTGGCAAAGTTACCTTTACTCCATACGAGCACGACGAAGCGGCCTATGCGCGCTTCGTGTTGGCGAAAAACGCGACTGCTATCCTGGCAGAACCGAAACCCTTCGTGCTTGACGACAGATCGTCTCACATGCTAGCGCGACAGCAAGCCCTGCTTACCATCGTGGCAGTCGTCAAACGCCTGGTGGAGACCGCCACCTTCACGCTGTCGGCAGAGGATTTCTTCACACTCGAACAGGCGCTGAACGCATATGAGACGTCACAGTAGCAAAGGAGAGTGTATGCACCGCCTTCTCGCCGCTGTCTTACTCCTGCTGACCCTGGCCGGCTCTGCGCTGGCCTACACCTGTACCACGCAGACCGTCTGGCAGAACGGCCGGTTGTACTGGTGCCAGACGTGTTGCACCAGTTGGGGTTCCTGCCACACCGACTGCTACTAAAGGAGCGAACCCATGGAGCACCCCTGGATAGAGACCTGGTTGCAGCGCGAGAATGATGAGCTGCTCTACGCTGCGGATGCCATAGAGGCCCAAGTGGCCCTGGGAGACCCTCGAGACTTTCCCACGTTTCGTGCCCGCCTTCTCCTAGAGGTTGAGTCCTTCCGTGATGACACACGTCAGTATAGTGAGGAAGACATTCTCTCCTGGGTCGCATCAGCGTTTGTCCCTACCACGTAGACCGAATAGGCTTCTGCAATGCCTTAAGCGTGTCCCCGAGGATCATGATGCATGCCCACGAGACGCCCGATGTGGCTCCACAGACCCCTCCCGCCAAAGAACGGCTGGCGTCCCTCGTACCAGGGTTGCCGCTCGTGGGCATGCCCTCACGCTACTCGTCTCGCTTTCGACTGTGCCGCTTGCTCGGGATCACCCATATGAAAGATACGCCGTTCTGCTGGGGTGGTGCAAGAGCCCACGATATAGTACCCATACTTATCTCGCGGGGTATCTCGTGGGGGCGGAAACGCTTCGACAGTCCTCTCTGGCCACAGAGAGAAACTGCGAAACGTCTGGGGCAGCGAAAACCAGCGCATGTCCCACTCACCCGGCGTTATTTCTTTGAGGAGCAGGAGGTATCGTGTCCCTGTGGGCAGGTACGCTTCAGCTGTCTGCGTCAAACATTTTCGCGCACGGAGAAAGGGCATATCTTCCCACACCAGCATGGCCGTGCCACGCGGTTTCTCGCCAGGGAAAAGCAAGACCTCATCGGTAATCTCTTGCAAAAGCATTTCCATAGTTTAATCTCCCGCCTCCTGTGCTTCTCTAAACCGCGCCCGCCGTTCCTGAATGGTTTCTCCCCTGCCGAACACCTCTCGTCCCGCCCGCCTCGTGGCCTGACGAAAGGCTTGCTTGAGCCTAGCCAGTTGTTTATCCTGCGGCAGCTGCTCGAAGAACGGCAACACGACTAGGCGCTCAATGGTCTCATGTGCAAGGTCTCCCCGGCGCTGGGCGTAGGCATCGTACTCCTCATCCTCAATCCGCCGCCCCACCACCGTCTCGAGCTGCCGCCTGAGTGGTCTGCCAGGTCGGTACTGGAGTCGGTCGTAGACAGCCTCGACCGGGTCTTCTGTGGCGACTGTACGGCGAATCGGCGAGAGCAATGCTCCGACAGGCCCCAGGATGGGCCGTTCACTCACCACGGGCTGTCCATGCACATCATAGCGCACCCGGACGCCCGCTGCCGCACCAGGGATACTCCGCAGGTACTGCTCGCCAACACTCTCCCGTTGCCGCATCAACACTACCCCTGGCTCCGTGCCGAGCCACCCTGATGCTTCGAGGGTTTTATGCATGTTACGGAGCAACCCCGACAACGGCAGTGTCGCAGACACCAGTTGCTGGGTCAAGCCGGTCGCAAAACCCTGGCTGGTACGGGAGGTTGACTCAAAAAAGTTGGCCAGACCGGAGAAGTACGAACTATCCAGGAAGAAACGCGTAAAGTTGAAGGCAATGCCTGCCGCCACGGCTGATGCATCCTCCATGGACGCATAGTCGAGCTTCAAGCCCTGTTTCAGACGATTCTCTCGCATAGTCTGGATGGCGGCAAGCCCGCTCGTGAGGGCGCCAAAGGGGATGCTCAGGAAGGGCTCCAGACGCCGATACTCTACCCAACTGTTCCCTATGCGGATCGCAAAGGGGAGTTTCCCCTGGCGTTCCCAGGCCTGCCGCTCTTGCGGTTCCGTGGGGAGCGGGCCAGTCAGTAGGTCGCGGTCCCAGAGCATGGCTGCCATGCTGGCGAGCATGAGTCCCACAATCTGTTTGGCTGCCACTTCGACCGCCTTTGGTTCTCCCTTGCTAAAATCGGCCAGCCAGCCGCGAAAGTTGCCAGCAAACCCCGTGGCATCGGTGTACCCGGCTTCCCGATACCCCACCACGAGCCCTAGGCCTGGCACCAACTCCGCCCCGCGCGCCAGCAAGCGGTCTGGCGTATTCGCAAACGGCGTCAGCAGCCGGAAAAAGGCGCCAAAGGGTTGCGGCACGCGACGAACACTCAGGATAGCCCGCGCGAGCGCCCCGGCTGGGTCGTTGAATGTATCGCTCTGAGCAGCGGCTTTGGCCGCCGCCTCTATCGCAGGGTACTGCATCAGATGCGTCGTGACGTGTTCGACAAAATTGTCAACTTGTTCACGATTTTGTAGTCCCAAACGCTGGATGCCTTCCCGGGTAGCAAGCTTGGCGACTTCCCCCTGAAACGCCAGGTTGGTGGCCACGGCATCGGTGGCCATCATGACCCGGCTGGCCGCACCGACAAACGGTGCCAGACGGCGCATCACTGGCCCCCAGCGATTCGGCGTACCATCTGGGCTTTGCAGCGGCGCTCGCGCAAAGGCTTCTGCGCCGGTCAGATCGAATTGGCGGCTCCGGGTCATGGCGAGGCCCTGGGCGAGGGCGCCAGGCGGGGTGGCCAGTTGTCCTGCGCCCCCTATGGCTCTCGGGAAGGGTGATTTCCACCAGTACCAGGCATCCTTGTACTGCTGCCCGGCATTCTTCCAAGTCGCGTTAAAGTCCGCAAAGACCTCCCGCATATAGCGCTGCCGTTCTTGTCCAGAAAAGCCGCTGATCATCCAGTCGAGCCCCACGGCCGTTGGACCCACAACAAACTTTTGAAACGTGATGTGCGCCAGGGTGCCGAAAGTATTGACATTGAGCGTGGGCAACCCGGAGAGCAGCGAGCCGTAGTAGAGTTCCCAGTAGTAATCCAGCAAGGCAGGGTCTTCTGTCTTCTCCATAATATCGAAGATGGCATTGATATCGCCACTCCGCAATGCGGCAAGATATCTGTCAGTGGCCTGCTGGTTTTCTTCGCTCGTCAGGGCGGCCCCTTTGGCCTTTTCAAGGCGTGTGAGATAGTCAGCCAAGCGCACCGTGCCCATCTCTCGCAAACTCCGCTGCATACGTAGGCCCCGCCCATATTGTGAGGCTGTCGGAATGCTCAGATCGAACTTGACGACACGGTCTACAGCGTCTTGATGGTCCTCTTGTGTCATGTCCCCTGCGCTCAGGCTGGCATCGGCATGATGCAGCATGGCCTCGTTCCACTTGGCAAGCGCCACCTGGACATGGGGCGCAGGGATGACGTCAGGATTGGTGCGAATATCCGTCAACAGCCTTGAAAACTCTCCTGGCACAGTCAACCATCGCAGCATGGCGTTCTGACTCATCTCAGCCATCTGTGGCACTGTAATCTTGAGCTTCCGAAACGTCGCAGGATGCAACGCTTGCTGTGTCGGCTGCGAGATATTGCCAAGCACGGCTCCAACCTGATATGCCAGAAAGGCTTTGTTGGCCTGCGCCACCGTCACGCCTTCTATCGTCGTAGGGACGGTTAAGACGGCAGGTTCACGCGGCGGTGTCGGCAGCGTCGGAGCCTCTTCCGCGATGCCTTCTGCCCCTCGCAATCCTGGCGGAAATGTCGCAAGCTGACTGAAGACGGGCACAATTTGCTCGGGCGAAAAGACGACCCAGACCTTTCCATCTCGCTCCCCCTCGTGATACAATCCATCGTAGCCAAGGTCTTGCAATGCCTGCGTGACGCCTGCCTGTCCAAGATCATCCCCGTTTTCACGCTGCCCATACCGCGCAAACGCCCGATACGCATCAAGGCCTAGGACGTTTTGCGTCACCATGGCCCGCTCAAGGCGTTCCATCGCATAGTCCCCTGTCCCGTCACCAAAGCGTTGGTCAATGGCAGCGCGAAGCTGTGCTATTGCGGACTCATTGATGTCTTGGGTCATGTCGAAAGGCCTGGTGATGTTGAGGTAGACCGGACGCACGTTTGGTCCTTGTTCTGTCGCTGCCTTATACTCGACATCCTGCTGGCGTCGTTTCGGCTGGTTTTCCTGCCGTTCGGCATACCGTGACGCCACCTGCGGGTTTTCGGCAAAGAAAAACCCATCAAACATCTGCCCTGCGCCACTCCCCTTCTTGGCTGGATCAAACTGCGCAAACATCTGAGCCGTCCCATGGAAAACTGGCTTCAACATCCCCTCATCGTTGAGCACTTTGCTCTGCTCAAACCCTGCCACCTGCCCTAGTGGTGGCTCTTCCACCTGCTCCCCTGCTGCCCGGATCAGCTCCATCCTCTGGGCTAGGCGTGGAGGGATGGCTGCTTCCGGCATGGCTTCCGCAAAACTAATCTCGACGCCCTGCGGCAACACGCCGACATGATCGCGCAACGCCCCGCTCCGAAAGAGCATCTCTGCCGATACGCCCACGGCGGGGTTTATCCCGTTGTAGTAGGTCGTCGCCAGGACAGCGCCAAACTCCCGCTTGACTTCCCGCAGATACGCTTCCACGTGATCAAACCCCTGGAGAAACGCAGCTTCTGGCACCAGGAGCACCCCGCGCACCCTGTTACTCTCTTCTGACGGATGCTTATTGAGGAGCATGACCGTCACAAAGGTGGGCTTGGCGAGGGCACGGCCCACATTGGCGGCGTCGGCCGTCGTACGGATGGGAATCTGCGTCAACGATACCCCCAAACTGGGCTGCAAAAAGGGGTCTGGCCCTTCCGTAGGCAGGTCCTCGATGCTCACCTGGCCATCTGGCGTGATGTGGGCATAACGTCCAGAGTCAATGACCGTGTGGCCCTGGAAGCCAGGAATAGCGGCGGCGATACGCTGCGTGAAGCGTCTATCGGCTTCTGACGGCGTAGGGTTGCCCGAGGGGTGGTTATGCAGTGCCCGCAAGGTCGATGCCCCGGTTTCCCGCATGAGCTGTGTGAGGTCTTTCAGCCATCGGGCCATGGCTCCAGGCGTCACCGGCGCACCCGCCTCTTTGACGAACGGCGCGGCACTGCCTGGCAGCCTGGAACCTACCTCGACAACGCGCAGCACATTCCCCTGCGCATCACCGAGCATCCAGTGGAGATGCTCTTCCTGGGGATCGCGCACGAGAGCCCCCAGCACCGCCGTGTCATAACTCCCCTCCCGCCCTGTCCGGATCGTCTGCCCCACAAACGCTACACTGCCAGTCGTGCGCAGGCCCTCAATGACGGGGTTGGGAGGGATAGCCCGCGCGATCTCGATGGCGCCTTCACGCCGCCGCACGCCAGGTATGGTGATGCGCTTTCCCGGTTGAGGCTGATAGGCGATACTGATAATGCTCTCGCCCGCTGCAATGTGCTGGAGCCGCGTGGGAATGGTGGCAGCCTGGCGGCGCGTCTCCGGGGTCGCATCCGCGCGGTCGCCACCGGGAGTGGGCAGTGCTACGGCAGGCTCAAAGAGTCCTCCAGGTGCGTACTGGGCATAATACGGCTTGCCCGTTCTGAGCCGCGCCTCAAGGAGGGTCTTGAGATCATCTTCCCCCATCTCTGCAAGGAGAAAGCCCTGGTCTTTGAGATCGTTCAGGAGGTCTGGGAGTGGCGTCCCGCTGGCGTTATTAATCAGCCCTGTCACATCGCCACGCCCGCCATTGCGTATACCTGCGATATCGGTTAACTCTCGGGCAATGGCACTGCCGGTCACCGCCATGCCTCGTCGTCCCTGCCTGTCCTCACCACGGATCACATCGAGAATGTCTGGGCCACGGTCTTCTTGGTGTAACAGGGCTTCCTGCTGCTCTTCTGGCGTGACTGGCCGTTCGCCAAGTGGCAACTCCTGTTCCTGCTCAAACATGCCTGTCGGAGGCGCTTGCGGAACCGTAGGACGTAACCGCGTCCGTGTTTCTGCTTCGACACGTTCCCGCTCAAGACGTGCCTGTGTCGCTGCGCCTTGTTGTTCGACTTCTTGCGAGAGTTCTTCTAAGGTCGTCGGGCGCGGTGGTGCCATACTCGCAGGGCTCTCTGCCTGCAATCTTTGTATGGCCTCGCGTTCTGCCGCATGGACATCTTCCACATTCGCCCGCGCCGCGTCCATTTGCCGTATGAGCGCCGACAAACGTGGATCATTGGGGTTCGCATTGACCATCGTTTCGTAGTCGGCATTGAGTCGCTGGGCAACCGCCTCTGTGGCCGCAATCGTTGCGTGGAGTTGCTGAAATTCTGCCTCAGTAGGCGCGCGTTCTGCTGGCAACAAGGCATTGATAGCGCGAGCGGCGGCTGATTGGGGAGATGCCACGGGGGCTGCTGCATTTGCCTCCTGCGCTGGGGCTGCACCTTCGAGCTGTGCCCGTGGACGAACCTGCTCAATGGGAAACGTGCTGAGTCCGCGCCCATCCTCACGCTCCACGGCCACCGTGCTCCCATCCTGGGAGATGTTCCGCACTGTCCCTGGCAGCGTGCGCCCTTCGGGCAAGAGCACATCAACCGGCATGCCGATGGCGACAGGCTCTTGTTGGGGAGAGGGCTCAGGGATGGCGGCGCTCTCTGCCTGCACTGGTACCACTCCAGGTGGCTGTGCCTGCTGGGACGTTGAGTGTAAAGGGGCATTATTTATGGCTGTTTCTAAGACAGCGATGTCCACTACAGGATATTTTCTTTGCAAAGCCCTTAAGGCGAGCCCATTCATGACACCATACGATTGTGTGAGCGAGAAGGCATCCTGTTCAATCGCTTGCATTGAGATGATTTCTGCTGGGACTCCTGGTGCTGCGCCTTGGGGCTGCGCCCGTGGAGCCATGGCTTCTGTCGCTGGCCGCCCCCCGACCGCCAGTCGTATCGCATCTTCGATGGACGCCGGCTGTTGCGCCATAGCAGCCTGGGCCATCGTCGGGATGTCTCGCGCAGGATAGCCTAAGCCCCGGAGCGCGCCTACGAGGTCCGTGTACAGGGCTTGCTGGTCGGGCGAAAGAGGCACGGCGGCGGGCGCTACCTGGGATGATGGGAGACCTTCTGGTGGTGGTTGCGGCGTAGGAGGAGCAGATGCTTGTGGTGGCGGCTCTCGCATGGCCTCTGGCTCAAAAGTTGCCGTCTCGCCGGTGAGAGGATACACGACAACCCCAGCACCAGCCGGAGCGGGAGCAAGCGGCGCAATCGCGGTCCCTTCCCCTGTCAACGGGTTGACACCAGTCGTCGTTGTCACATCGGTACGACGTGGCGCACCAGGAATACCAGGGGGGCGCGGTTGTTGAGCGGGTGATGAAGCCACGACAGGCGCGGTAGGCGGCGTGGGCGCTGGTGTCGTGGCTGCCTGAATATCGCTTGCCTGTTGTCCCCCAGGCGTGGTCTGTGTGGCCTGTCGCCCGCGCAACATCCGGGATCCTGCTGCCCCGCCTGCCGCAAAGAAGGGGCCAGCCAGCAGCGCAATCTTGGCCGCCTGAGCCCCCTCCTCCATCGGAGCTCCTGGGACCTGGAGCCCTGCACGTTCGGCCATGGCCCGTCGCTCGGGGCCAAGTGCCCCCCGGAGCACAGCCGATTCAATCGCTCCAGCGGCAAACTCTTCTGGGGCCTCGCGCGCTCCCGCTCGGACAGACTCCTCTGTCGCGCGGGCTACCATCCGAATGCTCCGGTGCAAGGCCTGGTCACTGAAATACTTGCGGACCTGATCCGTGGCAGTCATCATCGCCGTCGAGCCGGGGAAGAACCGCTTTAAGAAAAAGAGATTGGAGATATATTCCGTCCCAAATTCCGTTGCCCCGGTTGCGGCCATGGCTGTCCCAATCTCAGCCCCGGTTAGCGGTTGCCCCCCTTGCTTGACAATCGCATCGTTTGCCGCCTGCAAAAACTCGCGCGTCTGCGTGGCCTGCGCCATGCCAAAGACGGCTGGCGTGGCCAGCGCTGTTAAGGCCCCCAGGCCGATCCCTGTCGCAGCAGGCACCCCGCCCGCTGTCAGCGCCATGGCTGAGGAGGCAAGTACCCCCAGGGATTGCGTGGCCGTCTCGGCCGCCTGTTCGAGCATGGCCCCAGAGGATTGCATCTGAAAACTCTGGAAGTAGTCTCGGATGCCTTTGCCCGTGTCGGGAAACAGCACGCCCAGGGCATCGCCAAAGGTAGCCCCCACGCCGAAGGCCCCACGCTGGATGCCAGCTAACACCTGACCTGGGATGCCGCGTGTAGGCGTCGCTTCTGCAAATGTCCGTCCTGCCCCAAGTTGGGCAAGCGCCCCTTCACGCTGGGCCTGGAAGGCACGGGCTTCTTCATCAGGAAGAGTATTCGTGGCGAGCGGCGCAAGAGCAGGAGGCATCGTGATTACCTCGCTTTGGGCGGACCAATGAGCAACATGTCCACGATAGTATTGTTCACCACACGGACAGCAAATCGCTCGGTTCGTCCAGGCTCAAGGCCAGGTATCGTGACAACATGGGGACCGTCGGGAATCTTTCCCCCCACAAATTTTTGTGCGAGGACTTGCTTGAGCATGGTGGCTACCTGGGGCGCTGTCTGTGCCGTGGGCGACGGCACAGTTGGTATGCCGACACCTGACAACGCTCGCGCCGGTTGGGGGGGAGGCGCTGGCACCGGTGCCGGTCTTTGGGTTTTCAGCGTGTCTTCAAATTTCTGGATTGTTTCAATCACCCCATACTTTTTCCGCATATCCGTGGCACGATCATGCCAGGCCTGATTGATCTTCGTGAGTTCTTGTGGCGAGGCTTTGTCAAAGGCTCGCTTCTCTGCGGCAGAGGCATTTTGCTTAACGTAAAGAAAGGCGTCAATTTGCTTGGTATACCCCGCTGGAGCAGGCAGGACGCCACTATTGATCTGCCAGTCAAGAAACGTTTCATGCAGAGGCACATTCCCAGCACGTATCCCTTCTTCGTAGGCTTTGGAGAGCACCGCAATATCGCGCACTTTGGGGTACAACGTGTCATATTCCGCTTGCCGTTGCTTACGCTCTGGCGAGCCTTCGGGGTATTTATTAATCTCGCCCTGGAAGGCCAACTGCGCCGCCTGGTGCCGTAGCTCTGGGTTGATATCCAGGAGGAGTTTCTGAATACGCAGTCCCTCTCGGCCACTGGGGAGGGGCGTATCACGGTTGTAGCCCAGTCCCTGGAGCTGCAAATCCATCAGGTTGAGTAAGGGCAGCGCCGTTTCCTTCCCTGTCCCTTCCATGAGTTTGTCCGCTTGCAACGCAAAGACAGCGCCCAGAGTGGTGGGCTTGTCCAGTGCATCCTGGAGCCTGTTTTCCCGCATCGCTGCCTTGAGACGTTCCTTGTCTACCTCGAGGGCTTGTAGCGCCTGTCGTTCTTGCGCCTGCGCAGCGGACCTGGTGGCTCGCTGCGTCAGTATCTGCTCAGGGAGAAGTTTTTCGGCACGCGCCTCTTGTCCCTGCGAAGCAGTCACGACTTGCTGAGACGCCGCAATATTTTGTGTCGCTACGCGCTCTTCACGCCCGGACTGTTGTTCAAGCAGACCCAACTTTCGCTCACCCGCGCCAATCTCGTACCGCGTCTTCGCCTCTTCGATGCCGAGCTTCGCCATCTGCTGCTCGCCGGAGAGGCGCAGGGATTCCAGCGCACGCCGCTGCTCGTTCTCTTGCCCGCGTGCGGCTAACTCATCCCGGCGCCGAGCGGCTTCAGACGCAGAGATATTGCTGATGCTGGTGCCGAGGTCGCGGAGGGCGTAGAGGATGGGGTTTCCTGTCGTGGCCATCTTCGATTACCTTTTAGTCGCGGTTGTTGAAGAGGATAGTATTGGTGGCCACGTCAGATTACCTCGCCAGTCTGTCTGGTATACTGCCGCACCGACCGCCCCAGTTCCTCGCACAGACCAAGGAATACCCCAGCAATGTCTTGATCCTGCACACTCGGGTGCTTCTCGGTTTCTCCCAACTCCCAGGCTCCATAGCGCATAAGCGGCAGCACAAGTCCATGCCTGATGGTGTGGCAATAGTCTGGGTCTGCCTGCATCCTTGCGGCAATCCCTTCCGCAAGCACATAGTATCCCCGTTTCGCCTCCGGGCTCATAAAGCGCTCGCGGAAACGCTTCGCTAGGGCAATCTCCTCGGCAGACTGTGCGCAGGCTGTCGCTATGATGCACAGGCCTCCCGTAAGGCCGCCCGCAATCCCCCCAATAATCGCCCCCGCTGCTGTCCCTATCCCAGGGAAGACGAAGGTCCCAGCCAGTGCTCCCAGACCAGCTCCGGCCCCTGCTCCCGCCAGCGCGCTACCGTAGCGAGGAATAGGCGCTTTGCTCAACCCATATCCCGCACCAGCACCAATGGCGGCAATGCCTGCGCCCGCAGCAAGCGTGGAGAGCGATCCTGTGGCCGCTGGCGCCGTGGCGCTCGCGGATTCTGCCCCAGCCAGGCCCGCACTCTCTTCGGCGGCAATAAGCGAGGTCCCGGCTGCTGTCGAGGGTGCTGCCGTGGCGCTCGCGGCGGTCGTGCCCCCACCAAAGAGCCCCCCACTCTTGCCCAGCACATACAGTTGCCCCGCCTGTCCTACCCCTGAGATGGCCGTACCGATGACCTGTTGCCGCTGCCCCCGCGCCTGCGCGGCCGCGGCCTCGCGTTGTGCTTGTTCCTGCCTGGCGAGGGCCTGGGCATTAAGGCGCTGGTCTTCTTCCTGCAACGCCAATTCCCGCTCGCGTTGCTGAAACGCCATCCGCGCCGGGAGGTCTGCCCGCGCTTCGAGCAGCAAATCACCCAGTATCGGGCGACGGCGTCTGCCACTGACGGCCTGGAGCTGATTGCCGGAGAGGATATCAAGGACGGGCATGGTGCCTACTCCATAGTGGCGGGAAATCGATCGAGTTTCCCGCTGACATCGAGCCGATAGAATGGCCCGCCTGTCGAGATATCATACTGGCTGGCAATGACCAGGGCGTGCAAGGGAGACGACCCAGCCGCCAGCGCGCCCATGGCAAAATGTGCCCCGCTCCCGCGCGCAGCAAACGCTCCTGGCAAAGCAAGCGGGCACATTTCCTCATGCATGACCCATATCATACCTTGGAAGAGCAGGAGTGCAGCAAAGTCTCGTACCTCGTCAGAAGAAGCCGTGAGCCGCTCAAGATAACCCTGCTTCGTAAAAGCGTCGTCAATGGTGAGCAACGTCTGGAGTCTTCTCGCCGCCATGAGGCCGAGATACCGGAAACCACACCATCCCATGACACACGACGGCGCAATCACCGCAGTCTTGTTATTGTCTCTTATGGCAATACCGGCCCCATCGGAGAGGGAATCCGCATAGATGGCCTGGTCGTTTGGTGTCTGTATCGCAATGATCGTCGTCATTATGGCCCCTGGCTATAATACGTTGGATTCTTGAGGAGCAACTCAAGCGCTCCATACTTCCGTTTCGATGCCTCTGTTTGCTCTGCCTGGAGTCGCAACTGTTCTTCTCCGCGCTGTTCCACTCTCACTGCGCGTTCTTCTGCACGCCGCGTGCCTTGTGCTGTCCGTAGCGCCCCGAGCACGTTGGCACCGACGCCGAGCGCTTCGACGCCGAGCGCATAGGGCTCCAAACCCCGCTCAAACGCTGCTTTCTGTGCCACGAGATCCAAGCGCTGGCCTTCGAGGGCCACACGACGTCGGGTCAGGTCGAGCGCGCCTGTGCCAAGCCCCAGGCGCCGCTCGCCTAGCGCCAGCGTGCGCCCCGCTTCGGCCCGCTGCAGCGCCTCTTTCCCCAGGGACGCAAGCACTGGCTTGGGCTGCACGGCAAGATGCTTCTCCACCTGTATCGCCCGTGTCTGTTGTACGGCCTGCTGGAGCGCTGGAATATCGAGGTAATCGAGAAAGGATGGCATGGTATTTTCTACCTACGTTTGTGCTCTCGCCACCGTGCAAGGATGAACGGATAGAGCGCTGTCACCGCCTCCGCAACGACTTCACACGCCGTATCTTCGTCTTCTCCCTCTATTTGAGGAGGAGAAATGAGTGCGGCAGCACACCGCAGCGTATACTGGATGAGGTCTTCCCCTTGCTCGGGGAAGGGGAGATGAAAATTCGGATGCGCAGACAACTGGGGGACGGAAGCTGGGCTGACATAGGACGGAGATTGTTGTGGAAAAAACTTTCCCATGAAATTCCCTGCCCTCTATGGCCTTAGATACTGTACACCTTTCTGCGGTCCTTGCTTACACGGCGACTGGGTAGGTGCGCCTGTGGCATAGGCCCTGTCGTGGCATCACCAGAAAGCATGATATCATAGTTTGTTGCGCCATTCTCGTTCAGTGAACGAGAATCCTCCTGGCGCTGCATCGCGACCATCTCTTCGGCAATGGCTTCCTTGAGCCGGCGTAGGTCCGCGATCTCGCGCCTGCATGCTGCACGCTGGTGCTGCAATGCCTGAAATTCCTGCCGTTCGCGGCTGCGCTGCTCCCGCCAGCGGAAGAGGCGGCGCAGCGCTTTTCCGCGTACATCACGCCGATAACATGCCTCGCACAAGCCCTGCTTCCGGGCCGCCTGGACATGCGCCATCTCTGCTACAGCACTATAGTGTTGCCCATACCCACACCATTCCATCCCGGGTGGCGCGTGGCGCCTCGCATACCGCGTTTGCGCCATAGAAGTGACAAATCGTCCTCCCAGGGTTTCTTTCGAGGACCCTCCCCAGCTTTGGAGCGCCCGCCGCAGAGTTCTCTCGCCCTTCGGCGTCCTGATCCGCGCGAGTTCGCGCAGCGTAAAGGCTTTCTCGGCAAGGTAGCGCACTCTCGTGATACGGGCCGCGTTGCGCCGGGTGCACCGCGTACACCAGCGCCACTCGCCTGGCGCAAAGGCGTACCAGGACGGCAGCAAGACGATAGGCCGATCAGGAGGGATTTTTTTCAACCAACGATGATGCCCCTCGCCATGGTAGTTCATGCTGGGATGCAAAGGATACGAGCAGTAGTTCTGCTCGCGGATGATGTAGAGAAGCGCCATATTAGGATATCTCCTCCCGAACCACGCGATACTCGAGCCCCATCCCGAGCAGTTGCGGTGCCCGCCCCTTATCCGTCGTCGTCAGGCTCAGCCGCAACTGATGACTCCATGCTTCGAGATTCAGCGCCTGCGTGACCTTGCGCCAGCGGGCCGTGCCCCCCACCACATCCAGCGTGGCCTGGGACACAAACACGCCGCTGCCATCGGCGGCGTGCGAGATACTGAGCGTTGCAGACGCGCCCGTTTCACGCGCCACGGCCAGTTTCAGATAGCGCAGCAACGTCGTATCCCACACGCTCGCCGAGGGCAGTAGGTCTGCCGTATCGAGCACATGCGCGATGGCGGTCCCATCCCAGTCGTTGCCGTTCTCCAGGCGCATCATAAAGCCCGTATCCAGGCCCCCATACGTATAGCTCTGGCCATTCGCATCCAGGACGCCAAAGCCCATCTGAGGATAGGCCGCCGGGACTTTTCTATACCATTTCTTGCGGTACAGATCGCAGACAAGCCAGACGTTACACGTTGTCGCGCCTGCCGTGGGCAGAAGCAGATTATACTCATACTTGTCCAGCCAGCCACGCGCATTGACGATGGAGGCGCCGGTCACGACGCGACTGTCATTCGGGTCAAAATACGGCTCGATGCTCGATATCGCACCATCCGGCTGCCGAAAGCTCAGTTTACTGAGAGACGTCCCGTCAAAGATCATGGGTCCTATTTCACTCACCCAGATGGCCACGGAACGTGCAGTCTCCGCTTCGGCGCCAACGGCCAGGGTCCCACTGGCCAGCGTGAACGGCGCCGGGCAGCCAATCTGCAAGGAAATCGGAAAGAGTTGAAAGGTGTCGGGCGAGGTCCCGCGCAACAACCAGACTTCGCGCTTTTTAAAGAGGAGCGCAAACGTCGAAATGGTGGTGCCGGTTAAGCCGACGAACCGGTTAGAGAGCTCAATCCCTGCCATCAAGTCTTCGGCATCGCCGACGTAGATCTCTTTCCCTTGATCGCTACTATCTTCCCCATTCCAGACGTCCGGGGTGCCGGTCCCGCAGTAATCAATCCGGTGGCCTTCGTTACTGGCCAACCGTCCGCAGACCATGATGCGGTCCTGGTAGGCAAAGGGGAAGCGATACCCTGGGATCGTCATCTGGGGAGAGAATCGTTGCGCCGGAATGCCGGTCACGGTGTCCACGATGACACTGTTGATCGCGTTTCCTAATGGGACAGAAAACGCTATGAAATAAAAATACCCGCGCGGTCCATTGTAGAGCGTGGAGGGGCCAGCCGCCGGGAGCGTGCCATCGAAGATTTGCTCGCTTGTTGAGCTTGGCGCATTCCACGACACAATGCCATCTCGCGCAAGCGTTGCTCCCCCAGACGAGAGTGTCCCATCTCGAATCGTGCCCACCGTGGTAAACGCGGACCCCGTCCAATAGTAAATCGTCATTGTGGATACCACGGTGTTAGGCTGGTTTGGGGCCATACGTATACGTATGGCTGTTTGACGCTCGTCAAATGTCAGCTGTAAAAATGCCTGGCCAGACAACTCAATGCCCACAGGCATATCCGCGCTGGAGGGCTCCAACACTTCCAGGGTATAGTCTCTCTGCACCCCATCGCCGCAATAGATAGGTCTCCGCTCTATGCCATTCCAGATATCCACGATCTGTTGCATAGGCGCATCAACAGCGATGTGATAGGCCGTAATCGTCGCATCCGGCGTACCTGTCGCCCCCACACGGACACGATAGAAGTAGAGCAGTCGCTCATCTTCCAGGCGCACCCGTGCCGTTGCGACGGTGCTGGTAAAACTCATCGTGCCGAGCGTTGCCCCCAGGGTCACCCCCGCAATGGCCGTGCCATCCACAAACCCCGCAACCCCTACCCAGGCTGAGCCATCCCAATATTCGACCGTGCTCGTCGAGAGTCCGGTGTTGACCGTCGAGAGATAGAAAACTATTCCTTGGAGGGGTCGCGTACTGCCGATGAGCAACCAGATGTCGTTGCTGGTATCGCGCACCAACGTGAAGCGGTTCGAGGCGTCGAAAAGATTGTTTTGCATCCGCTCGGAAATGTCATAACGGAAGGCGGCCGCTGGATCATCGTAATTGATGACAGCCCCAACCCGGTGTTCGGCGCTACTCCACACGAGAATCTGGTCTTCGTTCGTATAGAACACGGACCCATCTGGTCCCGTGGCAAAGCGCCCCAGCCCTGCCCCGGAGGGATCGGTACTGAGCACCGTCGCCGCAAAGTTCCCCTGGCTCGGAATCGCCGTGGTGTTCAGATAGACCGCCGAGGCAGTAAGACCAGCATTCCACGCCTGCACAAGCACATGGGATATCGCAGGATTCGCGTTAATCGTCTTGATGAGCTGAATCCCGTTGCGGAGCGCCGGGTTGCCCAGTGCCACCGTGTTAATTTTCGTATAGCCCTGCACGCCCTCCAGGCCCACATCGACATAGCGCAGGTTTTGCAGATCCGCAAAGTTATTGACCCCAATTTTGAGCGGGTCCGTATCGAGGATCATGGCGCCATTAAACGCAATCTCTATGCGCTTCAGGTCTTCGAGGGCGCCCAGTCCCCTGGTCGCGGCCCCTTGCAGGTCCAACAGGTCGAGCAGACCGGCCTGGCCCCGCACGATACCCCTGGACTGTTTGGGAGGAACACCACGTGTTGTGGCACCTTGGAGGTCCAACAAATCCAAGAGCGCAGCTGGCTGCACACGGACGGCCCTGGGCGCCTTCGGCGGGACCCCGCGCGTCGTCGCCCCGTGGAGGTCCAGCAGGTCCAGGAGCGCCGCACGTTGGACAAGAACGGCCCTGGGCACCTTCGGCGGAACACCACGCGCGGTGGCACTCTGCATGTCGAGCAGGTCCAGCAGGGCGGCCTGCCGCTGCACGACAGCACTAGGCGCCTTCGGCGGGACCCCGCGCGTTGTCGCCGCCTGCAAGGCGAGCAGGTCTTCGAGCGATGCCTCCCCTCGCACGACGCGGCTCAGATGATTTTCGATGGTCGACAACACGGCATCATCATTCGCATCAGCCATACGCACCTTTTACGCTGCCCGTGATGGCATGACGCTGGTGTCAGGGATTGTCAGGTCATCAATCGTGTCGACCCCACGTTCAGTGACATCCCGGCGCACAAATTGGACATTATTATTGTAGATGTTCGCCAGCGCCAGCGATTCAATGGTCTTCTGGTTGCGCAACATGGCACGCGACACCGCATAATCAATGAGCATCCAGCGAAATTGGTCAGGGATATCGGTCACGGCCTCGGTGGTCTGGGCGTACAGGACCGTCAAGGTACTCCCGGCGCTGGCAAGCGGGGTGAGATAAATGAGTTCGTTAAAATGGAAGAAATACAGGGGAATAGCCGCCGTCGCGGTATCCACGATATGCCCCATCTTGTTCGGGCTGATCTTCGTGAGTGCGATTCCGGTGGCCGCATTGAAGACGCTGAGCACCGCGATGGTTCCCGCCGGCTCCGCATAGGACAGCGTGCTCGCCAGGACGGCAATCGTGGCGCTACTCTCAAAGCAGCGGGTTTTGAGGGCGATGTCACGGGCGCCGTGCTGCAACCAAAAATCTATCTGCCCGTCTGAATAGAATGCCGCTGTTGCTTCATTTAAAATCGCACGGACTTCAGTACGTAATTGCGCCAATGTCAACGCCATGCT
>ERZ1292644.852-Hain-H14-01um-R2-852-length-17699-cov-4_pt1 | contig 17699 bp, 32 predicted proteins | sample MGYA00564402_ERZ1292644 | MGnify/ENA primary metagenome ERZ1292644 (study PRJEB36523, sample SAMEA6512644) | groundwater metagenome | collected 2019-01-09 | study: AquaDiva: Metagenomics assemblies of 32 groundwater samples
CAAGATGTTGGAGATGGAGCACTTTGTATTCACTCCGAACGGCAATATCTTTCGTACCGAATTTAACGTTCAGCCTACCGATGAGGATGGCCAGCGTAACCTTGGTCGTCAGATTGTCAAGGTTATGACTGCAGGTAACCGAGGTCTTGATGGTAAGCATGTGTCTGCCGAAGACAAGGATGCTGTGATCTCATTCCTGAAGCAAGAGATCGAGGACGCAAAGGCTGCCCGCCTTGATAAGCAAGATGCAATGGAGCAGGGTCTTGTTCCGTTCGAAGACTGGGAGCAGATGCCTCAGATGACGAATCAGATCGAGATCCCTTCTACTCCTCCTGTTATGTTCATCTATGCTGGTAACACCAGCCAGATGTTCTATGACTGGATTCCTGAAGATCATCCTGATTTGCGTCTGATCAATACGTTCATCTCCATGACGAATGCTATTGACTGGGATCACTTCAGTGAGAACAGTGTGAAGTATTTTCGCTCCTGGATCTTCAACCAAGAGTGGGTTATGTATCCAGTAGCAGAGAGACTTGCCCTTCTTGTGGAGGAAATCGAAGCAAGCCAGAACGTTCCTCCCGCAGAGCTTGCAATCAGAGCATTCCGTGACATCGAAGGAATGTGGGCCAAGCAGGTCTCTACTGAAGTCATTGGTAAGTTCAATGAAGATGTCGTTGTGAAGGAGCTTAAAGCTTTCGAGGAGCGCCTTGTTGAAAACAAGAAGGCTGGTAAGCTTTCTTGGGCTGAACTTGGTAAATTTGGTCAAAGCCTATACAAGCGCTTCGGTAGCAAGATGAGTACTGCTCATTGGGGTCTCTACAAGACCCTTAAGAAGAAGTACGCTCCTGAAGTTAAGCTTGGCAAGCACGATGTGAACCGCGCCAGCCTGAACGATCTTCGTTCAGTGTTCAAGGGCCGCTTCAAGGCTGAGTCTGATGCGCTCTGGAACTCTGATATTTCTGATGAGAAGTATGAGTTCGAGAATGCCAAGATTCAATTCAAGGTGGACAACCTTGCGAAGTGGGCATTCTTCAATCGTCCATTCATGAGCCTTGAAGATCTTGCTGAGAAGGGAATGATCACTGTCGATGACATCGGCTCGACTGCAAAGACTCAGGTCCTTATGGGTCTAGTTAAGAAGTCGTATCGTGAAAGCTTGAGCTTTCGCTCGACTGCTCCACTTGGTCGTATGGCTCAGCAGATCATCAACTACCAGCGTACCAAGCCTGAGCTATGCACTGAGCAGGAATGGTACAGCATCTGGCAGGCGTATCGCATCTGCAAGGCCAATGTACAGTCTGCGCTAGGTATCAAAAACTAGCCCACCAAAACATTGTATAATAGATAAACCGGAGGCTGTTTGCTATGAGCGAAACCGTAAAGAAGAAGCCCGATTTCAATTCACTTGATCTATCTAAGATCACCAGTGGGAATCTTCCCACCGAAGCAGGAACTGAAACTCCTGCTCCAGTTCAGGGACTTGAGATGACAGATAAAGAATCCGTAAAAGAAGGTACCTGGATTGATGGTGTTCCTGTGGCTGATCTCAGCCCAGAGGATTTTCATGAATGGCTCATGAGGATTCTTCCAGCTGGCACCGGTGTTGAGAAATGGGAGCGTTCTATTATGGCAACGCCAGCCCAACGTGAAAAGCTTGTCCTTCGTGTAGCAGATCTCTTCTACAGAGGATTTAGTGGTCTAAGAACAACTCCTGATAAGAATCAGGGGAAGTACAATAAGCAGTGATACCCTGCGGGGTTTAGGAAAATAACAAAATGAGTAACATTTTTAGCGACGTAAAGATCTTTCCAGTTCAAAATAATTCAGTAGTTCTAGCTCGTGGTGAAGTGGTTGTCCACAAGACACTTAAGGTAAAGTTCACAGTAATGAACGGCTCTAATGGTCGTTTCGTTTCTCTTCCTTCTGAAAAGGGTGCCAAGCCTGATGAGAATGGTAAGACCAAGTACTTTCCTCTCGTGTCTCTTGTGAATAGAGAGCTTCAGGATGAGTTGAATAAGGTAGTGCTGGGTGCCCTCGACGGCAACAACACTTCTTCTGATGCTCCTGCAGGAAAGCCTGCCGGTAAGAAGCCAGCTGGGGACGGCATCCCATTTTAGAACGGGTCTCTGTAAAATGTGTTATACTTAATTTATGAAAACCTGCTTTAAATGCAATCGTAATTTAGAATTAACAGAATTTTACAAACATTCAAAAATGTTAGATGGGCATCTCAATAAATGCAAAGAATGCACTAAAGAAGATGCCTATCTATATCGACAGAATTCAGAGGCTTCTCGCGATTATGATAAAAAACGTTATCAGGAAAATCCAGAACGTAGAAAAATAGCTCAAGAAAGAGTTATTAGGATGCGTAATGAATTTCCAGAAAAACGTAAAGCTCACACAGCCGTCAGTAATGCAATTCGAGATGGTAAATTAACTAAACCAGATCATTGTAATTGCGGGTCAACAAAAAGAATTGTTGGCCATCATGAAGACTATACAAAGCTTCTTGAGGTAATCTGGATGTGTCAAAGATGTCACGTTCAATTACATAAGGATAGAGGCTTCTGAGTTGAATTAACCCCGCTTCGGCGGGGTTTTCTTTTAACAAAACAACAACATATACCTGTGACTAACTAGTCAATAGGGGTAACTAAATGACCAGAATCAATCTGTTCCAGAAGCGTTCAGTAGCTGCTAGAAAGGGTGCTCGTACCCGTCGTGTTCGTGATGAGTTCGTTGCCAAGTTTGGTGCACAGACTCTCTTTGCTCTTCGTCAGATCCTTACCGGAAATGACCGTTTTGTATCTTCTTGGAGTGAAGAAGCTAAGCGCTCTTTTGCTACCTATAAGGCAAATCTTACCCGTGGTGTCTATTACCCATTTGCGTATGTAAGACGTGATGGTTCTGTAGATAACAAGCTGAAGATTAGTAGCTACAACGGTGGTCGCTGATCATGGCTAAGTCATCTCCAGAGGGAAAAGAGGTGGCATTTTATAGATTCACTGCTACTAAGAATGAAAAGCAGTGGTTCTATGAGATGAAACTTCTAAGATTTGACGCAACTCAGGAATTCTGCTTCTTGCGAAGATGGTATTTCGCAGATGCACCTAAAGGTAGCAAGTCAACCCTCTGGAGACATGATGGTTGGCACAAGAGCAATGAACGTACGTTCGATAGAAAGATAGTCCAGAAGAGAGATATTATGAACTATCAACTTCAAGACCATATAGATCATCGTAACAAACAATAACAACATTCCCTCACATAGATAAAGTTAGCTAATCAGCTCTGGAAGGTTCTACCAGGGCGCTAGATACCACTGGGAACTAATCACGACTTAACATGCAAAGCAGTTAGTCGTCGTGATTAGTAATTATATTAATAACTATATTATTAAAGGCCTCTAATAAGATCTTTAGTAACTAAAGAATTTAAATACCCAGTACTAGTAATGAGCTCAGAAGCTCATTACATGAAAAATTTGGATATACGGCCTTGCTGGGACGCCAGCACCTCCGGGGATGTGATGCTGCAGAGTCACTCCCGGAGGTTGGCCGGACTTCAAATAGAATCAAAGTTCAAGATAGCTCGGAGGTTCTCCGAAGCGTAGCTCCACTAAAGAATCCAATAGATATAGTGATATGCCTTGGATCTGGTTTACTGGGTCCAAGGCTATTCCTATGTAGGGGCCCAAAGATGACACTAGATCAAGACATTTATAATAGGATCCACACTAGAACTGGTTGGGAACATCTCAACTTTGGAAAAGACCTGGGTCAGGCAACAGTTCGTGTAAGTACTTCTTATTATGATATTCATACTATCAGTAAGAAAGGTGGCGGATCTCGTGAAGTGCAAGCACCTAAGTTTCCATTAAAGAAGCTTCAGCGTGCCATTCTTGAAGAACTGAACACTAAGTTCACCTTATCAGAATCTAGTACAGCCGCTAGAGGTAAAAACTTTGTTGGCAATGCCACTCCTCATGCAGGTGCAGTAGATGTACTACGTGTGGATATTAAAGAGTTTTACCCTAACTGTAGGGCGGACGAACTTATTCGTCAGATGCACCTTAGGTATCCTGAGCACACAGAGTGGTTTTTAAACCATATTCCGTTCATGTTCTATGTAAGGAGAGATACTTTTGGCAATAGACTTACGGGCGCCTATGATCTATTCCTTGCTACTGGAGCTCCTACTTCACCGTTCCTGGGTAATCTAGCTCTTGTTCCTCTAGATGAACATGTGCTGCACTTTTTGGGTACTTATCCAGGAGCAACATATACTAGATATCTGGATGATCTAACTATCTCCTTTAAAGAAGCAGTTAATCCTGAAAAGAAGAATGAAATCCGCCTTGGTATCTTTAAGATCATGAGAGACCACAATTGGATTCCTCATCCTCGTAAATCTCGATGGATTAATCCAACTCATGATAGGTTCACAGTCACCGGCGTTGACCTTCGTACTACACCTAAAGTTACAGGTAAGTATATTAAACAACTAGTAAAGCCCATGATTGAGCGTGAAGTAAAAACTTTGTTTGAGCTTAATTACAATCTTCCAGCATTTACCAAGAAGCGAAAAGCTGAAGATATTAAGACCTTTGAAGATATCATGCCTATCTACTTCGGTGGATTACTACCCACTCTGAACTATATTAAACTTGTTAACCTACAACAACATCAACAACTAATAGACCATCTCAAGACAAGAATCCGCCGACAGTTTGAGTTGTCCTATGGGAATCCAATTGCTCTTGGGAAAGAGCCTCAGTTTTCACAAGAATGGGCCCTTAGACTTCGTAACAGAAATAGAAACTTCGTTCCCTACGTAGAGCTTGGGGATATCAAATCTATCCAAACTCCTGAAGATGCTCTTATTTTTGCTGTTACCTCCTTGCTTGAATCTAGAGAATAGTAGACACTACAGACAGAAGGTGTTTCATGTCTAGCTCCCTTGACTCTCCAGTGCTTGTTCTTGATAAGCAATATCGTCCAGTAAAGATAGTCTCCGCCAAGGAGGCTATCTCTGTTCTGTATTCAGAGCAGGAAAAGGCCCTCGTTCTTGATTCGATGTATATGACCTATACCATCGAAGAATGGATTGATTACTGCAAGATGGCAGGAGACAAGAATGAGCTAGTAGTTCGTTCTTCTAAGATCAGATTCATTGTTCCTGAGGTGATTGTTCTACCTAAGTACATTAAGAAGTCTTCTCATGGAAAAAGGCTTAGATACTCTAGGGTATCTATCTTCAAGAGAGATAACTTTGTTTGTCAGTACTGTGGTAAAGAACATGAGCGCCGCGAGCTGACTGTTGATCACATCATCCCTAAGTCTAAGGGTGGTAAGTCCACCTGGCTTAATATCATTACGGCTTGTAGAGCATGTAACTGGAAGAAAGCAGATCGCACTCCAGAAGAAGCAAAGATGCCTCTATTGAGTACGCCAAAGATTCCTTCTTGGAAGGATAGTGTTGATCTTCCTGCTGGTATACGTCGTGACCTATGGGATAATTTCATCTGATTGACACTACGTGGTAGTGGTACTAAACTGTTGAAATGTTTAAGATCTGTGCTCGATGTAATAAAGAAAAAGACATTATTCTTTTTGGTAAAGATTCTAGATCTAAAGATAATCTTTATTGTTACTGCAAAGAGTGCAAAAAGAATTTAGACTTACAACGCAAGATTAAGAATCCAGATTACTTTAAAGAATATGAAAGAACTAAAAGAAATAGACCAATAGGTTATAAACAGATACAAAAGAATAGACATCCTCGCTTAGGAAAATCTATTAAGAATCCTCGATTTATTCTAGATAAATCTCTACGTAGACGCTTTAGAAAGTTCTTTCATGAGGTAGATAAAAGAAAAAGTAGCTTTATTATAGAACTCTTAGGCTGTCAGCTAAATGAGTTAAAAGCCTATTTAGAATCAAAATTTGAACCAGGAATGACTTGGAATAATTACGGTATGTATGGTTGGCATATAGATCATAAAATTCCACTGAGTTCATTTAATCTGACAGATTTAGAAGATCAAAAGAAAGCTTGGCATTTTTCTAATCTCCAGCCCTTATGGGCTATGGATAATTGGAAGAAAAGTAACAAGCTTAGGTGAATACCTTGCCACGTAGAAAACCAGTTCAAGATAAAGTGTTCCGCAAGAAGCCCAATCCCGACTTTAAAGTCCAAGTGAATTATGATCATAGCTGTTCGGTTCCATGTAGCTATCATCGTTGTTCAGGCTTTATGTTTCTAGTTACTGCTACATATGGAGAAGAAGCCCATGTAGTGGATGAACTTGAATGTTTTGTTTGCAAAAAGATCAAGCGTCTCGGTGATCATGATCCTAATCGTGCTAAGCCTAAGCCATTTCCACCACGCGACAGAAACAAACGACCTAATAGAGCCTGATAAATGCCTGATGACATTGACGATATAACAGAGGCCCTCAAAGGGCTTCTTGGTTCTACATGGAAGTTTACTGCTCCTCAGGAAGGAGCGATCCGTCTCTCAACAGGGGACGGATTTATTCTTTCTCCTGGACCTAATCCTCAGGGAACAATTTATCTTGGTAAACCAGATCCAATTCATCCTGGTAACTTCTTTCAAACTATTCCTCGAGCAGCAGCACCTGATAAAAGTGTTTTTATACAGTTTGAACACGATAAGGTTTCAATATATGAGCAGGATGAGTACAACAGTAAACATCTAAGGTTCTCTATACCTTACGCAAATATCAACAGTATCTTAGCAGTGGCTAGCAATAAGTTACTAACTCCAGAAGAAGTAAATATTCTTGAGTTAATAGCTGAGTTACGTAGTACACAAGCTTCTTTACATGAAACAGCTATTGCTCTTCGTGAATCCAGAAGTGCCCTTGCAGTTTCTCGTGACAAGGAAGTCGCCCGCCTCGGTGCTGAACTTCATGTTGCTAATCAGAAAAACAAGACTAAAGAACAAGAGAGCTTTGAATTAAGATTAGCTAACACTGAACTCCATAATGAGCTTGAGCAACTCAAAAAAGAGATTGCCGACCGTAAAAGAGCTATTGCTCATCTAGAGTTATTCGATGCTTAAACGTCTCTATAAAGTACGTAAGCCTCATACACAAGGTTGGCTGTGGATGATTACAGCTAACAAATGGGATAAGGTTGGTAAGTATTTTACAGAAGCTGATCTTCTCAAGTTGTTTAAGCGATACTTTGACGAACAACCTAGTAATGAAAGCTTTCCTGCTGAATGGGAAGTATTCGAATATCACTTGATCGAAACTAAACAAATAACACCAGACAAATTTGTGAAGTGGAAGTCAGAAAAGAAACCATTTATTAAGGGAGTATAGACATGGCTAGCAATGAAGGTATTCTCAATCTTAAGTGTGACTTTATCATTGATGCAGCAATTGAAGAGGATCCTCACCTAGCTGCAGCTTTTGCTGAGCTTGATCCAGACCATCAAATCAAATTGAAGCAATACTTCTTTAATCGCCTAAAGAAGTTCGTAAAAGAGGAGATCGAGTATGCCAAACGTTCATGATGTACTTCATCGTCCTATCGTTGACGGAGAGATTGTTCTCTGGATCCATGCAGGTGGATACCTAGAGCCTCTCCGTTTTAATGGAACAAGATTCATCTCTGTTGGGTTTCAAAGTGGTACTGGTATTCTTGTTCGTAGACTAGTAGCTCCTCGAGTAGATTCTAGTTATATCAAGATTCCTAGAGAGCAATTACACGATGCACTTCGCACTAGAACATTAGAAACAACAGCTAGCTTCGTGTGGCGAAACTTTAATCCAGAAGATCAAAGAGCATTAGCAAACGCTTTTATGCCTCTTTGTGAGCTTTATCTTAACCAAACCAACAGCTCTCTTCCACTTCTACTTATTCCTAATGGACATACTGTTCCTACTGCAACTATGAATATTCAAACAGAACAAGGTAACGAAGAGCTTCAAATTAGAGCAACAAACAAGACAAAACCAGCTACTGGGGTAGAATTAGATTTTGATTAGGGGATGATATGGAATCGACCCTGAAATGAAGGAATAGTCTGCATGTCCCGGGTGGTGTCAAGACCGGGTTAAAAACTTGAAGCAAAACCAAACGCAAACGATAATATCGAAATTGCTAACGTTCGCCTCGCAGCTTAATAAACTGCGCGAACAAGTGAATGTCTGAGATCTAGCTAAGACATCTCACTATACCCACTAGGCGCTATTAACTGGATTCTAGTAACCAGTTAATCTAAGACTTGAACTAGATATTAATCCAGTGGCTTGACCGGTGTGCACTCCTGGATATGAAACTTAAACACTGTGTAAAACATGTGTAGAGGGTTGTTTTGTAGTTTTGGGACACTCGGGTTCGACTCCCGACATCTCCACCAACTCTTGCCGTCTCCATAACTTGTGTTAAGATAGGTTATGGAGATTTTATGGCAACAACGATAAAGAAGATCTGCCTAGAGTGTAATAAAGAATTTGCAGCTAATCTAGCTGAAGATAAAAGAGGAAATGCTAAGTTTTGCTCGTTAAGTTGTTCATGCATTCACATAAACAAGCAACGTGGTACTCACGAACCTAATTGCATATGTAGCACATGTGATAAAGCTATATGGCGCCGACCGAGTCAGTTGGCTAAAAACAGTATTTACTTTTGTGATCGACACTGTCAGTCTGAATATAGAAGAACACATCAATGGAAGATCTCTAATGATCGACCAACAAGCTGGAAAAAACTAGCTTTAAAAATTAAAGAAGAACGTGGTAATAAATGTGAGCTCTGCGGCTGGAAAGAAGCCAACTGTGATGTTGCTCATAAGATTCCACGATCTCAAGGCGGCCAAGATACTAGAGAGAATGCTTTAGTGTTATGTCCAAATCACCATAGAGTTTATGACTCTAAGTAATCTCCACCATTTCAAGGATTAATTATGTTTATTGTAGGTACCAAAGGTAGTAAGTGTGGCATCAAGGCCACAACCATGAGAATCATGACGCTAGAAGGGGTTCTAAATCTCCTTCGCGCAGCAAGACATGCTAGGGTTAAGGGATATTTTGATAGCGGCCGAGCTGACTTTAGAAGTAAAGCTCAGGTTGAAGCCCAAATGACTCTTGAGCAGTTTTATCTACAGAACGACTATAGTCTTATGTATAGCGTTCCAAATCTATACTTTTCCATTCCCGACAACCTTCTTCCACCAAAAAACAGTAAGAATCGTAAAGTCGGCGTTCAGTTCGTTTTACAACAAGCCCATCAGCAAAATATTCCACTAACTGACCGTTTCTTGGATTATTCCCCAGATCATGATTTTGATGCCACTGATGTAGAAATCGATATGGAAGATCAAGAGTATCAGGCAGATCTAGAAGACGAATGAGCTCCAGTAGCTCAGCGATAGAGCGTTCAGAGTAATGACCTGAAAGGTTTCGTGGGTTTGAATCCCATCTGGAGCACCACTTATGCTAGATGTAACTGATATCACTCTCCCCAGTACAATAAGCGCAGCTAATCTTAACGGTAAGCTACTTCTCGTTGACTTCTGGGCAGTTTGGTGTGTACCATGTAGAGCAATGCTACCTGTTCTTGAAGCAATAGAGCAGGTTTTTGGAGATAGGGTCACCTTCGTTAAGATGAACGTAGATGATAATCCTGATACTGCGGCTGACTTGGGTGTTAATGCAGTTCCAACTCTAATGTTGTTTAAAAACGGTAAGCCCGTTGATCAGCTAGTTGGTGCAGTTGGGAGAGATAAGTTAGATGCCTTCATTAAGAAGCATCTATGAGTCTTTTCTGTGTTCGTTCTCTATGGCAATTAGAACAGACAAGTTCACACTTGGCGATTTCTGCAAGTAATGTTTCTTTAGAAGCACCAATATACAAAAGATGACCTATTGAATCTTCTTTGTCTTTCAGATGATCAAAATCCATAACATAATATGGGTAAGAATTTTTACAATCAGTACAAGGTTTGTTTTTTAGAGAATTAACAAAGCTTCTTCTTTGTGATCTAATCTTTTCTTGATAAGATAAAATTCTGTCCTTATTTAGACCTCGATAATCTTTAGCAGCTATATTTCTACAAGCTTTACAATGAGAAAGATATCCATCTTTCTGCTTATGAAATTTAGATAGATCTTTAGATAAGAGACACTTAGTACAGGTTTTCATAAAACCTCTGGAGTAAATTTATGCATTGACAGTCAGGGAGAAGTCCCAAAAACATTATATCACTATATTGTGATCAGACGTGATTTGTCCCTAGGAGACCTAGCTGCGCAATTAACACATGCAGCTGGAGAATCGGCAACTAGTCCTGTTCCTTCTGGAACTCACGCAGTTATCTTGAGTGTTCCAACTGAACAGAAACTACTAGAACTAGAGCTAAAGCTGATTAATGAAGGTATTGAACATCGAGCAATTCGTGAGCCCGATGAGCCCTTTAATAATCAGATCACAGCAATTGGTTTAGTTCCAACCGTTAAAACACCTCAGATTAAGAAGGTGTTGTCTAGCTTACCGTTACTACGGTAGCAGGGAGATTCCATGTCTATGAAATTCGATATCAAGAAGTTGCAAGAAGTACGCATTCAGCTCGAAGCCGAGATGAAAGAAATCAAGAAAGTTCTTACTCAAAAACACGACATCAATACAGCCCCTCAACTACAGGCAAGAAAGGTCGGCCTCAAAGAAAGACTCACTTTCCTGTATTCGGCAATCGCCTACACTCGTGACAAGGTTCACATTCACGGTTTGTGGCCAAACGAGCAGGCAGATTGGATTTTGGCTCAAATTGCCAAAGCTAAGAAAAATGAGAGCTTGACCAAATACCCTTGGGGTCAACATTTGGACTTTGCTCTCAGATTCTTCAAAGTTCCTGAAATTGTCGAAAAACAGGAAACTCTAAAAGATGAAGAGTTGCCATTTTGAGCTAAAGTGCTTAAATAGGTGAAAATCCAGAATATTTTTTCGAGAGACATAAGGACTATTTGACTTTCCGAATGTTTCCTGACAAAATAACAAAACTATCCAGTAGGTAAAACTGCTGGGTTTCGGTTGCAAGCATTAATAGTGATGCACTTGGCTCTTAACCATGAGAAGAGGGGGCAGTACCCTCGCGACCGACCAAGTGGTTCATAACTCTAAAGGTTGTGGATCGCACCAGAGAGATAGATATGCATGCGGTAGGGATAGTGGGAAAACTATACAACCCTATCAATCTTGGGCAAGCACAAGGTTAAAACATGAGGAAGCTATCCGTGGGTCCAGAGCTAGTCCGGTGATTTAGCGATTCCCTGAAGAGGAATAGATGCTGGTTCGACTCCAGATGGACTCACCACGATCTGAAATGGCCGCTCACGCCGGTCCCCTGGCGCCAATGCCGGGGTAGTATAAAGTAGTACGCAGGTCATCTTATCCCAACACTGAGAAGGTCACGCCTTCAAGGGGAGATCAGCCACCGGCTTGATAACCGGTGAGCACCAGGCCCATTCGTCTAGTGGCTAGGATGGAAGTTTTTCACACTTCAGAAAGGGGATCGAAACCCCTATGGGTCACCATCGACATAGATAAGTATCTTCGTAAGAGTGAGTGTTTCAACCAATTCAACTCTTACTAACTTTAATGTTGAGAAGTAATATGAAGCTATGCTTTGGCCTAGAACGCAAATGGTTCGCGAACTGCTTCTCAAGCAGCTGTATGGAGTTCAATTCTCCACTAGGTCACCAGGTAGTCTAAGCCCTCAATTAAGAGGGCTTTTTTATTCCAGAAACAAAAGGATAGAGAAATGAGTACGGTCATCAACACTCGCGTTTTCGTTGGTCTCAATGAGCAAACTGCCCTTGAGCTGGCCCGTGATTCCGAGCTGAAGGCCCGTGTCGCGAGTAGAAATGGGAAGTCTCTTGTTCTTACTCGTGATCTTAACAAGGAACGTGTCAATCTTGATATCAAGGACGGAAAGGTCATCGACTGTACCGTTGGCTGAGGTAGATAATGGATGAGAAGAAAGTAGAAAGAATTGCTGCAGAAATAATGCTTGCCGCAGTTAATAACACAGATGGTACAGCTGAGCGCTGGCTTGAAGTGTATGCAGCAATACATGCAGTGCTTCGCATCCATGAATGTTCTCCAACAGTATTCCTAAAGGGAATCACGCCTGATCATGTACAGAAGGCTGAAGATCTTGGACGTACTGTTGGAAACAAGACAGCAGATAACGCAGACAACTTTGCAAAGACATTTAGGAATTAAAATGCCATTCTCTCACCTAGACGTTCTTCCTGGTGGCACCCATATGTTGGGAAAGCCAGACTACTACTCTAAGACCAAGAAGCTTCCTGCTGGTCTCTATACTGTTGGTTATGATGAGTTTAAGAACATGTTGTTCTACCCATCGACTGTTGAGACTGACCAGCTTATCACTCTTGAGAAGAGTGTTGCTCACACAGTTATTGAAGAGATTGATCTATTCTTGACTCCAGAAGTCAAACAGGCATACATTGACTATCAGTTTATGTATCGCCGCGGTGTTCTTCTTTATGGTCCTCCTGGAACTGGTAAGACCAGCACTGTAGTCGAGATCGCAAAGGAGTTCGTGAAACGTCATAACGGTATCGTTCTATTGAACTGCCGTACTGGCTTCATCTCTCACTTCATTAAGGCCTACCGTCAGGTAGATCCCACTCGCCTCTTCTTGGTTACCCTTGAGGAGATTGATGGTCGCATCGACGATGGTGAAGAGACAACTCTATTGAATCTGTTGGACGGTGAAGATAGTTTGGATAACACCATCTATCTTGCAACAACCAACTATATTCAAAATATGCCACCTCGATTCAAGAATCGTCCTTCACGATTCGCCAGTGTAATTGAGATTGGTTATCCATCCGAGCAGGTCCGTAAGGCTTTCTTGGATAAGAAGCTTCTTCCTCGTGATCATGAACGTATTGATACCAGTATGCTTGCTAAGGCAACAGACGGTTTCACTGTTGATCACTTGAAAGATCTAATCGTTACCATCTGCTGCTTGAACCTTCAGCCTGACGTGGCCGTGAAGAGAATGAAGGAGATGATCGCATCAGGCGCTGATGCGGCGGACGAATAATCAACGCTAATTAAACAACAGGCAGTTGTTCTTGACAAGTATCGCAAGCTAAATCCTGGTCCAGAAAAGGATAAGCTTGCTGCTAGGTACAATGAACTAGCTGCCAAAATTAAACTAGCGAAGAAAAGAAAGAAAAGGCGCTGACAACGCTTGACAATCAATCAGCAGTCATGGATACTAACTCTCTGGCTGCTGATTCTATGGTGTAGTGACGGAAGCGGATTAACCGACTTGACTGTGACTCAAGGCATGATGGGTTCGACTCCCATACTACACCCCAAGGCTCCTTGTTGAACTGGCTATCATACTTCTCTGTCTAAGAAGTGTAACGGGATCGAAACCCGTAGGAGTCGCCACCGCTGGATCGTCTAATAGCAGGATATTGGGCTCATAACCCAAAGATGCGGGTGCAACTCCCGCTCTTCAGCAACCATTTGAGATAGCTTGCCTATAAAGGATCTCTTTAGAATAAGAGCAGTTCAGCCCCCTGAAAAGGGGCGTATATGTGGTGCAAATCCCATAAGAGTATTACGGTAAGTGTTATGGGGATGTAGCTCAGAGAAAGAGCAGCCGGGTTTTAACCGGAAGGTCGTAGGTTTAATTCCTACTGTCCCCACCACTGATGAGACGTTGTCATTTTGAAAACATCAATAAAAACTAAATGACTAATTAGAGAATAGCTTTTTACGTATAGGGTAATGGTAGCCCGGCCGACTTTGAATCGGTAAGTATTGGTTCGAATCCAATTATTTAAGAAGTGTAAGGGGTTGCGATAACGCTGGAGAGTTATACCTGTCTGTAAAACAGGCGGCCTAGCCTAAATAGGTTCGAATCCTATCAGCCCCACCAATTCGTTTAGATAAGTAGCTTACCAACTGTTGTAGCAGGATGAATGGCAAGTCGCCCTGGGTGTGCTGGGGAAAAGCGGGTTCGATTCCCGCGCTACATCGGTAAGTGTAATTAACCTGGGGACAACCCAGGTTTTTCGTTTAAGGGGTACTGATATGCCAGGAATAGGTGGACTGTTTGGGCTGAGCTTTAAAGTAACTTCACGAAATGTGGCAGATCTTTTAGCTAAAGTACTTCCCTCTAGAGATATTCAAAAGGATGTAGAAGGAAAGAAAGAGCTCTACCTTCGTAGATTCTTTATCACTCCAAGGAAACTACCCTGGAGAATTTTCCTTCATTACATTGCTAGGTCAGATGACGATAGAGATGTACATGATCATCCATGGACGGCCAATTCCTTTGTCTTCTGGAATGGATACACTGAAAAGATACTCTCTGATAATGAACAGTTCATATACAAGATCCGCCGTGCTCCTTGTATGGTTACTATTAATAGTACCCACCGTCATAAGGTAAGACTCCTACATGGTAAGCCCACATGGAGTGTCCTTCTTGTTGGTCCCACTACTCGTAAGTGGGGATTCTGGACAGATATAAATTCAGACTTTGGACAGTTCACTTGGGTGCACTGGAAAAAGTACCTTGGACTCCCAGATAGTGTCCAGGAGTCAGAAGAGGATCAATGATCCCTATAGCACCAAGAATTCCGAATATATTTTGGAAGAGGAAAACCATGCAAGAGCTTTTCATTGTGCGTCTGTGGGATTTTCTAGATGGATGGATAGATATAAGTGGTGAAGTGACTAAAGAAGAGGCAGATAGAATTTGGAATGAAAAGACAAAGGGTGGTACTCGCAACACTAAGTATGCAGATGGTGATTACTATAGAGTATTCCCTGCAGATACTAAAATGGTTTACACTCCAGAGTTCTTAGGTCGGTGATATACTTTACGTATGATAAATCAATCACGTGAAGTTAATGTTGGTGGCACTGGTTATACCTGGCCATCTAAGAAGCCACCCGCCAAATCACCAAAGACAACACCACCTAGTAAAAAGAAAAAGAAAAAGGGAAAGTAGATATAGGCTGCCATGTTATAATGGCGCATGGAAGGTCGTACATTGGCGTGTTAAGCTGTCTTGAAAACAGTCGCGGGTAATACCGTTGGGGGTTCGATTCCGTCACCTTCCGCCACTTGGAGAGTAGGTAAATATTAGCTTGTTACGGTCGCCTGGAAAGCGGCTCTGGGTAAAACCAGTGAGGGTGCAATTCCCTTGCTCTCCGCCATCGAGAATCGTTATGGAAAATCAGAAAACTTGGGGACGTCTTGAGTACGCTGTACACAAAGCTTGGCACGGTACTCAGCTTTACATACCAGGAGAAACCCAAGCAGACCTAATTGTTAGAGTCTGTAGGTCCCGTGGCGCCCTGTTACTAACCAATGAGGAGGTACCTCTTGCAGTACAGGTCGTAGAAGAAGCAATCAATCAACACAAAAGTGACATACATCATAATGTTGTTGGTCGTTCCTTTGAAATGACGGTTGCTGAAGCCCTTCGCAATGCAGGTCTAGCAAAGAAAGATCCACCCAGATGCCTCTATTCACATTTCCTAACTCAGAAATAATAGATCAGCCTTATGAGTGCTTCGTTCATCGAGTGGTGCAAACTTCTCTTCAGCACTATCGGACCAAGAAAGGTCGCAACCCTAAGTTTATTTGTTTGAATCATGAAGAAGCTCTAGCATTAATACGCTGGGCTTTTCATTTAGTAAACAAGAAGACTACTGTGGAAGTAATTGAGAAGTGTAACTTTGCAGGTATAGATATAAAGATAATGGATGATGCGCCCCATCTATTCATAGAGTGACATATGAAATTTTACAAATGGATACCAGGACAACCACTGGTACCAGTTTCCCTTGAGACCTTTGCTGGTATGACTCAGTCAATAGAAGATAGAAGAGTAGAGACTACTCACATAGGTAACTATATGATCTCTACTATCTTCTTATCCATGGCTCATGGTATGGATGATGAAGATGAACCATATGTCTTTGAGACAATGGTGTTTAGACATAAACCAGAACCAGATTGGCATGAGTTGTATTCCGATAGGTATACAAATGAAGCAGCCGCCCGGGCAGGTCACGTAGCTGCAGTTGAGTGGGCAAAGACGAACCTTGGAGCTACTGATTGTCCTCCTGGATTTGATCTGATCCACACTTAACAAAAACAAAATAGTCTGTTACACTGACAGACCTTGGAAAGGACAATGGATAGAAAGACTAAAGGTAATCTAGGTGAAGCTAAGGCTCTTACCTATCTAGTGCAAAATGAATACGAAGTCTTTCTTCCATTCTCTGATAATGGTTCTGTAGATCTAATAGCTATTAAAGATAAGAAAATCTATAGAGTTTCTGTGAAGTCAACTAGTTCTCAAAATGAATCCGGCTCATGGGCGGTAACTATAAAGACAGTTTCAAGAAGAAAAGACACTGTAGTTGTAAATCTATTTGATAAAACTAATGTCGACAAAGTTCTTGTATATGTCATTCCTGAAGATAGAATTGTAGAAATAGAAGCAAGTGATATAGTAAGTAAGCATCAGTTAAATATTCCTGGAAGAGATTGCTAGTGGCTAAGCTAACTTCTTTGCTAAAGAAACAGGGTTAATACCCCTTGCGAGTTCGACGCTCGCCTCTTCCTCCAATAGTCGGTTCGTCTAATGGTAAGACAAGGCCCTCCAAAAGCTTTAACGTGGGTTCGATTCCTACACCGGCTGCCATTCACAAGTAACTAAGTTACTCGAGGTAATTAAAATGTTAAGCACAGTACGTAGTAAAGTCCTTGCACTTCTTGCAGCTCTTGGATTAGGAGCTGGTCTTGTTGTCACTCTTACAAGTGATGGCTGTTCGGTTAAGCCTGTGGCCGCAGCAACTGCGGATGCCGGCCAGGTAGATGAGGTATCAGTTGTCGATGACGCTGGTACAGTTGAAGCCGCTGGTCAGTGATACAAGATCTGTTGGGAGGAAGACTCCCGCTTGTTAATCCACTTCTCTCCCCGTTGGGAAGTTAATCTAAACGGGGACTTGCCGGGTGAGCGTAGCTGGCGACACCACTTCTTTTACAAGGAAGATCATGCAGAGTTCGATCCTCTGACCCGGCACCACGTTCTAATTGGCCCTTACTGGCCTTAGGTAGTAGCGCTTCCATACCATGTAGTGACTTGCGGGGGAAAGAACCCGCTCCTTGGGGGATGTACCGGGGTACAGAGACGCCTTGCACGCGACTCCTGATGGGTTCAACTCCCATATCCTCCACCAATTTTATGAACAAATACACAGTAGTAAATACAGGTCTGTATCCTTTACCCTTCAGTGTTGTTAATCAGAAGGGTGTTACGAAAGCTACCTTTGTCAGTGAGGTTAGAGCTAATAAAGCTGCCGACATCATTGAAGAGATGGAGAAAAAGTATGATAGAGATTAAGAAGATCAATAATCCTGGTGAGGAATGTGTTCTCATTACGATTACTGAAGGTTCCAGCCGCAACGCTCCTGGTATGTGCTTTATGTATGAACCAGGTACTACCTTTGAGTTCGGCAAGTCAGTAGCTGGACATCCAGTTGTTTTCTTTCCATCAAAGAAAGAGCTTAAGCACTGGAAGTTCTGATCGGTTGCCCTTCGGGGCTTGTGGGCTGTAAGCATTAATGGTGATGCAGTTGGCTTTTAA
>ERZ1292644.854-Hain-H14-01um-R2-854-length-17608-cov-16_pt1 | contig 17608 bp, 30 predicted proteins | sample MGYA00564402_ERZ1292644 | MGnify/ENA primary metagenome ERZ1292644 (study PRJEB36523, sample SAMEA6512644) | groundwater metagenome | collected 2019-01-09 | study: AquaDiva: Metagenomics assemblies of 32 groundwater samples
ACGATCGGGAGTACGGATAAGTCAACAACTACCGAATGGAACGTGAATGAGACATCGTATGTCAGTTATGGAAGCGCTACGGATCTTTGGGGAGAAACATGGAGTGTAGGAAATATTAATGATTCTGAATTTGGGGTAGCGTTGTCCGTAAAAGCAGTTGCAGGGCTGGTATTTACTGAAGCGCAAGTTGATCATGTACGAATGACCGTTTATTATACGTCCGGACAGACCACGACCAGCACAACGACCAGCTCCAGCACGTCCACAAGCACCACCTCGACATCAACATCCACAAGTACGAGCTCTAGCACATCAACGTCCTCCAGTACAAGCACAACCGTAACAACAACATCCACGAGTTCTAGTTCTTCAACCTCCAGCTCAACATCCACAAGTACGAGCTCCAGCACCAGCACCTCTAGTTCCAGCTCTACATCAACAAGCACGACATCCACCTCGGTTTCTACCTCCACAACTACTACAAGCACCAGTACCACGAGCACAAGCACCAGTACCACTTCCACGTCTACGTCTACAACATCGACGTCAACGAGCACGACAACGACCTTTGAGTTTCATGGGGATTTTTTAGTTCTTCCAACGAAGCAGCGATAGAACCGTGTGATATAATAAGAAAAGACATGGCAGAAAGGCGGTAAAAATTCGACGCGTAATTGTTCAAAATCCAAGTGTAGACCGTACGTACAAGACATATGTTGATTCTGACTATTCGTCTGGTACGGCATTGACGGTAAAAAACAATGCTTCATTTGCGGCTGATGATCTTATCGTTGTTGGAGAACCAACGGAAGAATTAACAGAAGGAAAGCAAGTATCATCTGTATCAAGTACTACAACGATAAACCTTTCTTCTGCCTTAAATTTCTCCCATGCCAAAGGAACGTCTGTTTACAAAGTTGTCTGGAATTTTGTTTCCATTGAGAGGAAAACGTCTGCTGCCGGTACGTTTGCGGAAATTACGCAATCCGGCATCCAATGGGACAGTAAAACCAATGAGACGATTTATTATGACCGGGATGCCACGAATGCCTATCAATACCGGTTCCGATTCTATAACTCGGTTACCGCAACCTATTCAGAGTATTCGGGAACAGTAACTGGGGCTATCCCAACACGAAGTTCTGTACAATTTATGGTCGATATGGCACGAAAGATCGGTGGTGATCCGGAACGAAAGATTGTCAGTGATGATGAACTGATTCGAGTATTTAACCGCGGTCAGGACATCATCTATTCCCATAACCAGAAGTATTGGTTTTTGTATGTAGACACGTTTGAATTAGGGTCTGGGTCGGTTGCGGCAACGACAGGAGCTGGACGATATAGCTTAGGATCACTGTCTCCATTTGGTCATCTTTCTGGTATAAAGTATCGGTATAATTCCGGAGGGACAGATACTATTTACCAGATGCGCAGGATTTCTGAAGCGGAGTTTGACCGGTTGGATAGCGACCAAAATACCACGGATGACAACTGGCCACAGGTTTACAAGCTCATCCCTGCGGATTCCTCTTCTGCTAATGGGTATATTAAAGTGACACCAGACATAAAGGATTCATCGGTAGGTACCTTTTATCCTCTTTATTATGAAAAGATGAGCGACTTGGATACGATGGATGATATGACACAAGTACCGCTTCCCGATCTTCTCATTGATTATGGAATTTCATTTATTTACCGGGTGAAGGGGAATGAGAAAAAAGCAGACTTATATGAAAAAAATCTTGTATCCAATCGAGAAAATGTTGTGCCATCCGGACTTTCGATGTTGGATAAACTGGATATGCAGCAGAAGATTGCGGTGGGTCAGCCTTCTTCTATTTCCCGATTCCGAGGACAGAAAGCAATGACGAGGCTCTATGGGAATCGGTATCCACAATCACCGGATTATCGGAGAGAGAATTATTTCTAATTATGGTAGATATTGAGGAAAGCGTACAAATTAAAGTCATAGACGATTTTTCGAGAGGCGTGCAGCGTAAGACGAGCCGGTTTCAGCAGCGTGATAATGAAGTGAATTTTGCTGCCAATGTGACGTTTGATGAGATAGGAGGGTTTGGGAAAAAGACGGGATACAGCAAGGAAGGAAGCAATTTAACAAGCACCACCTCGACATCAACGAGTACGTCTACAACATCCACGAGCACGTCTACTTCAAGTTCGACATCTACCAGCACATCAACAAGTACTACTGCTTAATATGCCAAGTATACGTGGGACAGTTGGCCTAAATCCATCGTCGGGGACGGCGAGGCTCTTTGCTGCTTATGGAAATAATGTGCAAGATATTTCTGCTGGAACTGGTTATCCTATAAATTTTACTAATACTTCCAATGATGTAGAGTTTGAGGTATTTCTTGATCGGGTGTTTTTTCAGAATAATTCTGATAGGCCGTTGACGTATCGAACTTCCACGAATGTCTGGAGTAATGAATATGTGGGAAGAACACCCATAAGTCGATATATTAAGAAATATAAATCACGACTCTACTTGGGATATTGTGCTTTTATTGCCCCACAGGCTCCGTTAGATCAGGGTGCAAGTGCCATAACGTTTCCTTCCCGGGTATTTTACTCTGATCTTTTTCAAGGAAGTACGTTGACGTGGGGGATTGAGTGGGGAAGCAATGGCGGAACACGAGGAAATCAATTTTATTTAAGTACAGCAACTGATACGATTCAGCAGGATTTTAAGGCAACGAATATAAAAGTAGGAGACCCTCTTTTTCTTACGAATGTAGGATTAACCCCGAATATTCTCAATGAGAAAGTATTCAAGGTAACGGAAATTCTTGCCAATTTTGTTCTGAAAGTAAACGAAGAATTTACTATTACGGGATCGGGATATGATTTTTGGGTAGGATCGAATTGGTTTGATGTTGCGCCTGATGATGGGGATGTGATTACCGGATTCGGAGAAAATAGCGATAGGCTTCTTATTTTTAAACTCATGTCGTTGTGGTTTTATACCGGATCCCAACTGAAACAGGTTTCCGGAGCTCTAGGGACTTCTTATGGACGGTCTATTATCAATGACCGGTACGGCAATACCTACTATTTCCATGGCTCTGATCCGAAAGTTACAGGTATTTATAAATACAATGGCGTCTCTTCTACTATTATTTCCAAACCTATCGACAAGTTCATTCTCGGAATGGCTACGGCAAGTTATGACAATGTGGTCGCCTGGAGTGAAGGAAGCGAGTTGTCTTTTTTCTTAGGTGATTTATCCGCAACGAACCATATTGATGCCATGACCAATGCCCGTGCGGTTTATAATACGGAAACCGGCGCATGGACAGTAGAGCCTATTGCTGATGTAATAACTGCGGCAACGACATGGCGAACCGGCAATGAAGAAGATACCTATTTAGGAACATCTGACGACGAGATACTCCAGGCAGATGATGGGAATTCCTATAATACGGCCCCTATGTATTCCACGGTTGAAACAAAAGTCTACTATCCGGCGGGCAGTGAGATCATTTGCGATTTTCCCTATATCCAGGTTATTGGACGGAATCTAAAAGGCATTATGCTCAAGTTTAAGCTGTGGGATGATCCGGTACACGTAGATCAGGAATGGACGAGTTTAGGGGAATGTACCGCAGACAAAACAGAGTTTACACTAGCACCCCAGCATTTTCAGGGATCAGGGATACAGTTTAAGGTAGATGAAATAGGAACAGTGGAAAATGATTGGTATATAGAAAAAATTAGTATTTTTTATAAACCCGATAGATCGAGGCTACTATAAGTATGGCATGGGACCAAATTGGATTTACAGAGAATTTAGTACGGGAAGATACACAGGGTGCTCAAACACAGCAGCTTGATCCATTGCAATTTGAACAAAATACTCCAGAATTTTCTGGAAGTAAGTTAACGGGACTTTTACAATCTCGTAGTGGAAGATTACAAATAAATTTAGATGAAGATTACTTTATAAGTTCTGATGGAGTACAGGAACGTTTTCGATTAGGAAAACAATTAGATGGATCCTATGGATTAATAATAAAAGATGAAAATGGAAATATTCTTATGAATATTACGGGTTCTACGAATCTTATTCAATCTCCAGATAAAAGCTTAGAAATTAATTTTAATACAACACAACTTCTTATTCGGGATGCTGGGGGACTTGTCCGTGTTCTTTTGGGAAAAGATATAAGCGGATTTTAATATGGGTGATTATGGATTTAAGTATTCTACAGGAAATAAATCGATTATCAACAATTCCAATCCTTTAGAAATTGGGTATTCTTCACGGTTTCAGACACTTAAGATTTTTAAATCCGGAAAAGTATCATCTGCTGCATCGGCTGGGGTGAATACAACAGTCACGGTCGCTCATGGTTTATCGTATCGTCCTGCTTTTAATGCGTATTTTACGGATACATTAACGAGTGAGTATTATCAAATTATGAGTGGTTTTGAAGATATAACATTTACGAGAGTAGCAAGCGAAATTAATGTTCATGGAAAATCAAATAATTATAACCTTGTTTTTGTTATTTTTAATAATGCCGCATCCAGTAAAAATGTTGATATTTATTATGATATCTTCGTAGAAGATTTAACAACAGAACCGAAATTTTTTGTAGGATAATATGCCTGATACCGGAATAAAAGTATATAAAAGGAATACACCGTTTGATAATAAAAATCTTAAGAATTTTTTTATTAATTCTGAAAGAGTATTAGTGAAAATTCATAAACAGGGTTCATTTACTGCTCGATATGTCAGAAATTCTGGAGTCACTGTAACCATTAGGTTTGATGATTTACCCTATCGTCCTTTTGTTTTGGTCTATTGTCAAAGAGTGAATCATGATGATCCAACTCCTGCGGTAGATACGGATTATCATTTTTTAGAATGGTCGTATTTTGGTGCAATAACCGAAGGATATCAAAGAGTAAAAATATTTAAAGGATACTTTGAATTATTTTATAGAGATACGTTGGCGAGAGTTGACGATGGAATTTGGGATGTATTCGGGTATTACTACGTTTTTAAGGAGAACATAGATGGTTGAAGATTATGGTATAAAAGTTTCAAAAGTTAATAAATCTGCTACCAGCAAAGATTTAAAAGACTTAGGATTTAGCAGTGGAGAAGCTACGTATATGGTGGCACAAGTAAAAACGGTTACCATAAATGCAAATCCCTATGTCGTTATTCATAACATTGGCTATGTGCCGAAAGTATTTGTCTTTCATATTCTTTCTGATCATAATCGAAAACTTCCCTATGATGATGGAACAAATAAAAGAGATTTTTCCGTTACGTCTGATGAGGTTAAAATTCGGGGAGTGACCAGTGGAACATTCAAGATATACATTTTTGCTCAAGGGATGGTATAAGGTGGTATAATATCTAAGACATGGCATTATCCACAGGTCAGATAAATGATGCATTTGTAAATGCACTCGGCCGTTCTCCTACCGGCGAAGAACTCCAACGATATACGTCTCGTGGTGACTTAGAAGGTTCCCCTGGCCAACAGCAACTCATTTCCGAACTAGGAGGCAGTAGCCAGCCTCAAGGAGCCCAAGCTCAAGCTCAAGCACAACCAATGACCGATGCCCAACGGGCAGAAGATACAACACGACGTATTGCCCAAGAAATTCAAACCCGTTTTAAGCAGTACGAAACAGCCAAAGGGCCATTCAGTCTGGATGAAGTGCTAGTTGCCAAACAAGGAGAAGCCAAAGAGCAAATAGACCCGTACTATAATGAGACACTGTCTGATTATCTATTGGGGGTTAATAGGAAACGTCAACGCAGTCAGGAAGATACCCGTGACCTTTTAGGAGAATTACAGGCAACCACCGAATCGTTTACCGGCAGTACGAAGCTCAAGCTGGATGAAGCACTCAATCGTGCCCGGGAAGGCTTTGCAGAGTCAGGACTGTTTGAATCCGGAGCACGTTTTCGTTCAGAAGGTATGCTGGAGCGGGAAACGGGTGATACGCTTGCCGATTATACGAGGAGAGCAGGATTACGAGAAAAGGGATTACGAACTGGACTATCCAGAGGTTTGGAGGATATTGGAACAGCAGCACGTGGCCAGGAACGAGACATTGAGCGGGAGAGATTTACTTCTGTAGAAACTCGTGCGGGCGAACTAGCGAAACGGTCAGGTCAACAATATGTGAGTGGTTTTCAGCAAACCCTTTCTCCGGAACTACAGGCAAACACGAATTTCGATTTATTAAAACAAATAGGAATTTACTAGAGATAGTATAATAGGAGAAGACATGGCAGACCTAGGACAGTTGCGTTCATCAGCCGAACAAGGTATTCAGGATGTTTCCAAACTCCAACAGGATATTCCTGGACTTCTTGCTGGCTTAAAGCAGAACCTTACGAGTATTTACTCCAAAGACAACCCGTTAATTCAGAAACGGGAATCATTGCTTTCTGACTATCTTTCTTCTCCGGAACGTACCAGCGCTTCGTTATTGCCCGCCAATCTTCCAATGGTTGCCGGATCAAACCTTAACCTTTCCCCAACCCAGCAATCAGCAATCCGCGCTTCTAGGGAATCAGCAGCATTTGCTCCTTTGGCGTCGCTTAATAACCTCATTGTCGGTCAGTATGGGAATGTAGGGGATATTTTCCAGGGTGCGGCACAAGGCTATCAGACACAACTGGAAGCGGCAAAAACACGACAGGCAGGACTTATGGATCTTTACAAGGCGGCAATAGATGAAGAACGAACGCGCCAAAGTAGTGGAGTCGACATTGAGGCGATACTGGATGCTTATTTGCGGAGACAGCAATCACAAGAGACAAGTGGACCGAATATTGATGCATTTTTAGATAGTTTAGTAGAAAAAGATTATTCTGATTTATTAACACCGGAAAACATTTTACGAAATCAACAGAATCGGCCAGCATTGCCCGCTCCATCTTTGGATTTATCAAATAGACAACCAACCGGCAGCGGAACATTACGTTTTAATCTTTAACTATGGCACGACTCGATATAGCAAAAGCACGACAAGCAGGACTCTCGGATCAACAAATTCAGGAGTATGCCCAACGCCGGGGAGTTTCCGTTTATGACAGCAGTGCTCAGCAGGAGCAAGGTGGAGGATTGACAAATTTACTTCCTATGCTAGGAGCCATTGGTGGAAGTTTTACCCCGTTTGGGCCTATTGCAGGAGGCGCGGGAGGAGCTGCATTAGGAACCTTGGCAAAACAACTGATCCAACAGAAACAACCAGATGTTGGAGAAATCGGGAAAGAGGCAGCGTTAGGAGGCGTGGGAGGAGTGATTGGAAAAGGCATTGGAAGTATTGCCGGAAAAGTATTTCCACGGGTTGCAGGAGCCGTAGGAAAAGGAACTGGCCAGCTAGGAGAATCACTTATTGCGTCCCAATACAATGTGCCGAGAAATGTGGCAACCCGCATTGGATTTCCTGGATCAGTACGAACACTTGCTGACTATGGCATTACCAGTATTAAAAAGGTTCCGGAAGTCGCAGAAAAAGTAACGGGAGCAACCGGTATTATTTCTAAAATCACGAGAAGTGCTGTAGGAAAAGCAAATCCTGTAGAACTCTCTGCATTTGCTGATCGTCCATCCGTTCTGGAAGTAGCCAGTAATCTTGCCGGGGATCCCTCATTGCCCATTGGTCAGGACAGCAAATTCGTGGCATATATTCAAAAAGGAATCCAAAGCGTGTTGGGCGGATCCAAAGGAAGCATTACCGGACAAGCGGATCCTTCTGATGTTTTTGGATTTATCCAGAAACTGGAGCGGGAGTCTGCAAGCGTCGGTGGCGGGAAAGCCCGGCATCTATTGTCTGAATCGGAACATGCCCTCAAGAAAGCCTATCAGGGGGTAGCCGATGAACTCCGGGAACGGTTGTTTACGACATCAGGTGCTGACCAACAGTTAATTTCGGCAATGACTCCTCAACAATTACAGGAACTTGCAACTATTTCTCCGAAGTTAGCTCAGGATGTCGCATCAGCAAAAACTGTGGGAGAACTTCGCCATGTTGCCGCTCCCTTTGTCCAAGCCAATCAGGCGGCAAAGACTACGGAAGCGGCCAGCCGCTATGCATTTGCGGATTTTGGCGGTCAGGGAAAAGGATTGGGGAAATTGGTTCCCTCCTTGTCTGATCCATTAGCTATTGGTCGGGCAGCACTTTCCAGTGCACCGGTAAATGCTTTTGCCGGTAAAGCGCTTCTTGGTGCTTCCCGTGGTATTCCATTTCCGGCAGGAGTAGGAAAATTTGGGGCGCAAGCTTTGGGACAGGGAACAGCGAGGAGCGCATTTTCTTCCGGAACTCTTTCTCCGATTTCGGAGGGAGGATTACTACCGCCTAGGGAAGAAAGAACCGCACCATCACCCGAGACGAATGATCTCAATAGATTATTTGCCAGCCTTATTTTAAAAAATCCAAAGCAGGCAACGGCACTCACTGCTGCTTATAAACTGCTGGCTCCGCAAGCAGGGAAGCCATTAACCGGGCAGCAGCAGAAAGACAAGAAAAATGCGGAAAGCGGACTTCGGGCTATTGCAAAAGTGCAGGAAGAGTTGCGAAAGCAGCCATTATCCCCTGTGTTATCCAAAATTCCGATCGTTTCCGGAAGAAGTCCCTACCGGGCAGCATCAAAAGAAGTTGCTGATGTGTATACCCGGCTTCGGACCGGAGCAGCACTCAATAAACAAGAGATACAATTTTATGATCAGCAGCTCCCGCAGCCATTTGACAGCACGGAAGTGGTGCAATATAAGTTAAAAATATTTAAGGATTTATTTACTGAGTTTGCCTTTCGACAACAAGGTGCATTGCAGGAATCGTCTATTCCCTATCCGGAAGGATATGAAGGATTATAACTATGGTCACCAATAAAAATTTATATGATGCCATTTTAGAAACACGGGAAAGTTTGCATGCTAAAATTGATGAAGTAGTCAACGATCGGATTGTCCCTATGGAGAAATGGCAAGAACGGATGAAAGGCCAACTGGTCATAGTGGGATTTTTTTTCGTGACCGTCGTAACGCTTTTGGTAGAATGGATCAGGAGTAAGTTGTTCAAAGCGTGAAAATATGGTATACTAGAGTTCTTCTATGATGACGCTTACAGAATTCATAGAAAAATGGACAGATAAACCCATCGATTTCGATGGAATATACAAAAATCAATGTTTTGATCTCGTCCATTTTTACGTCTACGAAGTTCTTGGCCTTACGGATAAAAAACTCCTCGCCCATCCTTCTGCCTGCCAAGTCTTTAATAATTTCACAGAAACGCAATACTTTGACAAGATAGAAAATACACCCACCAGTATACCTCACAAAGGAGATATTATCGTATTCCGCTGCGTCTCTTCCATGCCCCATGGACATGTATGTATTTTCATAGAAGGGGATACCAAAATGTTTAAGAGCTTTGATGCAAATTGGCCGACAGGGAGTCTTCCCCATGTTCAGGATCATAGTTATGGTTACTGTTCCGGCTGGCTGCATCCAAAAGACGTAAAACCCGATTTTCAGGCGCAACTTTCTCAATCCAATGCGGATCGAGATCGCAACTGGAACTGGTTTGTTGCGGTTTCTGAAGAACTTGGGGTTGCCGCAAACGTTGATGCCGTAGTAAATGAAGTAAAAAAACTAGTAAGCAATGATGATATGCTCGTTATCCGTGATAAACAGATAGCGGAAGCCAATACACAAATTACTGACCTGCAATCACAGATTACAAAATTAAAATTTGACCATGATGATTTAACAAACCAAATTGCTACGCTTACGAGAACGACCATAGATCAGGATTCTCAGATTAAAAGCCTTCAAGAGGCATTGCAAGGGATCAAAGACACCATAACGATGCCGGATTGGGGAGCATTCAAACTTATGTGGACTGCAATAAAAAAATTGTTTCATATAGGAAGGCGGTGAAGACACATGAAATTAGTAACACGGTGGTGGAATGAATTAGATGGTCATAAAACACATCTAGGTGTTGCGCTCTATTTTCTTATCGGTGGACTTCTCTATCTTGAACTTATTACCCAGAAAGAGGCAATGGAAATAGGATTCTTTATTACGGCATGGACTGGGTATGCTGTACGAAGTGCATTAAAAAAATTAGAATAATTCACCACCTCATCCGCTCATAATCGGGAGTCTATGACGATGAGGTGTTTTTTCTCTTTCTTTTCTGTTTATTCCTTCTGTATTGTTTGCAGTCAGGACATGATGATTCATAGTATTCACGATGACAGACAGCACACCGTTTCCAAAGTCTTAGATTAAATTTCGGGTTTATCACAGGCTATTTTTATCTTTCTTCTTTCGTATTGGTTTTTATACTGACACTCCGTGCAGGATTGTCCATAATATTCCTCTTCACAGATAGGACATTGTTTCCATGGTTTTATACGAAATTGTGGTTGTCCCATACCCTCATACGGCAAAAGGAATCAGACTCTTACTCCGTGTCGTGTTACTAATTTTTCGTTTTCTTCTACAATGGCTTCAGCATAGCCAATTTTTGCTTTATATCCACCAATAGCATTTTTTTTAGTTTTTTTATTTTCTGAAATTATTTTGATTATTTTCATATTCCTCCTTTTGCCATATCAAGGTACTATTACTCGTTATTAGGCGTTCCCCTTTTCCTCTCTTTCTCCATAGTAGAGAGGGTTTGTAAAATATCAGACAGAGCCAATTGGTATCCATCGTTTAGCCAATCTACTCTATCGCTTTTGCGTCTAAGCTTCATCGGTGGTTTTTCATTCTTTATTTTTTCCACCCTCTCCCATACTTCTTGGAGCTGGGAAAGGAGAAGTTGGCGAATAAAAACTTCTACGATATTCGGCGCTACTAACCAACGGGAACTCCCTCCGTTTTCATTATCGTTATAAAATTTCCTAAATGTTTCTTCCCATGGTTGTTTCTGGTATGGCATAGTTTTTTCCTTTCCTCTGTCCGATTCTTTCGGATGGTTTCTTTCTCCCCACTTCTTTGAGGGGCTACTTAGGTTCTAATTCGTCATTTTCCATTATCCCTATTAGCCTCATCAATTTTTTACTTATAGGATTTTCAATATAATATCCTGGAGATTGTTCCAGTCCAAACACCCAAACCGTTTCAATTTCTTTCCAGTTCAAAACTATATATTTTTTACCTATTTCTAATTTCTTCATATACTCCCTCCCTCTGCATGGAAGCAGAGAAATTAAAACATTCTTTCAAATCTTTTTTTACAAATAAGACACGTTGGCTCTGGATAATCATAGTCTACAAGATGAGATATTTTTATTCTTTCGCACATCGTTTTTTCTTTTCCTTCAATCCATGAGTGAATCAATGGATCTCGCCCTAAAATAGTACTATAAAATGCTGCAAGAACGCCATTGTGATGTACTTTTTTCATCTTCCGCTCCTTTCAAAAGCTTTCGTGTTTATTCGGATGCGAAACCCCGATGGTTACAGTAAGGACAATAATCCATTTCATTTCCATGAGGGCATTTTCCTTTGCTGTTGCTCATACATCGCCTCCTTTCAAAAGCTACTCCCCCCTAAGAGAGAGAAAGCGTGGGTAGACAATTTCAGTCTACACTTTGAGACAAAAAACAATATATAGGATAAAAAGGTGAAAGTAATCCCCCAAGAAATATATATTATTTTCCGTGCGTCTTATTCCGCCACCACGCTTCCTTCCTCTTAGGTTTTAATGTGCTAATTTTTTTCTTTTATCTAACAAACGAATTAAAATTCGTGATCCAATTTCTGCTCTATCTGACGGTATTCCACCATATTCAAGAAAAGTTCTTATTTCGTTAAACATTTTTGAATTATTTTTTTTCATATTCTTCTCCCCTCATTGATGAACTCGGTGCTGGATACGAGTACTTCAAGGTTAGGTGAAGAAGGGCTCACGCCCGACTTTCGTCTTCCCACCTTACTTGCATATCCAGCACTCAATCCATCAATGTGCGTTATCCCCTTGGCGTACTTGCTCGAACGTGTTTATTTGTTTCATAGAACCTCCTTTATACCCACTTGTAAAAAATTAAACTAATTCTTCTTCTGTACTTAGACCACATAAAGAACAAGAATATGAGTTTCTTTTTAAAACTTTTTTCATTCCTACAGAAAATATTTCTGTTACTACTAATCCTGTATTACCACAAGGCATTATTCCTTCGTGTTGATCTTTTGAAATTAACCTAAACTCTTTAATTTTATCTTTCATATTGCCTCCTTTGGCGTAAACGGGTTTATATTATTTTTATTTTTCTATTGAAAAAAGAAAAAATCTTGTACACGTCCAACCGATGCCAGCACTTAAAACCATTCCTATAATTGGATCTTTTGTAAAAACATATATAAACCATAATAAAAATGTCATTGCGCTAATAATTGCATCAATTTTATTCATACTTCCTCCTTTACCATAGACAATAGATGACCATTCCGACAAACATTAAAACCAAAAGAAAGATGATGCATTGAAATAGTTTACTCATAAAAACTTTTTAGAACGGCATGTCATCTTCTTTTTTCTCAAAGATATTCTTGTATTGTTCAAACGCCAAGGTCATCTCTTGTTTGTCTTGATCATTGATGGCTTCTCCAAGAGCAAATTCAATGACATAAAACTTCCCCTTGTCGTTTTCTGTTTTCCGTGTCGTTGCCGTAACCATATAGTCCCAGACGGCAAGAACTTTCTTTTGCTTCATTTCTGCAATCAAGCGACCATAATTACTGAATGAACTAATTGCCAGAGAAAGGATGAACAATTTTTTGGTATCCATGGTCATACCAAGAATTTTCCGTTGTTTTGTCGGAATAATCTTGTCATCCCGTTCAAAATCGGTAGTAACTATTTTACTTTTCAAAATCACAAAAACCAAAGAAGGGAATGATTCTTTTGTGTCATTGAAAAAGAATGTTCCTTCTATTGCTTCTTCCCCTGATTTCGTGAGCACATCTTTGGATTGCCCCTGAACCACACGGACAAAAGGAACAGGAAGAATGGATGCGTCTTCTTCTTCAAGACCGGCAATGCCTAATCCATGAATGGGTGTGGCTTGGGCAAGTGCCTGATCCACTTCTTTTTTGGTTATGTCATTGGTCATAGGGCCTCCTTTGTAAGAACGGGTTTATAGTGGGAAATGCGTTGAACAAGCGCAATGGTTGCACGTCCTGTCTCAAGAACTTCTAATGCGCGTGTATAGTGTCCATGATCTGCTAATTCTTTGAACAGCCGCAGTGTTTCTTTTTCAAACTGTTCTAACTGATTTTTCATATAATATTCCTTTCTTTTATTTTTCTAAATTTTCTTCTTATAATGTCTTTTTTACCATGACATCGTAAACATAAAGTAATTAAATTACTTATTTCATTATTTGGCTTTTTACTATATCTTCCATTTCCATCAATGTGATCAACGGTAATAGATCTTCCAAATATAAGGATATGCTGTTCATTATTCATTCCACATTTTTGGCATTCCCAATTATCTCTTTCTAAAATTATTTGTCTATTTCCTCCAAATCTTTTTTTGTCCCTCCTCCCTGGGCCATGAATTTTATCGTAATATTTCTTAGAAATTTTATTTATATTTCTCATGATCTTTCTTTGGAAAAAAGTAGTACTTTCCTATTTTTATATAGTGTATTTTGTTTGCCTGTGCCCATCTTCGAATAGTGCGTTTGTGTACTCCATACAGGGTGGCCATTTCGCTTGTTCGTATATATGCGTCATCATGATTCATATACCCTATTGTACCATAGTGTATTGTTCTGTGCAAGAGCCAATTGTAGGAAATGTTGCCCGATCCGGTAAAGAGAAGCTGCTGATTTTCTTTCCACCACATTTCACAATGATTTCATGTTGTGTATCAAGATAGGGTTGTTCGTTTGTAATGCCATTTCTAAGTTCATGCAGTTTTTGTTGAATACGATTGATTTTATCGCGTACTTCCTCCGGCGTATCTTCACAGGCAAGCGTCTCGCTTACCATTCTTTCGCGCATCCACCATTCCTGTTTCCAGTGACCACCCATGGGCGTATAGCCGACTAACCGGTCTATCTGAAGTTCAAGGTCTTTGATGAGTGCTGTGGTATCGCGTGTGTTTTTCATACAATCTTTATATTTTTTTATAGATATCATGGGGCGGGCTATGAAGCCTTGGCCCGTTATATTATTGGATTGTGTGCCGCATGAGCGAGATTGATCTGAATTTCATACGAAATTCTACGTAGGTAGCCAGCGCATGCTTCTATTGTTTTTGCCTCTGCACTATTGAAGCGTACGCCCTCCTGAAAAAGATAATCAATCTGTGCGGTGATTTCCTCCAATGTCTTCATTTCGTGATCGTTCATATATCCTTCTTTCTGTGCATCATAGCGCACCCCTTGGTATCTATCGTCAGTATGTGGTGGCACTGGGTAATGAGTGCCAATAAAATTATTATTTTACGTTTAACTCTTTTTTTACTTCCTCTATTAAATCTTTTGACGGCATGTGTTTTGCTTTTACGTAGATTCCTAATTTTTTCAAAAGAGATCGTAAGACATATTCAGTTAACTCAAATTTCTTACTTAATTCCGGAACCATTATGCCCTTTTGATGTTCTCGAGCAATAGTTAAAATTTTTTCTTTTGAAAGTTGAGCAACAGTTTCATGTGAAATCATAGTTTTCCTTTCTTGTGCATTACCCTTGCACCATCACATACTGACTATCTCACAAGGCAAGGCCGAATGCCTTAACCTATGTTATTTCGTATGCCTTGATGCTTCCATCCAGTTCCTCTTCTTCCCCTCCTTTGTAATATTTTCCATCGAATGCTTTTTGTATTGCTTCTTCTTCATTTTTTGCTTGTATATTAACAGAATGAGTCTCTGACCAGTACACATAAAATGTTTTCATATTCTTTCGCTTTCCGCTTGATACGTTTCGATCAAGCCTTGTGAGATAGTCTATTTAGTTGTTAAAGAGCGAATAAAAAAGCCCCGCATGAGGTAGTAGCTCATAACAGGGCATTCACCAATTCTAGTCAAATATGCTAAAATAGTGAGTATACCGAGCTACTACCTCGATCCATTGTGTATGCTGGGGCAATTGTGAAAGTGCTGTACTTGTTGTAAGTACAATGGTAAGTATGTACCCAACTGTACCCTCTTGTCAAGAGGCAGTTTTATTATAAGCTAGTTTTCCTGTAATCATAGAATCCGGAACCCCCGGGAAGAAAAGAAGACACAATGTCGTGGATTTGCTGTTCGGTGAGTTCCCGTACTGCTGACAGCTTCCGGCTCCCCTGGGCCTTCTTGAAGTCTGTAGTCGAGCGCGGCATGATGAGGTTGCCTTTTGCTTCATGACGGTAAATCCATGTACGGGACTTGGGATATCCGGATTCTTTAAATGCGATGAGAAGATGCTTGAGGGTCATGGTACTTTTATTGGTATTATTTCTTTCTTGTTGACTTTGAAGTCGTTTTTAATAATGTATATTTTCTACATTCACAATTATCCAATGTATGAATCGGAGATAGTCCACAATGCTCACAGTTTCTAGGATAATCGGCTTCTCTTATCAAGAGTAGTTCAGTAGCACTTATCGTACGAAATTTATTCCATAGATAGAGTCCAAAATCACTGAGTAGTTGTTGAATTTTATATTTGATTATCATAATTTCCCTTTCTCTTTTCCTTTTTCCGAAAGCTCGTTTAATTGTTCAATCGTTATATGTTGTTTCATTTTATTTGAGCGGTAAAGAAGACATGGCACGGCTTGGTAAGTTCTCGCTTGGTGGAGAAGGGAAGACGTGGATTCCTTACCGCTCTGTTAGACTATAACGGACTTGTTCATAGTTGTCAAGAGGCAAATATGATATAGTCTGTTGTATATGCCACTGGCAAACATGTTGCCAAATGATTTAACCCCAAAACAGGCAAGGTTTACTCAAGCGATAATAAAACAAATAGAGGAAACAGGAACTGTTAATGGAACAAAAGCAGCACAAGAAACCCTAGACGTAACAAGTCCAGAAAATGCTGCATCACGAGCAAGTGAGCTCTTTAGAGTACCCAAGGTAAAACAGACAATCCAGGAAGCACTTGCAGAATCTGGTTTAACACCGCATATAATCTCCGGGCGCCTGAAACACTTAGCCACGACTACAGTTGAAAAAGTGTCAGCAGACACGCAACTTCGGTCTATTGTTGAGATTCTCAAGCTCACCGGTGCCTATCCAACACAAAAGCATGCCAATGTTAGCTTGTCAGTACGCGCTAATCTCGGTAACATGCAGTATGGAGACTTAGAGAAGGAAGTTGATCGCATCAATGGAGAAATACAGGAACTTATAGAAGGTAAACCTGTGCCTGATGACGCATCCGATGTCGCACATTCATAATTGTACGACGTTGATTTAGCCTCATCTATTGCTCTAATCTAATATCTTATTACTATAAGACCCCCATATACACCCTCCTCTATTTTAAAAAATACCTTTCAACCCGCCTCTACACCCGCGCTATGTTTTTGGGGTATTGCGCCCGCTTGACTCGTGTGATATTATTGTAACTGGAAATACCTTGCGGATATCCGTTTTTTGAAGCTGAGGATGCCGCCTTCCGCAAGAGGCATCCAGCATCCAAAGCTTTAAGGAACGGATTTTTATATGCAAGAACCAACGTACAAACAATTCTTCATTGACCTCCTTCTCATAATCTCCGTAATATTTGCTATTGGACTTTCCTGGTTTATTATTCTAAAACTGTTAATGATGATCTTTTTCTAGTTGAGGGAGGGGAGCGGACAACCCACCAAGTAATATGAAATATAACGAATTTCTACAATCAGATTTTTGGAAAACTATACGAAAGCGGTTTTATTCAAAAAAAACTACTATCAAAGTTTGTTTTATTTGTGGATCGGACAAAAACCTTAACCTTCATCATCGTTCATATAAAAAATTAAACCATAATACGACCAATAATCTTATTTGTTTATGTAAGATTTGTCATTATGATATTCATTTCAAGAACGGTAAAAGAATAAATCCACCAGAAAAATTAAGTGACTACATTCAATTATCCATATTAAGATTTAGGGAGGCAGGGTCATATCCTACCCATCTTCTTAAGTATCGTAATCAGATACCTAAGTTTGCCGAATAAAAAAACAACACAAGGATAGACTTGCGAAAACGACCGACGGTGATACTACTGACCTGACAGAATTCAGGTGGGAGTATACATCACCAGAGGGAGTGGAGCATGGAGGGTTAGGGTTACCGGAGGGGTTATAGGGGGATACAGTTTTATATAATTGTATTGTAATTAGATATGGAAATATGTTGTTATTACGATTGTCAGAATCCGGTTGAATCAGAAAAAAACGTTGTGTGCAGAAATCATCTTGTGAAATATAAACGAGAGAAGAAGCCGGGTGAATACAAGCAATGGACGCTGCAGGAGATACAGGAAAAATTAACGGAATGGTCTCACGAACATTCCGAAACTCCACTTCTTGATATGGTACAATAAGGGGATGACGCCTTCAAAGTCTGATCTTGCCACACCCGTAGAGCAACTTACCCAA
>ERZ1292644.856-Hain-H14-01um-R2-856-length-17601-cov-11_pt1 | contig 17601 bp, 18 predicted proteins | sample MGYA00564402_ERZ1292644 | MGnify/ENA primary metagenome ERZ1292644 (study PRJEB36523, sample SAMEA6512644) | groundwater metagenome | collected 2019-01-09 | study: AquaDiva: Metagenomics assemblies of 32 groundwater samples
TCCGCCACATTGAGCGCGGCGCATACGCCGTCATAGTCGCCCATCCGTTGACACACGCGCCGTACCACCTGTTCGCCCGCAATCCGAAGCAGGTACGAGCGTTGCTGGCGGATGAGGCGGCAGAGGGGCGCGGCAAGCAGCGGTTTCACCCCGTCTGGATAGGACCAGGACGGTAGCGGGCCGGTAGCAGAGGGGAGCGGGATTGGGCGCGGTAGTTGGTACGGGTACTTTATATGCGCCTGTACCAATGCCCCGCTCAACCCCCTCCCCTCCAATCAGCTATCTGAAAGATTTGTTTTGAAAAAATCCCCCCCTATCTAAAAGCTGTTTTACACTTGCACGGGGCGGGGCGCGGACTGTATACTGTCGTATAACGACTGTAAGGGGGCGCGTTGGGAGCGGCGGCGATTACAAAGAAGCCCCGTAAGCCGGGGAGCGGCGGCGCGCGGGCCGGGAGCGGGCGCAAGCCGAGCGGCTTTATTACCGTCGAGCTGGCCACGCGCATCAGCCAGGACGAGTTGCAGGTGCAGGCGCGCGAAATGATGGCGCGGTTAGTATACGCCGTCACGCAGGTCATGCCCAAGCTTATCATGGACGAGATTGAGGACGCGCAGCGCGGCGATAAGAAGGCGCGCGAACGGCTGCTTGACCGCTTTCTTGGCAAGCCGAAGGACAGCGTTGTGACGGAGCAGAATGCGGGCTCCGATGTTCTGGCCAAGCTGATGGCGCAGCTATTAGAGCCGGTTGCACCCGATAAGAGCGCTAAGTGACCGCCCGCCGCCTAACGCAGGCGCAGGATGCGAAGATATTACAGGCGCTGACGGGGCACAGCTACGGCGGGCCGGTCTTTAACGGTCTGAACGTCGCCCAGCGGGTGCCATTTTTTGATGACGCGCGCCACAAGCTGGTGATGGGGGGCGAGCGGTCAGGCAAGTCCTTCCAGGGTGGCCTGTATGGTACGTGCCGCTCATTCGATCCTGGCACGCGGCTTATATGGATAGTGGGGCCGGACTACTCCTTGGCGCGGCCAGAGTTCGGTTATATAATTGACATGGCGCAGACGCTGGGAACGTACGTGGCGCATAACAGCCCGCGCAGCTCAGACGAGCCGTCCTACGTTGATGTTTCCCTGTGCGGTGGAAAAGACCGCTGCCGCCTCGACCATCCGCACGTCGTTCACATTGAAACGAAGACGGCACGCGACCCGCGCAAGTTGGCGGGGCAGGCTCCCGACGGCATCATCGGCTGCGAGGTGGCACTGTGGGACTACGAAACGTTCCTACGCGTCATGGGGCGGCTGTCGGAGAGGCGTGGCTGGTCGTGGATGTCGGGCTCGTTCGAGTCTAGCCTTCATTGGGCGGCAGAAATCTGGACAAAGTGGCAGGGGGCGAACAACGACGGCGGGCGCAGCTTCTCCCTCCCCACCCACACCAACATCGCTATCTTCCCGCAGGGGGCCGACGACCCTGAAATCATCGCCAAGAAGATGCTCTACCCGCACCACCGTTTCGTTGAGCGCTTTATGGGGGAGCCGTGCCCGCCCGCCGGTCTGGTCTTTAACGAGTTCGATACGGCGCTGTATGTACGGGCACTAGAGTTGAACCCGAACAAGGAAGTCTACCTCGGTATCGACCCAGGCTGGAGCGGGGCATACTCAGTCGTAGCCGTCCAGATGGGCGATGACAACACTGTCTACTGCATCGACGAGCTGTATGCACAAAACATGACGCATGATGAGGTGATACATGAGTGTCAGACTCGTCCATGGTGGAGCCAAGTCCGGCATGGGGCTATCGATATCGCCGGTAGCCAGCATCATGCGCAGGAGAGCGCAATGGAGGCTTGGCGTCGAGTCGGTGGGGTCTATCTCAGTGCTGAGAAAATTGGCGTCACCGACGGTATCATGCGCGTCTACAGCTTCATCCGGCCTGGAAAACTCATAGTTGACCCGAAATGTCGGGGCCTGTTGTGTGAGTTCGGCAGTGGCCCGCCCCCATTTGACGGCGCTGGGACATATCGCTACCGCACGAACCACGACGGCGTTGTCGTTAGCGACACCCCCATCGACGCGAACAACCACTCCAGCAAGGCGCTGGCGTATCTTCTCATCGACCTGTTCGGCTACGTCGAGACGAAGGAGACTAACCGTCCTATGTCATATCTCCAGCCGCTCCGTAATGAAAACACCGTCTCCAGTTTCTTCTCCCGCAGCCCCTCAGCCGCTCAGTCGTACCTGAAGTAGTAGGGAGTAGCCCAGCATGAATGACCAGGAACTCGATGCCAAGGTAGCACAGCTCAAGCTGTACTGGGGCAACGCGCGCGCCAACATGCATGAAGAGCAGGAGCTGTTCGACCTGCACTACGACAACATTCGCGTGCCGCCTGACATCGAAGTCCACATTCCCTCCACTGCGCCGCGTGTTATTGAAACTGCCGCGAACGCGATTCCTACCGATAAGGTCATCCCTCACGTCCCTCCACGCGGCGTCTCTGCCGAGGCCACCAAACAGGCCAACCTACTGGAGCGTATGCATGAGGGGTTCATCCAATATCTTCAGAGCGGCACCGAAATCCCCACCCCCCGCCAACTCACTATCGACGCGCTGCTGCGTGGTGGTCACTGCTGGAAAGTCGTCCCCACCGTCGAGGGTATGTCGAGAGACGGCCAAACGCGGCAACTATGGGAACTCTTTACCGTCCGCACCGTAGACCCGCTCAACGTGATGATACCGCCTGGAAGACAGTACCCGCTCGCGTTCCTTGTTGAAGAGCAGGAAGACACCTACAACAACATCATGCTGGATGAGAGGCTGTTGGGGTGGCCTAACCCGAAACACCGAATGGGAAACGAGACTGTGTTACGGGAGGAGATTTGGACAGCGGACGAGTACCGCATACGTCTGGACGGCATCACAGCGCACGTTACACCACACGACCTGGGCGCCGTACCTTATTTCTTCGGCTACAATGGGCTGGGGCGTATCGACGCCACCTCCGACCCCGCCACCGCCATGCGCGGGCTCCTCCGGCATGTTAAATCCGAGCTACGCGGCGAAGTACGTGGCCGCACCGCCATCGACGCGATCTGGCAATTCACAGCGTTTCCAACGCTCATCACGCCGGACAACCCCGCCAAGACACGCCAACAGATGGACGGCGGGCCGGGGCGCATCGTGCAGGGTAAGAAAGACGAGATGGGGTGGTTGGAGAACCCCGCGCCACCCCCCACGCTCGCGCGCTTCCTAGACGACGTGTCGGGTAGTATTCAACAGTCTACGTTTGCCCCATCCTTTGCCGGTCAGCAGCAGTCCAACATGGACAGCGGCTATCAGATGGCGTTGTCGATTGGGCGCGGTCGTATGTTCCTTGGCCCCGTCGCGTATAGCGTCAAGCTCTCTATTCAACACGGCTTATCTTTCATGGCGGAGATGGCCGACAAGTACGACATGCGCTTCAGCGTGTGGGGACGCGGCAAACGCACGCTCGACTCGCGTGAGCCAGAAATGGTGCCCGCCGAACGTATGGTACACGGCGCGCGCGACATTGCCGGTCACTACATCGTTGAAGTCGCCATCGAGGCGACCGATCCCGTTGAGAACGACCGGCGTGCCCTCACCGGCGCGAAGCTGCAAGCGCAACGTCTTATTACCCGCCGCCGCACGATGGAGCAGTATATCGGCGTTGAGGACGCGGGCGAAGAGGAAGACGAGATCATGGCGGAGATGATGAAGGAGCGCGCCATTGCGTCCGGTATGCTCGACCAGTACATCGCTGAGGCACTGGGCGTGCAACTGCAAGATGAAAAGATGCAGCAGCAGGAGCAGGATATGGTGTCGCAGTTGAAGAAGCGCGCGACTGGGCCTGTCCGCGATCAAGCTACGCAGCGTCTTCAGCGTATGCAGACGTTCGGGACTGGGGAGCTGGATAGCCGAGAAGCGATGGGGCTACCGGCGTTGCAAGGGCGGCGGTAGAAAGAATATAACAATACAATACACAACTATATATATAGCTGTTTCATTGTTGTGTATTCTTTTTTTGGTGGTGCCGTGGGGCTTCCTAAGTAGTTGACAATAAGATGTTCTGTATCGTCGAGAACCAGTCTTAGAATAGGTTTAAGAATAGAGGGGGGTATCGTGCCACTCACACACAAAGGTAAAAAGGCTAAAAAGGCAATGGAAAAGCACTACGGTAAGAAGAAGGGCGAGCAGGTCTTCTACGCGAGTGAAAACAAGCGGAAGGGGCTGCGTAAGTGAAGCTGCACGTTAGCGTTGCGCCGCCTGGCCACGTCGCTCCCTCCGGTGCCATCCGACGGGCGAAGACAACCATACTAGACGCGCTCGCGCGTGGGAAACAGGTCAACATCACGACGTTAGAGGGGCTGGTAGCGGTGATAGAGCTGTATGAGTATGGGCTGGTGCAGCTCGTTATCGAGCCGGAAGGAGAGTCAGTTGAGCAAGCGTGATGGCGCTACTGATGCTGTAGAACGCGGGGTTGGCAGTCTCAAACGTGCTCTAGGTAAACTGCGACAGCAATACGCGGTGGGTTTTATGCAGGAGCGCCTGTCTCCGTCGGAGACGCGCCGTATGCTCAACGACGCCACCCCTACCATGCGCAGCGCGATGTCGGAGGCGCTGGGGCCGGACAAGTTCTTTGAAGAGATAGAGAAGCTGGGGATGCTGGAGGGCGACGATGCCGCATCGTGATGAGTTTATGAGTAGAGGTAAAGGTAAGGGTGGTGGAATGGGCATAGAACCGTGGGAGGGCCCTATACCTCTTCCACGGTTGGTAGGGGGCGGTAATCGCCTGCCTACACCTGTTTCTCCAGACGGCTCCGAGCCAGGTAGCCGCCGCAGTGGTATCAGCGACTTCCTTCAGAAGTTTGGACGGAAGTTTCTGCCCTCACAAAACGCGCTGGAGGCGGCAGGATTAGCGCCAAGCACGGCGCAACGACAGAAAGAAGGGGAAAAGGAGAAGTGGTTAGCCGCGCCTCGCCCTTCTCAAGACTATGACATTATGCCTGGGTGGGAAGCCCTGCCGGAAGCGGCACCTTCGGGCGAGGAGGGTGCTGCTGGCGAGGAGGGTGCTGATTTAGAGGGTTCCTTCCTCGCAGAACAAAAAGCACGTACGCGGCTTCTGGAAGTACAGGCGAATGAAGTCGCTGCCAACATGGAATTGGAACGGGAACGGTTCGAGTTCGATGCAGAATTGGATGCCAAGAAGGCGCAGGCAACGGAAACCTACCAACGTGACCTGATACGGCTACAAGAACGCGAGCAACTTTTAGACCGAGAGAAGACATCCGCGATTGACAAGCGGGAACGGTATATTGCAGAAGGTAATTGGATACAAGCAGCCGAACAGCGCGCATTAGAACGGGAACTCGATACGCAGCGTGCCGCCCTCTCGCGTGAGCAGATGGGGCTAGACAGGTGGCGCTTTGAGCAGGAGATGGGCTTCCGTCAGAACGAGCAGCAGTTCAACCAGAAGTACGCCATGAAGTCCTTCGAGCTGCAAAGCACCCAACTCCTGTCCCAAATCTTCTCCAATCCGATGGCGCTGGCAGCGTTTGCACGGACTGGAGCGCCGCTGCCTGGTGGTATTCAGCTCCCATCCCGTCCTGATAGCGCGACTGGCAGGCCCTTTAGTCCACAAGAGACGGCGCGGTGGGGTGAGCGGCAGACAGCAGAGCGCTTTACTGACGAGGCGCTCGGTGGTGTCAATCCGCTTGAACTGGCGGAGATCGGAGAACGCAGTGCCCCCCGTGGCGGCCTCAATGTGAGGAGAGTGTAGTTGTACCAAGAACCGTCTCTACGGCGGCGCAGCCTCCTAGAAGAGTACCGCGAGCGGGAGCGCAAGCGGAAAGAGCGGCTGTTGTCGTTGGGGGAGCTGTTAAATCAGCCTTCGCCAACCCCCTCACAGCCCGTTGACCTGCTTGAAACGTTTGGGAAGGTGCCGTCTGCTGGACAGGTATTAGAGCATGTGGAGACGGGGCTGGAAGAGCGTGCGAAGCCCGGCCCTCTCGGTACTGTGCTGGGGCCTGTGTTGGAGACGGCCCGTAAAGGAAGCAGCGGCATAACGAAGGCGATAGGTGTGGGGGTGACGGCGGTTGGTCGGGGCGTCTACGCGACTGCCAAGCCTGTTGTCTCCCCCGCACTGCGCGCACTCAACTGGTGGAGTGACCAGGTTGTGGAGCCGCTGGCGGCAACCACCTTCACACAGTTTGTTAAAGCGCCTGGCGACGCTATGGAAATGATAAAGGGTCTTCGTGACGGGCGTTCCCGCAAGATTGTCAGCCTGGGAAGTGAGCTGGCGGCGGAGTACGAGCGGCGGCGCATAGCGGGCAACACTGTTGATACGCCTGTAGACGCTCTGGCGGCTTGGCATGCCGCCACACGCAACTACCAAGAAAAGCAGTCCATGTGGGTGCGCGTGCCAGGTGAGCTGGTTGTTGATCCGCTGAACTTCGTGCCGGTTGGGAAGATTCCCGTTGTAGGACGGCTGCTGAGCAAGATCGACCCTATTGCCGCTGTCGGACGTGTGACGGCGCGGGGAAAATATCTGTCTCCTCAAGGGAAGGTTGCTTTTGCAGACGGCGTGACACGCGACATACTGAACATTGCAGTGCGCTTCAACAGTCCCACCAGCGGCCCCGTCGCGTTGCACAACGCTGACGAGGCGCTTGAACGTATCAAAGCCTTCTCCAGCGACCCCACGGCAAAATACAGCGTCTCCGACTTCATGTCCAACGCCGTTACCGAGCACCCCAATCTTCCCCTCAATGCGCAGTTAAAGGTTGTACGCGCTGTACTCGACGCGGGCTGGAAGAATAAGAAGACAGGGCAGTATGAGTGGGATTTGCTGACACGCACCGTGTTGGACACAGACACTCCCGATACACGGCTGCTGATCTCACAGATACTCAATACGTCTCTCAATGCCTACGAGAAGACTGTTGGGGTTCGTCGTCCTATACTCGTCGTACACTTTGAGGGGAAGGTCAAGTCACAATTCCCGACCCCTACCGCCCCTACAACCGATGTCGGTAAGTCTGTGCAGTTTAAGATCGGGCCGGACGGTGAGCTGCCAAAAGGCTGGCAGGGTTCTGTTCGCCGTGCGATGGCGCAGTCGGGCGCGCATGATGTCGCTGATGTTAAAGAGCTGGCCGACGTGCGCAAAGCAGCCGCTGCCGCCAACCTCGACGTGAACATCTACACACTCTATCTCAACGACACCCCCAACGCGCTGCTACGCTTCGGCTACGCGTTTAAGAAGCAAGTCAGCCCCCTCTTTCTCTTCCTCAACCCAGGCTACTGGGTTGCCAACCCCGGTTCTAACTACACGATGGCGTTTCTGAGACACGGGTTGGAAATGGCGAAGTACCCCGAATACAAACGCATGGCGCAGCGTGCTGGCATTGATCCAGGCTCCTTCGCGCAAGATAATTACGGCATCAGCAAAGACGCAATGTCGGCGCTCAGTCGTGGCGTCATTGACGACCGTGCGTGGATAGAGAAGCTGCCGCTGTTGGGTCGATCCGCGTACGGCCTGCGTCAGTGGCAACAGAAGGCTGAGCAGCACGCGCACGTCGTCCACATGGTTGTCGGTCAGCGGAAGATAATGCGTAAGGGATGGGAACGTGATGTGCGGGAGATGTTGCAGAGTAATGCTATTACGCAGGAAGAGGCTGCACGGTTAAGTAACGTGGTGGGGCCAGACGACATTGCGCGCCTGCTCGCGCCCGATCCAACTTTCGATGCTGCCGACGCATTTGCCATCAACTCTATCCGTAGTCCCCTATCGCAGAACTGGTTTAAGACGCGGTTTGAGACTATTCGAGACGGGCAACTGCCGGAAACATTGGGCGCGGAGGGCATACCTGGCCGCATCGTGACCGATGCGGATATCCAACAGGCGTTGCATGATTACCGTCGTCACTGGGGGCCCGCTGGCGATGAGCGGCAGCGTGTGCTTGCTGAAGCGTCTGTGTTACGGGGTGATTCGACCACTGCGTCTTCTCCTCTCAACCAGCCTCTCTTAACAGATGGTGAGCTGCCACAGGATGCCGCACGCCTGGCGAAGTACCAGGAGATTGCTGCACAGGTTGATGTTGGGGACGAGAACTTTGTGCAGCACGTTGAGACGATGCGTAAGCGGCGTGACGCCGCCTATCAACGTGTCATGGAATTGGGGCAGAAAAAGAACGTCGCAGAAACGTATACCATCATGCAGCGGATGACAGCGGAGGGGACGGTTGCTGCCAGCCTGAGCTTCCAAAAGAGCCAAGACTACCACAAGTTGATTGCGGGCACCGACCCCCTACACGAGGTTGGGCGTAAACAGGCTGTCGAGCTAATGCGGAAACTGCGTACGCTGCGCACGGGTATTAACGATGAGTACACCACTCGTATGGAGAAGATCGCCGACGAGTTCGTAAAGAAGTGGATCGGTTCTCCCGACGTTAGCCCCAACTACGTCTTCCCCCGTGTTAGTGAAGAAATGACCACCAGCGCGCGTGATGTTATAAAGAAACTGGGGATGGAAGAGGTTGATCCTACACAGGTCGAAGATGTTGGGAAGCAGCTACAGAAGTTCATGGACGACACGTTGGAAGATGTGGAGAAGGCGGCAGCGGCATACAACCCAACCGCGCTCGCTCTCGCCCCGCCGATCATCCCTGTCGAGAAGCACGCGCTGATTAGGCAGCGCTTCAACGACACGTACACGTTTGCTCAGCGCCGTGCCACGCTCGAAGCCGAGCATGACCTATTCAACTACGGCAACAAGACCAGCGCCGACCTAGCGATGAACATATTCTCCCCTTATCCCTTCTGGTCTACACGCTTCATCCTAAACCTAGGCACGCGCTTCCTCAGCAAGCCCCAACAGTTCGAGGCGTTCGCGCGCGTCGTGCAAGAGTGGTACAAAGACACGAAGGAACTGCCTCCTTCCATGTGGTTCAGTGAAAAGCTCATCACGTTGCCGAGCGGCGCGGAAGTGCGGCTGCGTCCGTGGAGCGTGATGTTCCCGTTGGGGTTTCCCGCCATCGAGCTGCTAAAGCGGGGGGCGGACTCCGACCAAAACATCGCGTTGGAGGATGTTGTAGAGGCGTTCCAGCGTGGGTTAGGGCTGAATATGTATCCGTACATGGAGGTAGCTGCCGGACTGCTCATGCCGCAGCTTGTGGACGCGTCGGGATATGGTGCTATCCGTCCGCCGTTTGAGGTCGCGCGCAATAGCGTGCCGTTGGCGCGGTACTTCAAGACTGTATTCGGTGGATTGCCGGACGAGAAGACGAACGTGGAGATGGTGCAACTGTTACAACACGCCGGTATGCTGTCGGAGGCGGACTTCAACCGCTCTATCAACCTCATGCGTGAAGACCTGGCAAAGGGCAAGCTGGGGCCGGTAGACCTGGCGCAGACTGCCATTGACGAGTCTACGGCACGCTATCGGCGCGGTGAGGTCAGCGACCTGCTAGCGCGGTATCTTGCGAAACAGTTTAGTGACCGTGAGATGTGGAGGCTGATTCCAGGCATCAACGCGAGCGTGCTGTCCGATTACGACAAGAAACGGTGGCAGCTACTGAAGGATGCTTACTCGGCAACGGACAGCAACACAGCTCCAACTGTCGTAGATCGCCTTCTCCTCTCCGACAGCGCCCCTGGCCTGTTCGTCGGCGGGCGCTGGAAGATGCCGGAAAAGCTGCCGCTACAGGGCCCAATCCGCCGCACCTGGGAAGAAACCAACGAGTATCACTACCAGCTTAGCCAAATTTCCAGTCGCTTGCACCAGCAAATTCGGCTACTGGAAGACAACATGCCGCCTGGCCCCGAATTCGTCAAAGTGCTGCAATCATTTTATGAGCAGGCACGGTATGCGCGTCAACAGGCGCGTGCCGACCATCCCTCCGCCGCCATAACGCGACCACAGCAGGTCGAGCTGCGTCACGCGCTGGGGCAGACTCCCTACCCCGTCAACCCTCTCGACGAAGCTTACGATTCCTACATCGCCATCATTGAAGACCCCCGCCACATCAACCCTACAACACTGGAGGTGGACTACGATGCCCGCCAACTGGCGCTGGAGAAGTGGAAGACTGATAGTGAGGGGGTAAGAGGGTTCTCTGTAGACCCGGATAAGGGACAGCGCCGCGAGATGTCGGCGGCGGAATACATAGAGCTACGTCAATCCTACGATACCACGCCCGTTGCACGCGCCTACCACGACTTCGTGGAGTTGGCACGCGGCTATTGGGAAGAGGCGGAGAATCTACCAAAGGGTTGGGACGACGTTGTGAAGCGCGCGAAGGTGCAGCCTGATCTCTATCGTAACGACCCCCGCATCGCAATGTCGCGCAAGATCATCGCCCAGCGACGCACGATTTACCGTCTGCGCTACCTCTCCCAACACGGCCCCGCGTTGGAGGAGGGATTGCAAATCTGGCTCGGCTACCGACCTATTTGGGAGCAGTAGACGGCGCACTTGCACCCCCCCATATCTACCCCCTATACTGTAAGTGATCCCAACTAACGCGCCCAAACGTGCGCGGACATGGAGTGTGTATGACAGACGGCGCTAACCCACTTACTCAGGATGGTGGGGAACCCCAAACCGACTGGAAAGCGAAGTACGACGAGCTGCAGACCAAGAGCGCTGGCGAAGCCTCTGAAGCCGACACTCGCTACAAGCATATCCAGCGTGAGTTGCAAAAGGCCAACGGTCGTCGCAACGACCCACGGCTGGCGCAGGAAGTCGAGGGCCTGAGAACTCTTGTAGGCGAGCTAACGAATGCGGTGACGCCCCTTATTGGGGACGAGACTGCACAAGCGGAGCTAAAGAGGCGGGTGGCGTCTGCCAACAGTCGGAGCGCATCGCAGCGCATCGCTGAGGAGACGCAGAGCCAGCTTCAAGAAATGGCTGAGGCTGCTGGGGTCGAAGATTTTGACACCTGGTGGGACGCAGCCGATATGGCGTCCGCACGGAGGGCCTGGCAAGAAGGAAACGTGACGCGCGTTCTAGCGGAAGCTGGGAAGGCGTTGGCGAAGGGGAGTAAGACGGTGGTAGCGGCGAAACCCGCTGTCACTGAGGCACCCCCCGCACCCGCTCCAGTCGCTCCCAAACTCGACAGCGGCGCTGCTGGCGGCGTTAAAAGCCGCAAGATGCAAGACCTGGCGAAGGTCGATGTAAACAAGCTGTCGCGCAGCGAGCTAGCGGCCCATCAGGACGCTATCTACGAAGCGTGGGAACGCGAGTCCGGCACCAAGTTCAAACGGTAGGTAGAGCAGGTGCAGTTGCACTTTGAAGTTGTGGACACGGCTGTACGGTTGGGAATGAGCGTCGATGCGCTTGTCGCGTCGTCGTATTTCCAAACAGCGGTGTCAGAGGGTAAGACCTCCGACGCTGCCGCCCAAAAAGCCGCGTTCCGCTTCCGAAGCGACTACAACCTGCTCTACCATCTGACATCCCAAGAGGAAGTACAATGTCCGCTGACATGACCGCAGTTACTATGGCGACCTACCTACCGGAGCAGTGGTCTGCTCTAGCAACCGTCACTTACCGTAGCAACATCGTTCTCGCCGACCTAATGGATCGACGCTGGGAGCCGGAGTTGGGTGTGGGCCGTGGCGACACGGTGAACATCCCCGCCTTCACACAGAACAGTGCTGCGAACGCGCGCTCTACCTTCGGTACTGGCGCGGCCCTCACCTTCGATGCCGTGACTGAGGCGCAAACTCAGCTCGTCGTCAACAAGATGGCGTATAAGGCATTCCGTATGCCTGCCGAAATGTCCGTCCAGGCGATGAGCGCCTACGTGCCGCTCCTGACCGACGGTATCGGCCTGGCGTGCGCGCTGTACGTGGATAATCAGCTCGCGGCTGACAACTCCAACGGCATCGATGCGTTCACTACCGCCGTCGGCACTGACAACATCGACGTGACGGACGACAACATCCTGACCGTCGAGACGAATCTGGATGGGCAGAACGCGCCATCGGAGGGCCGTTACCTTGTTATCAGCCCTGCGACTCGCGCCAGCATCATCAAGATCGACGTGATTCGCAACCAACTGTATTCAGCCACCGTCGGCAACCTGAAGGGTGACGCTGGCCCTGGATACTTGGGTAAAGTCTACAAGTTCAACGTCCACCAGTCCAACAACCTCGAAGCGGGCGTTGCTGGCAAAAAGAACGGCGGCTTCCACCGTGAAGCCATCGCGCTGTGCGTCCAGAAGAAGCTCACGATGGTCAAGGACTTAAACGTCGAAGACGGCCTGTTCGACCAGTACGTCGGGTACGTCGTGTTCGGCCACAAGCTGGTTAAGAACGTCTTCGGCAACGAGCTGGATGGGAAATAAGAAGTACATGCCTGCATACGAATCAACTGAGGGGGCAGTCTGGGAACGGGCCTCGTTCACTGTCCCCTCCACCGTCCCTGATCAGACGGTGCTTGATGGCCCCGTGGCGGAACGATATATCCGCCGTTTTGGGGCGCATCTTGAAAAGCAGGGATTCGAAGTCTTAACAATGGTACGCCCGGAGGCCGTTCGCTCTCAAGTTTTGATGGACACGCCCGACCGGAAACGGTTTGTAATGTGGGCGAAAGTCCGGCGACGGCCAGTAACCATCCACTTCGACATCCCTGACCATCTTATAGAAGCCGCTCAGCAGGTGGGGTTTAAGCTGAATAAGTAACGCGGCGGCGGGCACCCCAACCAAGCCGCGCGAAAGGGTGTAACAACATGGCTGGTATGCAAATTGATCGCAAGCTCGAATTTAACCGTGATGGCGTCATGGGCTACCGGATGCGTAACAACAGCGGTGGTACCGTCGGCGCTGGAGCGGTTGTTATCTTCGACACAGGTGTTCAGGCTGGCGACGCCTTCACGACTACGACCGCGCAGGATGATGCGTTGGTCGCCGGTGTCTTGATAGATACCGTTGCCAACCAGAACTATGGCTTCGTAGCGATGTATGGCCACATTGCCGTCTTAAAGGTAAACGGCACGACTGACATTGCAACTGGCGACCATCTGAGCACGTTCACAACGGCGGAGATTGCCGCCAAGGCCACCGCTGGCAAGGCGGGCAAATTCGCCATCGCGTTGGAGGCGTACTCTACCAACGACAGCCTGGGCGTCATTGACTGCTGGCTTATGCCTGCGGCCCGTGGCGACAACTCCGCGCTGTCGTCCCAACTGAACAACGACATCAACCTCGTCTTTGGCACGACTGACGGGGCGGGCACCGCTGTCCGCTTCCAATACGATACGGCGGAGACGAATGACGCCCTGGTCGTCGGTGTAAACACCGCCAGCCGTCGCGTCATTATCAAGGACTACGCCGACATCGACACGGACACGACGCAGGCGGCGGCTAACGACCCCGAACTCATGCTTATGACCGCCGACCACACTGAGTTCCTCAAAATCCACACCGATACGACTGGCGCTGAGTACGACGTTAGCACCGGCAACACGCACGAGCTGCTTGTTGCGGGCACCGCTGAGTACAGCTTCAGTGCGACCGTGGCGGGAATTCTAGACGGCAACTCCCTCATCGTGGGGGCGGCTGCTGGGCAAGCGGTAGGCGCGGATACCTCTACAGCACAGGTGCTCGGCACAGCGGCTGTTGACTCTGGTGTAACTGTAGGTCTGTGGAGCGCCACTGATGCGCTCCAGGCGATGGTCAAGTTTGTCAAATCTGGCAACGCCACCATCGGCTCCAGCACCATCGTGGCAGACAACGAGCTGTTGGGTGCGATCACGTGGTACGCGGACGATGGCGTAGACTTCGTTACGCCCGCTGCCCGCATCTTCGCGGAAGTAGACGGCACTCCAGGCGCTAACGATGTACCTGGCGCGCTCGTCTTCAGCACGGGCGATGGCGACACGCTGACTGAGGTGCTGCGCCTGACACCTGCCTTCGACGCTCAGATCAACAACGGCGGTGGCCTGGTCGTCGGCAACTCGGCGCAGATCACATTCAACGCGTTGATTCCTGAAATGCAAGTGTTGGGGACGGCTGTAGGGGTGGACGGTGCGGCTGCTGTAGCCCTGTACAGCGCGACCGCTGCTGAGGGCGCAGAAGTGGTGCTTGCACGCAGCAAGTCCGCAACCCTCGGCACCAACACCATCGTTGCCAGCGCCGACCAGCTCGGCAGAATCCTGGCAGTTGGCGCGGACGGCGGCACGGGGTTCGACCCTGCCGCGAGCATCCTGTTCGAGGTCGATGGTACGCCTGGTGCCGCGACAGACATGCCTGGGCGCATCCGGTTTATGACCTCGCCTGACGGTTCGCAGACACAGACAGAAGTGTTCCGCATCGCTAACGACCAGAACCTCTACGTCGTTAATACGAACGGGGTGGTCATCGGCGCGATAGCACAACAGACTGTCAATGCGGAAGTGCCTGAAGTTCAGATTTTGGGAACAGCCGCTATTGACTCTACGATGGTTATAGGCCGATGGAGTGCTGATGAACCAAGCCCAGCACTCGCCTTCGCAAAGTCTCGCAACGCAACCATTGGATCGCGGACGCTAGTGTTGGACGGCGACGACCTGGGCACGATCTTCTTCTACGGCGACGCCGGCGTGGATATAGACAGTGTAGGTGCCTCTATCAAGGTAGAAGTCGATGGGACACCCGCCTCGAATAGCATGCCTGGACGACTAGTGTTTGGCACAACCCCTAGTGGCAGTGTTACGGCATCAGACCGCCTTGCTATCTACAATAACGGATCAATCCAGATAATGAACGGTGCTCCGAAGCTGACGATGGGCACACAGGCTAATTTCGGCACGACCCAGCCCACCAACGCAATCGTGTTCCAGGGGGGCACGGCCCCCGCTGGCGCAATCACAACCTCCAGCGCCATCTTCGCCAGCACGACCGTGATGCGGAAGATCATCGCTGACGGCACTGTAAGCAACATCGAGACGTAAGCCGTGGATATACGCGCTGCAACGGAGCTGCTCCCTGAAGTGCGCTGGACGCACGGTGACGACCTTTGTGACTGTACGTTCCAGCGCATTGGGGAGTGGACGAATCCCTACCTGGGCCGCACGCTGCGGGTGCGATTCTGCTGCATCTGGAAAGAACTGTATAAGCAGTATCCGGAGTTCGTGCAGGAAATCCCCGCCTACTGGGACGATAACGAGAGCGCGTTCATACCGACCCCTATGGACTGGGACAGTGAGGACGCTGAGATGCCCAAGCATTTGTGGCACCGGCAGGTAGCGATACGGGAAGGTAAGGCGTTAGAACAGGTAAGACAAGAATTGCGTGGCAAGACACCGCCACAGCCAGTCGCTAGGGGCACTGGTAGGGAGTCTAAAGGAGAATAACATGCCTGAGCTGGAAGTGGTTACGCGAGTCGCGCCCCGCGCGCCGATGGTGCACCTAGAACATCTCGAACACCTCATGCGGGTTGCTAAGGACGAAGTTGAGTTCGTCGCGGCCCGCAACAAGCGCGAGGCGTACTGGCGCTACAAGGCTGGTATGTATAGTCTTGAACACGCGAAGATGCTGATGTGTAAGGGCGACACGACCGTCGAGTGCGAGGCGTGGGGCGGGGAAGACTAATCTACCGCACGGTGTAGAATCTGTGCGGGTGGAGGGGCCATGAAAATAGCGCACATGCGGGGCGAGACGCTGACGCTCGCTACCACGGTTGGCTACAGCCAAGTGTTGGGAGCGCCCCCTGGCGCTAACATGCTGGAGGTGGAAGTTCCCAGCGCCACGAAGGAAAACATCAGTCTGCTGCTGACACCCAAGCTGCGGCACATCTGGTATTACGACGACTCGGCGACCGACAAGTACACCAACTTCACCAAGGAGTTCAGCGACCGCAACACCTCAACAGGCAGCGGTACCAGCCTCAACACCTTCGCAACCGCCGATTTTATCTACTTTGGCGGCTACCGGCGCTTCCGTGGCCTCGCTGTCAATGTCGCCAACACAAACGGTACGGGCAGCGTAGCCACCGTCAAGTATTGGGATGGGACAGCGTGGACAGACATCACCGCAACCGATGGTACAATTAGCGGAGCCCAGACGCTCGGTCAGGACGGGCTGATAACCTGGACTGTGCCGACTGACTGGACTACCACGACCGTCAACGGCGTGGCTGATCTGTACTGGGTACGCTACAGTGTTGGTACTGCGCTGGACGCGACCGTGAGTATAATCGAAGTCTACTCACTGGCGAACCTGACGCTCAACAGCACGAACACCGACGCTGAGGGACAGGACTACGTTCTCCTCCAGAGCAACGCGCAGTCTCTTCCTCCTTACCGCTACTATTTTGACAGCGAGCGGTATGGCGGCGTGGAGATGAAATCCGCCAGCATTACCAGCGCGGCGAACCTCAACTGGTACACATGCGTTGGGGGGTATTAGTGCGGCCTGTAGAGGTTGACGTGCCGTGGCTACCGTTCGGCGCGCTCGCCATGACGCTGTGGCCCTTCGTGCTCTACCGACGCGGACACCACACCCACTGCATCTGGATGCATGAGATGGCACACTTTCGTGACCAGGGACGCTGGGGCGTACTGTGGCCTGTTGTGTACGGGCTACCCTACCTGTTCTGGAACGTCGTGATGCTGGTGCGGCACAAGCCTGCCGATTGGCACCCTATGGAACGCGAGGCATACAATATAGAGCGGGAGTGCTTACAACGTGTGCAACGGCCTGTCGTTTAATAAGCTAGGAAAGTATTACGAGCAGGGCACTGCCGCTAACCCCGGTATTACGTTCTCTGGAGACAACGACACCGGCTTGTTTGGGTCTGCCACCAACGGACTCAGCATCACACTGGGTGGGGTGGAGCAGGTAAAGTTTCTCTCTAACGCCTTCGAGTTCCTCGGCACGGCACCCGAACTTCGATTCGGGGAAACCGATCAGACCGATCCGGCGGGGCGCTATCGCCTGAAGGTCAACGGTGATGTCCTGAGTTTAGACCGTGCGCTGACCGCAAATTGGGCGACTAGCACGCCCCATCTTGAAATTGATGGTAATGTGACTATCACGGCGGGCACCGTGGCTGGCTTTCGTGCGCAAATCCGGCTGATACAGGGATACGATTCTGAGGTGACAACAGGGATACGCTTCGGCACGGCGGACTACGCGAGCAGCACGATTGTTGACCACCTCTACATCCCCGTAGCCGCTTCACCTGTGACAATACAGGTACTCAATGCCTCGCTTAATATGAATGGTGGGGAACTGAAGAAACTGGTTTCCTTGCGGGGCAATGGGGCAGATGCTCTAACCCTTCGTACACACACCGCCCTTACAGATGCGAATGGTATCCGCATCTCCCTCTACGCTCTCGATCCAGCGACAGACACGGAGTACATCGTGGCGAACGTCGTGCCGGATGGTGCAGTCCCGAAGTTCACGATGCGAGCACCGGACGACGCGCCGAGCACGACGGAACTGGACGATGAGCATGTCACCTTCGGCTTTACCAAGGCGACGGACACCTTGACGATGTACGTGCGTGAGGGCGCGAACGTCAAAACGCTCGTGCTGGGGGTGGCGGTTTAGATGGCCTACGTCATTTACACAGGTAATCATTGGATAGGGGCTGCGGCTGACGCCA
>ERZ1292644.857-Hain-H14-01um-R2-857-length-17596-cov-5_pt1 | contig 17596 bp, 27 predicted proteins | sample MGYA00564402_ERZ1292644 | MGnify/ENA primary metagenome ERZ1292644 (study PRJEB36523, sample SAMEA6512644) | groundwater metagenome | collected 2019-01-09 | study: AquaDiva: Metagenomics assemblies of 32 groundwater samples
TTCCGCCCGCCAGATGCCGCCTGAATTTCCATAGACGATGTTGCTGTTGTAAATCACCGCGGCGTTCATATTGATGTCCGAGTAAAGTTGCCAGTCGTTGTTGCGATCATAGACAAGCACGCTGTTGTTCGACGTTGAGGAAATTGCCACGCCCACCCAATACCGCATATTCGACCAGGCCGAAGCCACGCGCAAGGCCGAACCTTCAACCCAATTCAGGATGAAATCGCTCATGGTCAATGCGTTTGTGGAAAACCGCCGGCTGAATTTTGCCTCCACGGCGACGTATGAACCTGTCGATGCGGTGATGATCTGCCCCGAGACGATGGATTGGCTGGAAACGAAAGTTTTTGGGTCGTCCATATTGATGTCGGCGTTGGTGTCGCTGAAAATCCTGAAAAGGAGGCTCTCATTGCCCGCGTTGAAATTGCTCTTGAACGATCCCCACGATGTGATGTTGTTGCCGACGTTAAAAATCTGCGACACGAAAGTATCGGAAGATCCGTCTCCGGTATAAGTGGTGATGCTGGAAACTAAAATCCTTTCGGCGAAGTATCGGACCACGAAGTATTTACCCGCTGTTGTGGTTGGGGTGATTGTGTTCTGGCCCAATAGAACCGTGCTGGACCTGAAAAGCTGCCATTTGCCGCTGGGGTACCCGACGATCTTTGTGGGATTTGTCGCCAAACTCACATGAACGTAGGAACTGATCAAAATTGTCCCGTTGAATCCCGCTTCGCCCGGCTTGCTTTCTGCCCCAAAAAACAGCTCGTATAAAATTTCCTGATCGGAGTGTCCTGTGGCCGCGCCGGAAGAAAGCCGCAACATGTAACCTGATTCGTTGTAAGGGCCATAGCAATGAAAACAGTATGTCAGCTGCCCAAAAGTCTGGTCGGCGGCGTAGCTAAAGCCCATGTCGTTGGAAAAGTACCAGGTCCCGTCTCTGGTAAGGCCTTGCCCATTGTCGTTATTTAGGACCGTGTATAGGGCCAGGGAACCTTTATCCGAGGTATCCACGAGATTTCCATTGGTCACGGTCATGTTTGCCGGATGTCCTGCCTCCGCATAATCCGTCCAAATTGGATTCAATGTATAATTTCCGTCCTCAAAGGTGTCGACGACGGCGTAACCGCTGGTGAGCGCAGTCATCACGATATCGCCGGGAGAGGCCGCGGTGGCAAGATATCCTCTGCTTAGAGAGTTGGTGCTGCCCAGGCCGGTGTTCCAGTCGGATTGGCTGGTTTGGGTCCACGCCCTTTGATTGGCGTCGCCCTGGCTCACGGTGTCCATAAGATTGTTGATATCATCGCTGATGGGTTTAACGGTGGCGCCGTCAAATTCATAGAATTGCCGCGCCGGACCCAGCCAGCGCAGTCTGCCGTCGCAGTCACGGATGCTCTCGGGATAAGCGCAGCCGATGGTTTCGCTGAAGGAACGGGATTGAAAGGTGTGGCCTCCGACTCTGCCGCTGCCGTAGACCGCGCCAAAGGAATGTCCTTTGTACCACATCAAAACGTCTTTGTAAGAGGCGTAAAAGGCCAGCAGCGCCTCATCCAGGGCGCCCTGTACCTGAATCCTCGCGGGATCGGTGTCCACGGGGTCCACCGTCAGAGCGAAGTTGGCGCCATTTAAATACTCGGAAGCGTAGATCGTCCTGGGATCGGCGGGGATCCCCGCGCCAAACACCCTGCCCTTATGCGTCGCCAGATTGTCAAATTTAAGCGTGGGGCTGTCGATGATGACGGAAGTGGTGTCCCAATGCTTCAATCCATTCAGCGTATCCGAGAAATAAAATTTGTTGCCGAGGCCGGTCCCCGCCGTCTTTCTGTCGGGCGCGGTAGTGCCGACAAAAACCGTGAAATTGTTTTGGCCGCTGGTGGCCAAAAGCTGGTCGCTGGTTTTTGTAATGAGATATCGCGTGCCATCGGTCAGGACAAAAACGTAAAGGTCGGACGAAGTCTGCGTGCTGAATTGGACGTAGCCTTCGCGCGGGCCGATGCCGGAGCCGAAGTCGGTGACGACGTTTTCGGAATCAGGGGTTATCCCATCTCGCAAAAATAAGGGGTCATCGTCGGTGTTCAGACCCCGGAATTGGGTAATGGGTAAAACTTCACCATGCGCGGTGACAGGCATGGTGCAAAAGGCAAGCAGGAAAAGTGCGGCGATTCTCTTCATTTTCGGTTGCTGGGGATCTCGATCGAGCCGTGGAAGCCCGGCATCTGTCCCAGCTTGTTTTGAATCAAGCCGAGATAGCCAATATAACGATTTTGGTAGGCCGTGGCGCGGTCGTACTTGCCTTCCATTTCCATGAGCCTGGAAGAAACATGATAAACGATGGCGTAATGGTAAGTCTTCAAGTGAAGCCGGTTTTCAAAAGGAACGTCTGAATCTGAAACCAAGTCCGGTTCCTGGGAGTAATACCAGATTGTCACCGTGCCGGTTGAGGTCCGGCTGAGGATGGGAATGTAGCTGATGTTTTTTGGAGCGGCTTGTTGATTGGCGGGGTTGGTGCTGTCGCTCACCCAATATTGGAACGGCGAGCCCGACGTATTTCTTTCCCACATAGGATTGGCGTCGTAAAGCCCCTTCTGGCTGACTTCTTCCATGACGATGTTCTGGCCGATGTTATTTTTGTAATAGACGTAGTGGACGACGATCAAATCCGACGGCAGTTTGTAGTAGGTCGTGTTCGGGGAAAGGGCGTAGCTAGAGGTTTTTTCCGCAAGCCACGTGACGTTAACGATTTCGGTCTGCGCCTCGTTTATGAAGGACAGCAGTAAAGCGTCTGAGTATCTTCTAAAATTGGTGTTGGTGGGATTGTCCAGAACGCAGCGCCGGATTCCGGTTTTGATTTCGGAAACTGTGAGCGCCGGCAACCATCTCGGCCAAAGGAGGATCAGGCCTAAAATAAAAAAGAATTTTCTCATGGATTTACCTCATGCCCGGCATGGGCCGGTACACCTGTGTCATGGATTTGGCGTGCCCGCGCGAAAGGTTGTAGCAGATTTGAAGAAAGGCCACGCAAAGAACGGCGACGTTTAAGGTAATGTAGCCGGACGCAAGCTCTCCCCCAAAAACGGCGATGCCGGCGACATGGAGATAAAACTCGCTCGATCTTTGCCCGGAATACTGCCAGAGGCCCCTATCCTTCTTGAACATTCCCCGGCAATAAATGTAACTGCCGAGGACGCCGGCGAAAGATATGGACCAGGCAAGCCCTTCCATCCTGAAAAACTGAGCTGCAAAGATTGCCGTCAATACCGGAACGGTCAACCAAAATTCCGTCGTCTTCCAGCTTTTTAAGTCTACGTCTGTTCTGCGTTCATTCATGGCACTCTTTACCATTATGAATAGGTTAGAGTCGTTCGCTCACTCCACTGCACCTTGTCAGTTGCCGACGACTCCGTTTTCGTCAGCAGGTTGTTGCCGTCGTAAGTGTATTTTGTTATGTGCCAGACCAAGGCTGTCTCGGCGCTGCCGGCCTGGGCAATTCCTGAATAAATCAGGAGGTTATTGCCGTCATAGGCGTAGCGGGAAGTCGAAGCGCCCTTGCCAAACCATTGTTTGATCAGAACGTAATCTGCGGCGTTCATTTTTCAAACGTCTCGTCGATTGATGCTCCCATGCCGGACAATCCGGCGGTCGTGGCAGGGTCCCATTGACCGCAGACGTCGGCCTGGTGGGGCACGACGTAGCGGTTGTCTGCCGTAGTGAGCCCGGGCGCATTGGCGGTGCGGGACGAAATTAGAACTCCGCAGCTCGTGCAAAATACGGTGTAGCTGATGCAGGGCGACGGCGTTATGGACAACACGGAATTGGTGGACAGGTTAACGATCTGGCGATAGCGGTACATTCCAATCACGGCGCCGCTTGTTCCCTGTGTTGCAACGGCCGCGCGCGTGGAGAGCAGTACGGCGCCGCTGGTTGCACTGCTGGACCTCGTTCTCCATGTATTGCCGCCGTCTGGCGTGACGGGTTGCGTGCCGTACAACGACGTCTCGGCATGGAGGCGTTGTCCCAAAGCAAAAAGGGCAAGCCCCAAGAGGAATAGAGCCTGAACTAAAATTTTCATGGTTCCTCCTATGGCGAAAAGGTGGTCGTTTGCTTGATCCAGACCTGTTTGTCGTTGATGCCGTTGGGAAGCACGGAAAAGATGATGGTATCGTTGATGGGATCGATCGCAAGCGCTGTGTTTGCAGTTAGGCTGGTGCGGTCCCTTCCACCGTCTTCAACGACTTTATACACCTGCGTCGTCGTGGTGATATTTAATGACAGCCCAATTTTCTGGCCCCAGCTGACGTTGACGCACTGTGTCGCTGTGTTCAGGCCGTAGGCCGCCGTCATGGACGTGACCACGATCGTCATGCTGGAAACAGTTGACCAGGCCACGGTGCCTATTCCGACGTAATTCAAGAACCCGCGGCTGGCGTCGGTGTTGCTGTACGTCTGCGTTGACCAAACGACGGGATTCGTAGAGAAATAAATAAATTCCGTCTCATTGTTGCCCTTGCTGTCGATGCCCCTGAGAAACACATAACCTGAATATGTGGTTGTGGACACGCCGCCGCCTTGTAGGCCGCTCGCGTTGGATGAAACCCACACGGTGATATTCCTGGGCGCGCCGGACGATTGAGTAATCAGGGAATCCGTATAGGTGGAACCGCCGTTGATAAGCGCTGCCGTACTCGGCGAAAAGCCGCCGGGCCTCAAGCCCTGAAAACTCGCAGAGGCCAGGGCGACATAAGTTTCATGAACTTGGGCAATGCCATTAACGATGTTGAGGTCGTTGCCGTAGATTGTTTTGTAGGTCCGCGTGGATTCGCCCAGGTCGGATCGGTTATTCCTGCCCGGCAGCAGATCTCCGTCGGTGTCGATTCCGATGACCGGGCTGGTGCTGCCCGGAACTTCTCCCCATCCGGCGATTTGCGGCCGGTTGGGATCGCTTTCAAGTTTGGCGTGCGCTGGTGACGTCCTTGCCATGCCAGCCAAGATGGCCAGGGCAAGAAGGACCGCAAGCGCGGCCGGCTTTTGGGTAAATTTCATTTGTACTGCCTCCTTTAATTTATTGGGAGCCCATCTCGCCCCTTTTTGGACGAAACCGCTCCAAGTTGCCCGCGTTGGGGTTGTCCTTTTCCAGTAGGCGCAGGATATTTTGCAGCTCGTTTGCGTTCTCCATGTATTCTTGCGAGAATTCGCCGCGGGCCATGCCGTTTGCGGCGCGCCCGAAATCGCTGTTGGCGACGCCGCCGACTGAGGGCTGCATCCGGACGTCTTCCACCGGGACCATCTTTTTCTTGATCCACTCCACGAGGAACTTTTTCCGTTTTTCCAGGGCGATGATTTCGGTTTTATTCAATTCCGGATGCTGTCCCAGCTTCAGCGCGTGGATTTTACGCTTTAGGGCCTGCACGTTCACGAGGGCTTTTTCCGGATTGTGATCCGGGTGCTTCATGAGCTGCTTCTTCATGCTGCGGCTCACCTCCGGGAAATCCCCCCTCATATCGGCATGGTCCTGGGCAATTTCCGCTTTCATCCGCTCCTGCTGGTTCAACGGCATGATGCGGCGCCGCTGCACGTCTTTCAGTATGGATTTGGCACTCATAGGGCACGCTCCTTACTTTTTATTTTCGGCACTCTGAAATCGGGCGCTCTTTTTTTCCTCAGTCCACTTCGGAGTAGAGGATCCACTCCCAGCCGATCGATCCGAATCCGTAAAACGCCCAGACGGCGTACTTTGCGGTGCGGTTGTCGAAGATGTCGGCCTGCTTGAATTCAACGGGATCCACGGTCTGCCAGATGTTGAATTCCTTTTGCAGCATTTTGTCGGCGATGCACCAGTTGTTGGTGTCGGAGAAGCGGATATCGGTCACGGCCGTCCATTTCCCTTGCTGCACGTTGATGGTGTTGTCGGCGGTGTAAGCCTGGCCTTTGGATTTGATGACCTCGTCGAACGAGTCTTCCAGGTCTATGCCTCCATAGAGCAGCTGCGGCAGCGCTTCCATGATGTTGTCTCTGTTTGTGGTGAACTTTCTCATCGTGATCCGCGCGGCCGACAAGGCCACGGGCGAGAAGGGAGTGGTGATGCGGTTTGATTGGTTGGATCCGCCCACGTTTGACGTGTGCGCGGCGTTGACCAGGGACAGGCCGTCCCGGGTGAGGTAGGAAGACGCCGTGGCGTCGTTGAACCACGTGGCGGAATCGCCGGCCATCCGGCGGCGCATGGCAAGCCCCAACATCTTGGGAAGGGATTTCGCGATGCGGAGTTGGTCCGTTCTCACGAACTCGTACTCAATCCTCATGCCCTTTCCCAGCACCTTGTTCGTGATGGTGTTGGTGTATCCTTGCGTCACGTCGTCGTAATCCAGCTCGCCGTCCCAATCGGGTACGGGGCCGATGTCTCCCAGCTCGACGTATGTTTCGGTTTTTTTGTTGGTCCTCACCTCATCGAAATACAATTCCTTCCTGTCCTTGACCTCGCGGCCAAGTCCCAGATGGAACGATTTCTTTGCGATGGGTTCCAGGCTCTCTTGGAAATTTCCAAGTCCTATTGGTGCGCCCATATGTTTTTACCTCCTTGTTGGTTTAGTCGACCGTGTAGGCGGCGGTGTCGCGGATGATGATATCGGCGACGAACTTCACGCGCGCGTTGTTCAGGTTCTTCATGCCGGGATGTTTGGTCGGGTCCAGCGACTCGTCCCTTTCCCCGCGCAGCATCCGAATATCCAGGATCAAGCCCGCGACTGCGCCCGCTGCGGCCTGGCTGCTCATCTTGACGCCGTCCGACGTGAAGCTGATCAAGGCATGGAAACGTCGGAGGACCTTGATGATCTTCGAGTCGCTCGCCACCAAAGCCGTCGTAAATGCCGCTTTGAGCGTTGCCGATCCCGCGGCCGAGGCCGTGAGAAACTGCAGCTGCCCGATGCCGGCGCCGGCGGCAACGTAGATGAACGAAGCGTCGATGTCGTCTTCCAGGCTCGTTATCGTCAGCGTCGTGCCCGCGGCGTCGCTGGTGACGGTGACCAGATCCGCCGTAGCCTGCGAGATTTCCACCGTCAGAATCCTCGAAGGGAACGCGAGATCCACCGGATGCGTTACGTATTTTGTCCCATTTATCAACGTGTCGTCCGTGACGGAGAAATCGTGCAGCTCTCCCAGAACGCCGACGATATCCGGAATCGCCGATGATCCCGACGCTAAAATAAGCGCCCCGTTGTCCGTGCCGGGTGTAGTTCCGCGTTTTACCAATGCGCCCTGGACAACATCGACGCCTGCCCCGTAAATGGGCATGTTGATTTTGCGGTGTGTGTCGTACTTAGATACTCTCATCTGTCTTCACCTCCTTTTCTTTCTTACTTCTTGTTCGGAGCCGTTTTAGGCTTGGCGTCAATCACTACCAGCGTGCGCCCGGTCTTGTCTTCGTTGAAGACGGTTCCTTCCAGCTTGAAATTCACCAGCTCCACTTTTTGGTCGCTGAGGAATTCGTCGATGGCCTTGTTGATGCCGACGCTCAACGAGCCGCCGCCGCGTTCGTTCTTGTTGGTCACTACTTCAATGATCGCTTGCATTTATTTCCACCTCCTTTTTTTGCTGCGTATTGTCCTGGTAAAACTTTCGTCAGGCAGCTTGCGCGTGAACGGAGTCCAATTCAGGGATCCACAGAGAGCGCAACCGGCATTTTTTTTGTTCGGGTCCGACGCTTCGCCTTCCTGCCCGTCGCCAGGACCGGTCGGCGTCGCTTGGGTGTCGTTGATGCTGCCGCATTGCTGGCACCGGCGGTAGGTCGTAACGCCGATTCGGGTGGAACGCTTGGTTGGGAAAACTTCTTCACCAAACGCAATCCCCGTTCTGCCCCGGCGCCTGTTTCCGCTCACTGATAATCAAATGCCGAGATCGGTTGCAGGTATTTCGCATATTCCTTATAGTTCATGCCGGCTTTATCGGCCATGGCCATCTGTTCGCGCGTGAGCGTGATGGTCCGTTTGGCTTTGTTGGATGCTCCCGCCGGCGCGCCGCCGGCGTTCTTGATGATTCTTCGTCTGCCTTCCTTCGATTGAATGACCTTGTCGATCTTTTTTTGCGCGGATACGCCCTTGCCGTAGTAGTAGGCTTTTTTCAGCAGCTGGGGATCGGAATGGTTGCCTGGCTCGAATTCAGCTAGGAATTCGTCGATGCCAGCGCGGTAATTGTTCAGGTCCTCGAATCCTTTCTGCTTTGACAAAGCTTGAAGCGCCTCATTCTTTTTAAGGCCCCCCAGTTCGCGGCCAATATAGCCGACGATCGCGCGGATCATATTGGCGTTCTGTTGCTCGATCGCCGTGATGGTGCTTCTGCCGACGCCCCAGGTTTCTTCGAGCTTCAACCATTCGGTGTCCGTCCTTTCTTTGGGCGCTTCGTGGCGAGACTGAATGCCTTGCTCGATTTTCCTTTGGTTCTCGCGTAGCTCCTTGTTTTCTTTTACGAGCTGGGTGACGGTCTCGTGGATATCGGCGTCTTCTTCGCCGGCATCCGGCGTTTCCTGTATCGGATTGCCGTTTTCGTCCAGTTCAACTTGTTCTCCAGGTTTTTCGCCGCCAGCTTCAGGTCCGCCAGGATCATCTCCGGGGTTCGGGTTTTCTTCTTCCCCGGGCGCTTTGTCCTCTGGGAGAATGACCTCAAAGTCGTCATCTTTAAGGGGGTCAACATTCTCGAATTCCTCCTCTTTGGACGGCAATGCCGGTTTTGCCGGCACTGCTGCTCCTTTCTTTCCCATGATCTTTTCTCCTCCGACTATCCATAAAAAAACCCGGATCAGCGCGTCTTACGCGCACGTCCGGGACCTCTATGAGAGTCTCTGTTTTTTTATCTCCCCGCAAAACGCGGGGAAAATTTGTAGGGCGCTAAATTACATACAGCTTGAACACGTCGGTCTTGCACCTTCTGCAAAATCCCCACAAGCAGATTTTCACGCTCTCAGTGAATTTTTGCAGGGGCTGGGCCGCCACTTTGGCGATCAGCTTTTTACACTCCACGCAGCGGACGTCGTACCACTGCGCGGATTCATCGATTTTTTCCGCTTCGTCTATAAAAAGCGGGTCGGCGACGCTCACTTCCTGAAGCTCCCCTTCCTGCTCTATTCCGGGCTCAGGCGGTTCAGGCTGTTGCTTTGGCTGACTTTCTGTTTGCAGCGTCTCTGAGTTTTCCAAGTCTGCGGATCTCCTGTTCGGCTTTATCGATGGAGTCTTTCATCCGCGATTCCGATTGCACGAATTCCTCAATCGCCAGAAACATCGCGGCAACTTTCTTCTTCCCCATCGAATACCAGTAATTGCGGTCGGGAACCAGGTGGCCTGGAACAGTTCCCTGCATGGGGGCATCCAGATTGTTCTGCTCGTCGTCCACCAGCTTGAGGATCCCCTGCGCTTTTTCCTTGATGTGCTTCCACAACTCGCCGCCGATGTCGTCCTTGATCTTTCCGACGACAACCATCGACTCTTCCAAAAATTTCTTGCGCCGCTGCCATTTATTGATCAGGTCGTTCAGTTCTTCCGCGCTCTTCTCCGGGCTCTTGGGCCTCAAATTACTGACTGACATTGTTGCCTCCTTTTGCGAGTGTTTGCTCTATCAACTGCTGCGTGATCTTTTCCATGCGCACCTTGTCCGAGAGGGCCGACATTACTTGTTTTTTTTGCTGCTCCTCTGCTTGGGCCTGCGCGACGGCCGCGGCTTCCTGCTGTTGTTGCTGCTCCATCATCATCTGCTGAATCGCGATTTTCATGGTGTCGATTTGCTTCTGCCTGATCTCTTCGATCGTAGGCAGGATTTTATCGGCATTGTAGAAACGGCCGGCTCGGAGCGCGGTGCGCACCAGCTCGGTGCGGCGTTCAGGATCCCCGGCAATCAAAGGCTCCGTCTTCGCCAGAAGTATCGCGCGCTCCATCCATTTTTTGAATTCAGCTTCGGAATTCATAATGACGTTCACGCCCTGCATCTTCACTTTGATGCCGCTACGCAAAACGCGCTTGACGATTGTGTCGGTGACGGTCTTTTGCCCTTCCTTGGTTTTAAAAGAGATTTTGGGATCCCCAAATTGATAGAGCATGGAAAGACAGATTTCGCCCGCCTCTTCCACGCCGTAGCGGATCTCCGAGATGGGCTCCTCCATGCCGATGTTGCCCTGATCGATCAAGGCAATCGTTTTATTGCCGGGCGCGGTCGGGTCTTCAGGCGACGGACGGCCGGACGCAAGGAAAGCGTCTATCCCCATGATGAGAGCGATGATGCGAAACAGATTTTGTTCCTCCTGCATGGTCTGGCCTTGATCCGTTGGATGGACGTTGAACTGCTCGAATTTGCTTGGGTCTTTCATGAAGAAGACGACGCCCGGCGACCACCGGACATCCTTAGCCATGTCGTCCCATTCTTTTTGCATATCGGTGCTGGCCTTAAAGGACGGAATATTCGTGATCTGCCAGCTTTGGAAACGCTGGTTATGAAGCTGGTCAATCTCTTCGCTTGGGAATTCCAGTTTGCCCACAACGGACCGGCCGTCCAGCTGGCCGGCGCGTCGGTCGATGCGGAAACGCGCGTAATTGGAATGGACGCGGTACTCATACATCTTCGACATCATGAGCAGATTAGGTTCCATGCAATAAACGAAGTGATATTTTTTCTCCGTCTTTTTGTCCAGGCGCATGTAGCAAACCAGCTCGTAAAATTCGTAGTCGTCGGCATTCTCGCTGCGCGCAATGCCGACCATTTCCTCACGGTTCAACATGTAGTCGGGGACCTGCTCCGATCCCTTTTTAGCGGTCTTGTGCAGAAACTCCTTGCAAGCGTCTTCGTGCCATTCGCCGGCTTCCATCTTTTGCCGCACTTCTTCCCTGCGGATATAGAAGCGGTCGCCAAACCCACGGCAGGATTCGCGTTCCAAACTTCGTGCTGTGGCTGGAAAAGTGACGAAATTGATTCTTTCAACCAAATAGGCTTTTGGCCCGTCGTAAATCGTGTGCGGCACGGTTATGGGCACTTCGATCGGGGCCTCCGGCGACGCCTGGGACGCTACAAGTTCCCCCAGCATCTGCCATTCCTGCGGTTCCAGATCGCCATCTTCGGGGCTTGGGAATTCCTCTTGAAAATCTTCTGTACTGCCCAGGATGATCTTTTCCTCGATTTCCTCTTCCTGATGGACTGGAATAAATTTGAGATATGCCAGACCATCGCGGCAGGCGGGATGCACAACTTCTCCCAACATTTCACCCACGTTCCATTCGGCGCGGGCCTTGTAGTTCATCATCGTGTCAATCTTGGGCAGCAATGCGTCCAGGTTGTCGTAACCGGGATCCGCTTCCGTGTACCAAATCATGTCGCTACCGAGGATAGAACGCTTGATAACCGCCGTGTAAATTTTAAGGTAGATGCCTATGATATCAATGTGGGTTTGGAAAGCGCCCTCAAAAGGTTCGTCCGATTCATCAATGATGCCCTCGGCCAGATCGTCCCAGTGCTGAAGTTTTTCATGGAGATCGGCAGTGTCGCCCCTCCAGGCTTCAAGCTCCTTCTTCAAGCGTCGCTTGATCTTGCTGATTTCCTCGTCGGACAAGTCAAGTAGTTGTCCAAAGCTGTCATTCTCCGGAGAGAGTCCTTGCTCAAGGACGCGGATGTTGGAAAAGTCGATCTTGGTTTTAGGCATATCTGGCCTTCTTCCGGTTTTTCCAAGAAATCAATCCTCGCGACTTTTTAGGGAGCGCGCCGTCGGCAGCTTCGGCAGCCGGATATTTAATGATCTTCCACTTTTTTTCCGACTCCTTTGTGCCGTGAGGAGCTATGCCCATGAATTTCAGTTTGCTGGGCTGCGATTTACCGTAATAGTCCGTACGCACACTCTGGCCGCCGGCCAAGAGGTCGGCGTCGGTGATTTTTTGGGTGACAACTTTAAGTTTGGTTTTCATTTTCCTTTCTGCAATGCAGCATCTTTTCGTTCTCTACCCAGAGCGCCACATGTCCAAACCTTGCCAGATAATTGCCGCTGCCGTTTTCCCAGTAGCGCGTTCCGTTTTTGCCGTCGTATTTGGTGGCAAAAATGGTCACACTGTCAAAACCCTGCTCCCGCAGGCGGCCCACGTGGCCGTCCAGGATTTTAAGCGCGGCGGTGGATTCTTCGTCGGTCATTCGCCTACCATTAACACGAGAGCCAGGGCCGTCACTATATAAATCAAACAGACCCCTACCAGATAGTTACGAGCATCTTTGAGTTCCTCGTTCATTTTCCCTTTAAATCGCGGATTGCCTTTTCCGCTGGATTGCCTGAAATATCGGTGACGCTCGACTTGTCCAACTCGATTTCGTAGCCATTGATCACGTCTTTCCCATCCCGGTAATCTTTCTGCGCCTGGATGGCCACCACGGAGCCCGTTACGGTAATGGTGACCTTCTCACCGATGGCGATCTCGCTGGCCTGATCTTTGTTGACCCGAATCCGGGTGGGCGGGATATAGGCCGCTATCGAAGGAGGGGCTGCGAGTTCGGCTTTGGAATTCTTGCTCATGATTTTACCCTACGCTTTTCGGCAACCTTGCGCCACTTCAACTTCGACTTTTGCTCCCAACTGAAGACGTAGGTTTCGCCGTCTACCTGAACCTTGATGACGCCGCCCAGCTTGTCCTTTGCCATTTGATCGCTGATCCGGTCGCCGGCGGTCTTCATGTTGCTGATCGCGGTGTCCCGGTCATGCACATGGGAGATAAAAAGCTCGCAAAGCCCGGTCAACGGGCCCTTGGCCGGCATGTTAGGCAGCTCCGGCTGGGCTTTTTTACTCATCGTCGGATTCGCCGTCCGGCGAGTAATTTTCTGACGGGCCGGACATATTATTGCCAAGGCCTTTCATATCCTTGATGGCCTTTTTTGCGGGATTAACGTCCATCGGCTCGATGGACGTGGTTGTGACCTTGATTTGTCCGTCGTCGTCAACCGCTTTCGTGCCTTTGATTTTGAGCGTGACTTCGCCGTCGTCCAGGTCGTTAAGCGCCGGATAATTTATTGGATCGATTGTAATCACTTCTCCTGGCATAAGGCCTCCTTTTATAGCTTCTCACAAAAAACATTTCATAGCCAAATTTAAGATGTCGATAGTATTCTAGAGCGAAACGCACTTTTTGCTTTGCATCCTGTTTGGTGATCGGCCTGACGCACTCGCAAGGCGCGTTGTCCATTTCAGAACTCCAAAAAATCCCATTCTTCAAAATCTGAAATGTCCATTACACCTTTGTCCACAAATATAAAATAAAACAAACTGCCAATGTGAATCCACATCATCAGCTCACCCTCACCCAACTCCCGCTCTCCGTCACGCGCCACTTCGTTCTACCATCGTTTGAATGGATGATGCTTCCCGGCGGGTAACGCATGGTGCTCCTGGGTTTCATGTCCGGCCCTTCCAGCGCCCGCACCTTCCTTTGAAAGTTTGCCCAGTACGGCCTCATTGGAGAATCCCCGGCACGATGATCTTTGCGCCCTTCTGAACTGCCCGCTTCTTTTTCAAGTCGATGGCGTGCATCAGCTGTTTCTTGATTTCGTCCATGATGCCCCAGACAAGCTGTGCGCCTAAATTCATGGTGGCGAATCTGTCCACATTAAAATAAATCTTCAACTCGTTGGCCTGGCTACGATCAACATTGTCCCAATCCACGATGAAGTCCGGCTTGTGTTCCTGTTCGCCGGCAGGCGGCGCAGGCTTTGCATTGGGAATATCTCCGCTATTTTGGTCGCTCATTGGCAATCTCCTTTTAGAATTTGTTCCCAAGTCATACACTTTGACCGAAGTACCTGTTTTATTTCCGTGCCGCGCAAGGAAGATTTAGCCAACACCTTCAAAAAAAGCCTGTCTCTTTGCTTCAATTTCTTCACTGACTCAAAACCTCCAACTCCGTGCGCGGCGGGATAACGCAGTAAATGTCTCCCTCATGGATGAAGGCGTATCGCTTTTCGTTATAATCGATGCGCTCGGGTCCGCAGAATTGATCGAAGAAGACGCGCTCGTACAGCTCGACTTCCCGTGCATCCGGCCCCTTGGCGATGATGATGCCGGTATAATGCCGTTCCATCGGGCCGGTCGCGCGCAGGAGTTTGGTTCCTTTATATTCCTTTTGGCCCTGTTCCCATTCCAAAAGAATCTTGCTGCCGAAAGGCTTGATTGATATCGGTGTATCGCCGTTGTAAATCCCGTAGAGATCGCCTTTGAAGTCAGCTTCGTGCATGATGACGTATTCTTTGCGGTTGATGGAGGCTTCTGATCCGGCATATTCGCTGTGGAAGATAACGTCGCCCGGTTTGAGTTTTTCGCACTTAGGGCCAACGGCGCACACAATGCTTTTGGTTTTTTGTTTGCGCGCCTGCACCGGTATGATAATGCCGCCGATCTCGGTCTGTTTGTCGTAGGGTTCCGCGATGATGGTGTCGCCCAGCGGTGTGCAACGGCTCACATCGAATTCCTTCCCAGCCAGGAATGATCTTTTTTTAGCGCTCATGGCACTCTCCTTCATTAAGATTTCCTCATTGTAAGCTGCCCACGCCCCCGCAGATTCGGGTTGCGCTTGGGTCTCCATCCATGTTTGTACGCCTCGGCCACGCGCTCAAAGTTATCACGCGCCTGACGGGACTTGAACGAACGGACGCTGCCGTCGCTCATACGGAGTTTTTTGGAGCCGATCTTCACGCAGCCTCTTCCACTTCATTGAAAATGGAAATGTCGCCGCTGGCTTTCAGTCTTTCAAGATACGCTATCCTCGCAACGACGCAGCGCAGTATTTTCCTGGCTTTGCCGTACGGAACCACGTCGTAAAATATCCAGGCGTAACAGTCGCGGCAAAATCCACTCTCGTAAGACAGGTGTATTAAATCGGCGTGTTGGTGGCAGCACTCGCACTCAAGCTTGTTGAGCAGGCTTTTTATTTCTGCGATGATGATTCTGTTGTCGTTCATAAGATTTTCCTCCACGGCTTCTCAGGCATCCCGCGTTTAAGCCCGCGCTCAGGGTCACGCCCTGCTATTCGCACCATGCTGACGGCTGATTTCTTTCTCTGTGATTCCCGATAGCTGTCGTCCAACGTGATGAATTTTAGACAGTAGGCCGCGATCACGCGCGTCATTACGCAATCCAGATACAGCCTCTTTTTCTCCAAACCTTTCTTGGAAATGGCGCGTTCAGACACCATCCTGCCGTTGTTGTCCCGGACCGCCGCCATCATTTCTCCGATGGCCACTTTGGAATTTTCGACGTACCCGAATTTGTTGATCAGCATTTGAAGTGCCGTTATACCTTTCTCTTTGGTGCGCTCGTCCGTTGGCCAGCCCAGCTTTTCCGGTGCGTCCGGCCAAAGATCGGTCGTTTTGAGGATGTGGGGGTAACCTCTGCCATTGCGCCAATTCTTCATCGCCTCGATCGCGGCGTGGCCGTGGTTGTTCATTTCAGGGCAGAGGATGGCCCAATAATAGAATTCGCCCAGAGTGCACATCATCCGCCCGAAATCGCCGGGATTGCATCGAAGGCGCGCCTCAGCCACCACTTCCCAGCTCGCGCGGTCGAAGACCGGAGCCACGTTGAAAGCGCCGTCCTTTACGCCTTCCGCGATGTCGGCCGGAATGAAATAGTTTTTATCCTCTCTTGGCAGTTTCCATATCGCGAGCGCTCCCTCCGGATTGTCGATCGGCTCGATCTCATGCTCATCGTCCCGTAAGTCACCAACAAAAACCGGCTCATTGACACGAACTTCCATCTTTTCAAGGTTCGGGATGGTGAAGACGTGGCGGCCGCTGGTCAAGAAGGCTTGCTTCGGCCAGGAAGGGTGTTCCTGGTTCATCAGATTCTTGTCCGCCTGCCTGGCCTTCTCGTGTCGCCACCAGTTAAGCTGCATGTCCGTAAGGCGCAAGCCATACAGCTCTTGCACCCGTTCGCGGATCTTCGCTTCTTCAGAGGTTGGCCTGAATTTAGTTTCGAGCGGATCCGCGTAAACGTTCAGCGGATCCATCCACCAGGCGAAAAAGTGTTGTTTGTAAGGAGAGTTTTCGGCCGGGTCCTCGGCCTCATACCAAAGCTCGTGAAATTTTTCGCCGATGCCGTTGGCGGTGGTTTCTAGGCGCGTCTTGGCTTTAAGACTGCGCGCGTTCAGGACGGCGGTCAGCACGGCCTGATCCGGCCAGTGCGCGACTTCCGAGCCATGGAAGCGCGTGATCTGCCGGCCGCGGCCGAACCCCTTGCTTCCGGCTGTGCCAGTCCAGTAGTAAGAATTCTTCTCGGGAAAATAAACCTCTTTCACGTTGTCGGTTTCAACGGTGACTTCCATGGGATAATCGAGCGTTCCCATCGTATCAAGGTAATAATCGATGCGGTTGCGGTGTACTAGGGTATCGTCCATCGTGTGGGCCATCATCACGGCGTTGGTATTTTCATCATTCATGCAGGCGACCAGATCGTCTCCCTGAATTTCAGAGGAAAACCCGATGTGGCGGGCTTTCAGGATAAGATCGTTGTCGGTTTTCTCTCGGTAATATTTCGCCTGGGCTTCGTTCTGGATGAAAGGCACTTTTTTTTCGTCGCGGTTGACGATGTAAAAAAACGTCTCGCGAAAAAACTTAGAGTCTTTCAGATCCTTCACAATGTCTTGGGCTTTCTCGTCGGTAAAGGCAGGTTTTCCGAGGATGGGTGATGCCATCAGGAGGAAGATCGCGCAAATAAGGGCATGTTCCGCTCGAAATTTAAACGCGATATTTTTGAATTTTCCGAATAGCGCATTAAATCTCATGTTGGGAGTCCCCGGGCCGCGCGGGCCTGGGTAACTAGAATGGCCAGCTGCTGGACGTTCAAGCTCATGCCGCGGCCTTCCTCTGGTTGGACAAGCTCTCCAAAAACCTTCGCGATAAGCTCGGCGTATTGGCGGCGCTCGGGCCAGGACACGACGTTCCTGCTGTCGCGGACGATGCCGTTGTGTTGGAAAAATTTTGTTTCCATGGCGCCGAGGCCGGCCAGCATGACGCCGGCGACTTTATCGAAAACGTGTTCGTCTTTTTTAACGATGGCGCTGCGGATGCGGCCGACTTCCTCTTTGTAAACGGGGTTTTGAGTGAGTACGTGGGGAGACTTTGAAGTTGTGTCAGCATATCCGATCTCCTTCATGGCTTGGCCTGCGGTCATTCCCTTTTCGTGGATCAGGATCGCCGCCTTTCGAATCAGTTTCCGGCCGGGGCTCCGGCCTCGGCCCCGGTGCGGCGCCGCCTCAGATGTTTTTCGTACTTTTTTGGAACTCACGGTCCTCGCTTAAATCGGTTGGCGGCCGGCAGATAATTTGCGCCGCTGCCGCCAACAAGAGCTGGCGTTGATGTTGATGGAGTGGAGTTTAGGTTAGATGGGGTGATAATACAAGGGTTTAACTGCGGACATTAGAGGACATTTCAGCATTAGGCGAAATAATCGTGTAATTTACGCGGGATTTTTGGGAGCCGGCCAGTCTTCGGGCCTGGCGCGCATCGTCGGACTTTTCGATGAATCTGCAATTACGCAAAACGTAATGGCTGTTTGGGTCCAGCCGTTCCAGGGATGGTTTGCGCATCATGGAAGCGTTGTCCC
>ERZ1292644.859-Hain-H14-01um-R2-859-length-17581-cov-14_pt1 | contig 17581 bp, 31 predicted proteins | sample MGYA00564402_ERZ1292644 | MGnify/ENA primary metagenome ERZ1292644 (study PRJEB36523, sample SAMEA6512644) | groundwater metagenome | collected 2019-01-09 | study: AquaDiva: Metagenomics assemblies of 32 groundwater samples
GTCTTTGTTGGATCATATAGGAGTAGGCTCCGGCGCGTCATGACCCAGCCGCCAAAAGGTGGGCCTCAATGCTTAGGGTAGGGGACGAGCTACGTGTGTGTTGCCATGCCCGCACGGTGCTAGCAGGCACCAGATTGACACCAACTTTCGGTCCTAGTGCCTGTGCGAGTTCGTATAGATCAGCGATCATCTCTAGGAGCAATTCCTGTTGGTACTTAATTGTCAGTAATAGGTCAGTGTTCACAACACATTCCGCTTCTTCTTGAGAATCTATCGCCATATGGTCATACATCTCATGTGCTCCTTCTTGATTTTGCCGTATGCTGCGAGCAGTACCCACGTACTGCCCCTATCCAGGAAACGGTCTTCGATGCGTGTGCCATCGTGGAGGATGACAAGGACACGCTTGCCTTTGAAAGTGGCGCTATGTTTGAGCACCATCATTGTCCTCCATATAGAGACTCGTGAGCTTTGTCCGCAGGACGGTTTCAAGCTCTACAATCTTCATATCACGGTCTGTGATTATCTTACACAAGCAGGCCGTGCATGTGACGTCTTCAATCACGCATGTGACATGCGCGCATTCGTAGGGATCGTAACAATGTGGCCTTATCGTGTGTTCGTCCCAATAGTGCACTGTGCGCTTAAACATGCTTCTACCTCCTCCCTTTCCGGCAACTGCTTCCATTCGCCCACATTCCCTAAGCCCCAGGCAGTGCCGAGCTTAATTTCAGTCGGGATGCAAAGGCGCTCCCCGTAATAGTTGTGCGCGGTCTCAAGCGTTTGCACCAGCGCAAGCATCACATCCCATGTCTCCTCTGGGTAGACGCTTATGATAAGCGCATCATGCAACTGCAGATTCACTTTGGAGCGGTAGCCATGCTCACGCAGAAAGCAATCGAGTTCTATCCATCCCCAATTGAGGTGCCGCGCGATGTCACTTTGCGGCCTCCAGGCGTAGGCTTTTCGGTAGAGGTCGTCACTGAAGCGCTCGTAGGGGAACTCGATAGTCCTGCCCCAAGCATTTGTGAGTGCTCGGTCTCTGAGTACATCCATACGCGTGCGCTGCTGCCAGTCATGCAGCCCCGGCGCAAAAGCGTGATACTTCTCTTGTAGCCGTGTGCATTCCTTGGGGCTCATATCGTAGCCATCCTTGAGCAGTACCTCAGAGCACTTATTGCCGTGCATATCGTAATGAGTGGCATGCACGATGCGCTTAGCAAGGTAGCGATCACGTTTGAAGGCTTTCTCTCGCGCGCCCTTGGCTTCTATGCCTTCTCCCATAGGCAACTCAAAGACCTGCTTCGCCATGAAGGTATGCACGTCAAACTCTGAGGGGCGCAAGTGCGCTAGCTCGATGAGCTGCTTGTCGCGGGTGAGACAGTAGACATCACGGGCCTCTGCCTGGCTAAGGTCAACTTCAAGGAGTACACAGCCCGGGTCTGGCTTGAAGGGCCTTCTAAGGTCACGATCAATGTTTTGAGCATTTCCACCAGTGCCCCGAGGATTGCCACTCGATGAGAGCCGTCCAGTCGTAGGTCTAAAACTATAACTTGCTCGAAATCGTCCATCACTGTCCAATCTTCGTGGATCAAGGAACTCTGATTGTTTCTTCTGCTCTCGGTACTGCAGCGCACTCTCGATGAGTGTCATGCCCACAGGATACTTGGCGCTATCTTTGTAGCGAGCTCTCAGCTTGAGTAGCGCAGCCTCATTTGTCGTTATAGCTCCCGTCCTTCGGTTGCGTTGAACTGGTAGGCCCAGAACATCATAGAGAACGTATGCAAGAATCTGATTGCTGATACCCTTTGCCTCGACTTGAGCCGCATAAGCAGCTTCGTCCCCCTTCGCCCGCTTAAGTTTTTTCGCCACTGCTGGATCATCGCGGCTCCACTCTCCGTGCGCGACTCGCCAACACGCTTCCTGTACCTGGGTGTCAAAGGTAAACAGTTGTGTACCGCTAGCCGCCTGGGCCTTCGTGAGAGCCTGGCCTGCTGCCGCAATCTTGGATAGGAAGGCATCGCATAACTCCTCTTTGTTTGCCGCTATGCCGTGAAGCATGACATCGAGAATGGGCGCAAAGAGTGCTTGCTGTTCAGCCTTGTAGATAGACATCCAGCTCTTTGCCTCAAGCCGTTCGTCAAGGGCTGCATCACACTCCCAGGTCACGGCGGCGTCACGTGCATTGTATGTCAGCAGCTCGTGCCACTTCTCGCCGTCTTCTGCTCCCTGGACATTCCATGTTTTCTCTCCGGTATCGTCGTCCGACCCCTTGTACCAGGGCTCATTGGTAAGAATACTTGCCAGATAGGCCAGTGAGTGTGGCTCATTGGGCCACAGCAAGCAGGACTTTGCCATCGTGTCATGGTGCCATGCGTTGACCCTGAAGCCTTCCTGTGCAAGCAGGTAGCAGTCGTGTTGCCCATATTGGGTAATCTTCGGTGCAGGCCCGGCAAGAAGCGCGCTGATACTCTCTTTGTAGCCCTTCGCCCAGGGAACACTGATCGCATATCCTGGACCTATGGCAAAGCTGATGCAGAGAATCTTGCCTGTCTTGGGATTGTTTTCAATGTCGAAGGCAAGGCGTTCGGGCGTTTTGCACCACAGGTCAGCGATGCCTGCAAAGTGTGCAGGGCTTGCGTCAATACACAGAGAGCGCTTTGGCGGAATATTTTCGAGCCCTGTTTTCGCCTCTCGGGCCACTTTGAACCAGTCTTGTCTACACCTGAACTCATAGTTCTTCTTCTGGGTCTGGCCATCCTCCTGGGAGCGTTCGCCCTCCTCCCGAAGCACGGCGGCTGGGTGGATCACTGGGATCACTTTCACTTGGCGTCCGTTTGCTTGCTTCCACAGATAGATGCTCCCCCGACGCTGGGTGATCTTGGACATCCAGGGATTGATGCCGAGTAAAGTGCCCAAAGCAACATTGCCTGTCGGGACAATCACACGGAGCCCAGGTAACTCGTCCAGTCGAGCGCGGCAGTCTTCTTGCCACTGGCGTAGCTCCTCCCATGGAACGTTGGTTATATCACCGTGAGGGGGAAAGAAGGGGTACACGTTATCGAAACGAATATGAGCAGGATTAAGCTCTGCGCCTGTGATCCATTGGTCTTGAAGCCTACCGCTGGGGCCAATGAACGGCACGCCAGCGGCATCTTCGCGCCTGCCGGGCGCCTCTCCGATCACGACGATTTCTGCATCAAGAGGACCACGACCAGGGACGAGGTTCATATATCCTTCGCCTTTATGTAGATTATAATGCTGTGGTGGTTATGATCGTATACTATATCGGTAATCTCCTCTCGGTAGTCGATTCCATTCCCCGTATCAATGAGCGCTTCGACAGCAGGATTTGCTTCGTATCGAATCTGGTCTCCCAGCTTGCGCCAAAATTCAGTAAGCTTCACGGGTCTTCCCTCCATGGGGGCTCAGGTGGCAGAAAGTCCTTGGGATCAAAGAGCGGTTTGAGCCCAGGGACGTGCAACTCCCAGAGGTAGGTACGCCCACATGTCATGCAGGCATAGGTACTGCACTTATTCGTAATACCTTCTGCAGTATTAATGATGTAGCCATCCTCGCGCTCCATAGGCTCTTCGCAATAACGACAGTCCATTGTGTGATACGCCTTTCAGAAAAGGTGTGCGGGCAGGTCATAGAGGCCGCGAGCAATACGACGGAGCAATCCACGGTTCACCATCTGCATGAGCGTGTTGCGCATAAGACTTCCTTGCGCATTCTCAGTGACCATGCCGCAGCGAATACGCAACTGACGTGTATTGAGCGGCTGGTGCGCATCGAGAAGCGTATGTATGATACGCTTTTGCCATTTACCACTTCCTAGAAGGATAAGCTGTCTCACGGTGCGTGCTCCTCCTCCCTCTCCCCGCGTTTCTGGCGGCTAGAGCTGGACAGCCGTTGCTTTCCCCCACTAGGCTCCACAGGCCGCAGGCCATACGCCGCATCGGCGGAGGGCCGCACGACCTGGGGGCGTGGGGGAAAGTGGCTGTCCACTAGCCGGGGCCAGAAACGCTAGCGGGGAGCGTCTATTCGTGCACCGACAACGGCACTGCGTCAGGCACGCTGTCAGCGATATCAAAGGTGCTGGCGTAAGTAGCCGTACCGTCGAACATGGCCACAAGGACGTAATCAATTGCCTGTTCCATGGTCTCAAAGTTTCCGTAGATCGCATCACGTATCTCGACTTCGTGCCTCAGCTCAGTCGCCGTGAGTTTTTCCAGCCATATGCGCGTGTAGGCGCGGGCTCTGGTCTTGCCTGTCACTTTCTCACGGGCGGCTTTCTTCTGCAGCTCTAGCATCGCGAGCTTCTGGTGTAAGCGAGCTTCGCGTTCCCGAAGGGTCTTAGCCATGGTTTCTCCTGGCTTGGTACGGGTGTGTCCATCCATTGGAACCTCCTTTGCTTCCCATTGTTGCTGTTCTTTCGTCAACCCCCATCGATGTTTCACTGCATGACTCTCTTGTGCACGAAAGAATCCGTAGATGTCATCGTCGATCATGTCCTGTGTTGTCTCAAAGCGCATCGTCTCTATGTACGCACTCCTCTCAGCGCTCACCGGCGTTTTTGGCGGCGCGGACATGACAGGCAGAGGCTCCCCTCACGCGCCAGGGCCAAAAACATCAGCCGGATGTTCGAGTTATGGTAACTTACGCCAGTCCTTGAATTTCTTGCATAATTGCCATAACCGTTTTCAATTTTGCTTCTGCGTGCTCATTTTCCCCTTCGTGTGTTGGTAAATACGCTGCAAGGATGGCGAGGATACGCAGATGCTCACGAAGCATTCCTGCTTGCTCCCAATGTTCCTGTAGCTTCAGTAGTCTTGCCTGTTCTGTTGTTATGCTCATTTTTATATCATTAGCTACGGAACCAACTGTAATATAATCTCTCATTTTCTCTCCTTTCAGAGAAAAAGCTCTCATCACGCGCCGGGGCCAAAAACATCAGCCGGTGGTATCCTGGTGACGGTATAAGCGCGTCCTTTCTCGTAAACATGTGATGCATGTTCGCCCTCCAGTTTTTCTTATATAGGTGTTTCCTTCATTGAAGGGATGTCCTTGCTTACATACTATCTTTCGTGCATTTATGGCCGAAGGACTCATACTCCTTAGGTTATTGATTCTTTGCGATACAACCTCAAGATGGTCTGGATTTACACAGGCCCGAACACGGCAAAGATGATCAGGCTCGAAACCACGGGAGACAGGCCCTTTCAGGGCAATGTAGGCAAATGTGTGCGCCGTATACCTTTGCCCACGCCAGTCAATGAAACCATAGCCGTCCGCGTTCAAGTACCGTTGCCATACCCAGTGGCTGTCATTATCTATGACAACTTTCGACATAAACCTAAGCCACTCACCCCGAGTAATTCGGCCCGGCTGTAGAGCGATTCGTGGCTCACGCGCATGCTTCGTTTTGTACAGCGAACATCTTTCCATACTAATCCTTCTAACAGGTTTGCGCTCACGAAGACCAGCCGAAGCTGATAGGATATATCCTCGGAATTGCACCGCTTTTCCGCTGGCCGTGGAGCGGTTGTGCACGCCTCTCGGCCTCTCAGCTCGAGAGTGACCAGCGTTTGTCGCAGAAGGGTAGGCATGGCTGAGACATCATACCCTTCCTTCACACGTGAGAGCCTTCGCTCAGTCATTCAGCCCAGGCACAATGGCTTCAGGCTCCTGTGCTTGCTCTTGGTCTTCGCCTTCTTCGGCAGTAAATGTAGGGCGCAGGCGGCTTCTGGGCTGGACGCTTGCACCATTTTGATCGACGGCGCTCGCTGCCTGCTTTGGCAAAAGCATGTCCTCTCCGTAGGCCTTATAGCGCACTATGCGATTCTGAAAGCTCCCTGCATACTGGCCCTTCTCCTGAAGCGTCCGCGTCACATAGACCTGGACGCGTGTGCCCTCGACCCTCCGAAGCGTCGTACTGAGTGATGTCTCATCTTTGACAATGCGACATTCTTCAAGAAGCTGGTTCAGTTGTCGTCCACCAAACGATTTGCGCCAGGTGTTGGGGTCTTTGGTGCACAGAGGATCGTCCTCGGTGCCCAACACATAGTTTTGGATCGGGAAGGGTACATCGGCAAGCGATCCCTCAGCAATTGTGGAAAACATGACCGCCATGCGCTTGCCTTCCGTGCTCTTCTTTTCCTGAAAGTAGCCAATGCGGAGCACATAGCGATCTGCGGGGACGGTATCGCTTGTTGGGATATCGCTCCATGGTACACCTACATCTGGTAGAGATGGATCGCGTTCATATCCGGCCATTTCTTTTAGTCCTCTCATTCTTAGAAAATTCTCTCTAACCTGTTTTGGTCACTTAGTTCAATTAGACCTTCCTAGCTTCGTTTCCATAGCGCTTCCCATGCCGCCTTACATGGACTCGGCACGCGCAAATCTGACCGCGCGATATGTTTGTTCTCTCGTGTCAGAAAGTACGCCTGTTCGGTTTTTTCCTTCTCGTTGAAGTCCTTGTACATATAGTACACTTCGCTGAACGCGCCAGGAAGGATTTTCCCGAGCTTCCCTATCGCGGATATTCCCCATAGTTGCGTGTCCTGTTCATCAAAGCGCTGCTCATCGACGTGTGCGAGCACCAGTGCATGAATAGGTATCCAGGGAAAGACACTCATAATGTCTGTTTGGATGACTCCTCGTGCCTGACCGGCCCATATCTTTTGATTGTGCCCGCCGTCCGCGATACCACCCGGCGCGGGATTGATTTTGTACTGCTGCATGTGCACGCAGGCCATCTCTAGGAATGTATAGCTGTCCAAGACTACGGACGCATACCCCTGCCAGTGTTCACGCATGTGCCCCTGTAGGCTAGCCTGGAAGCGTTCATAGGAACAGGGATGCTTTTGCGTAGCTATCGCTGTGGGGTTGCTATCAGAGAAGTACTCAATTTCGACGAGGAGCTTCTTGCTCTCCGGGTCCACGATGAACTGGAAGGCGCCCCCATCGTCCATGTACTCTATGGGCTTGGCAAAGCCCTGCTGCCGGTAGGCAAGCGCCTTTGCGGGTGGATCGAACTGAAAAACCTTTATAGGTTTGGGAAGCTGCGCAGCAAAGGGGGTCTTGCCTACACCGGGATTAGAATAAATCAATCCTGTAAATAGTGTAGTCTCCCATGGTTCAGGCATCAGCACCCTCCTGTTCTTGCATCATATCGGCATACAATTTGTCCATGATGCAGACCATCGATGACATAATGAGCTGGATTTCTATCCTCGAAAGCTCATAGGTGAGCAAGTGTTCGATGATAGGAGGGATCAGCTCGCGCGTTATCGTTGCGTAACGCTTCAGTGCAGCGTTGTCAATGACTATGGCTCTGTTGTCCACCGAGACCCCTTTCCTGGTACTCTGGCCTTCAGGCCAGAGTATTTGACCGTTGCTTGCTGCTCACAGGAAGCGGCAGTAGCAAGATAATGGACCTGGTCAGTGGGACTGCAGTGAGTGTACCTCCACCAAGACGCTCTACCTCAAGCTCTCCAACATGTGTGGCTTCAATCCGTAACTCAAGCCCATAGGGCAGTGATAGGGTTACTACGTCATGTTCGTGCAACAGAATGTGATCATGATGCATATTGTCTCTTTTGAAGCTCTCTCGGCTAGGTATATGGCAGCCATGTCTGCTGCAGCCTCCATGCTAGGATACATGCAGCGCATCGTATGCCAGCTGGATAGTTCATGCGCGTATGCCTAGCGCTATCCTTCCTCTTCTTCGCTGACGCTCTCGCGTCTCCAGGGCACAGGAATCATCATGTGCGTGAGCCCTTCTGTCGGTCTGCCTGCTTGACAAAAGCTCCTATATTGACACGGCGCCCTTCCACGCCCACCTGAGCAACCCGGCCAGCGCCATTGGCCATCCATCTTGACCGTGTCCAAGTCGGCTTCGCGCAGGTCCATAAGCCGACGTGTCATACTGAGCACATCTTTCCGCCAGCATTCCAGCCGTGCATCACTCCACCAGAGTGGCCCGACCCACTCCCCCTTGACATGAATAGGCTGGCATTCCTTGTACTTCACTTTGTGTGTCTGGCACTTCTTCTCCAGGTTACCATCCCAGGGCGGCAGACGTCGTATCTCGATGCCATTGACGAAGGCACCCTTGATCGGATATCCACGCTGGCGTAGGCCCCAGACGTAGCCCTGTAGACCGCTGTTCATGGACCATTGCGCAGCCCAATCTTCGTCGATATCTCCTGTGGATTTGTGATCAAGGACGTACAGATCACTTTTCCATTCAAGAAGCGCATCTGGTGTACCGTAGTACATGATCTCCTCTCCGTTGATGCGTCCCAAAGGTACCTCAAACGTCTGCTCAGTGGCACATACATGAACATCTCTCCGGGGCTGTTGGGCCATCCAATGTTGGAGGCACAACTTCACGTTTGCTGGATGCAAGCGCTCCTGGCGTGGGAGCGTCTCTCCGGCTGTGTCTTGCCATGCTTGATCGAAATGTGCGAGAATTTCTTGCGGATCACGCCCCTGCAGCCAATGAGCGAGCGCCCAATGTAGCAGTGTGCCTACCTCCATGGGACCGGCTGCCTGCTTTTCTCGCCAGATCAGCTCGTGCTTCCAGCGCAGGTACGTAGCAGTTTCGCAGGTTGCTAGGAGCGTGAGAAGGCTATTATTGATATGCATTGTCAATTGTGTGACCCTCCTCTTGCTAGGCCTCCAGCGCGGCTACTCGCGCTTCTTCTGCGTGCACTATAGCATAGGCAAGCAGCCGTGCGGCAGTCTCTCCGATAAGCAGCCTGGGTTCATCGACGCGCCACTTGGCGTGGACGACGCGCACGAGCGGCCATATTTCTGTGAGCGCCTTGCCCTCAAAGAGCTGTCCGGGCGCGTGGTCTCGCCATCCGCTTGATTCGGCCATATGTGGTCCTCCTTATACATAGCATAGAATGTTTGCATAGAATATTGCACAAAATCACAGATCAGTCAAGGTGAAGTTTTCTCGTTTCTCCCTCTCTTGTCCTAAGACGACCTTCCAATAATCCTTAACGGGTATAGTGTGCGTCTCTCCCTTGCTGTACACACGCGCGAAAGACGTACCATGATCATCCAGGATTACCAGAGGACAATGCACTCTCGACGCCTCAGCCCGTGCCTGTACCTCTGCGTGTATCTCTGCCCTAATTTCCTCAAGTGTGAGCATCTCTCCGTTCTCCTTTGTGCGCTGCACAGACAATCCGGCTCCGGCTGGTGACACGCCACCTACCCCCTTGCCCCCAAACCGCGCCCAGCTCCGCTGGGCTGGTGGCAATGATAAGGGGGTAGGCTCTGGTGTGTCATGACCCAGCCGCCATATTGTCTGTGTGTATGCTGGTTTCAGTCCACGCCCCACTTCTCCAGCGAGGCGAATACGAAAAAGCTCCTTAGCTCCTAACGTACACAGATACGTTTTTTGACCGGTGTCCCATTGGCAGTTGTGCTAATGAAAGTGAAGTAGACTGCTGTATGGTCACTGGGATGATTACGGACGCTATGTTCCACTCCCTCTATAATGGCTCTTGACACAGTGTTGTCATGGTGCAGAGCAGTTCTGCAGCGTCTGCACCACAACCGTGTAACCACGATATTTGTGAGTTTTTTCATACTGTATGCGCGTGTGCTGTCCACGAAAAAGCTCCCTAGCTTCTCACACTAAGGAGCATCATTCAACGAGCATGTAACGACCACAAGGCCGTAATGACCATGAGTAAGATCAGTGCTTCCATCAATCCAGATCCAGTACGCGACTCGGGCGCGCTTCCATCAGGCCCTTGAGCGTGACCAGAGCGCCATCCAACTCGGCCTTTACCTCCTTGCGAATGAAGCCAAACTTTTTGAGAGCGTCTTTGTCGCAGTGCAGTGCAATGGCCTTTATCTGGTCGGCAACCTCGGCCAGCGCGGTGAAGCCCGTCACGTTGCGTGCTTCCATGAACAACTCTGACCATTGCACAATCTTCTCGATGTGGCTATCGTAGAATTTCTTCGCTGTGCCATCGTCAAATCCCTGAAGCACGTTGCGCAGGTTTTTCACGAGTTCGGCTGCCTCGGCGCACAGGATGCTTTCGATGTGCACCTTCCCTTGCTCTATCGTAGTGGCCAGCTCGGCCTGTGCCTTCGCAAAGGCTTCAGGGACGATGAGTGCTAACTTACCGGGCACGCCCAGCTCCAGGTAGCGAATTTCTATGTAAAACTTGTCGGACACGGTGCCCGCGTCGGGATAATCCTCTGCCCGGTAGAGCATGCCTAGCTCAGTCTGCGCGTCCCAACGTGCGCCCAGATAGGCGTCGTAGAATGCGGCGACTAGCGTAGTACGCAGCGCTTGGTACTCGTCGAGATATTGGGTCCATTGGTCCATGATCGCCGTGGGTACGGCATATACACCGTTTCTGAAGAGGCTCGGTACGCTGTGCTCGGCGAACCATCGGCCAGCGAAGCCATCCAGACTTTTGATCGCCTGGTACTCCTTGCATTCCAGAAGCCTCTTGGTCATGCTGATGCGCTTCTTGGCGGCTTGCTCGGCCAATGCGCCACTGTACTGTGAGACATCTGCTGGGCGAATTCCCTTTGAATTTCCCCAGGCATGGATGCTGACACTGCATGCGATGGTGTTTTCGAGCCATCCTAACTTAGCCATGACTTCCTCCTTGAGTTATGGTACGCGCACTATACTCGTGCTCTCATTAATGGGCACAAAAAAAAAGCGCCCAAGGCATGTGCCCTGAGCGCTTTTTTTCAGTGGATAGGCTGCGGTAAAAATCCTCCATTGTGTATCCACTTAGCCAGGTTGTACAGCCTCTCAACAAGGGCGTCTCTGTCGATGTCCTCCGTATCCTTGGCTTGTTGCTCCAACAACTCCATAATCTCACGCAAACACGCATCAGGGTCCATCAGTACTTTCCTTCCATAAGTTGCTGGCGCCATCCTGGCATCTCATCGGCAGGACAGTGGTCGTTGGCACAGTCGCAGGTGCTAAGCGACTCGACACGTTCCAGGTACGCGAGTACCTCTGGGGTGTCTTGCTCCCAGAACACGACGCGGCCGTCGGGTTTGATCACAATGACAACGTCATTTGGCTCAAGTCTCATAGCGTTAACTCCATGACATCGTCAACTGCGGCATCTTCGCTACAATCGGTTTCATTCCAGGGCAGCGGTGCGTGCCTGGCGCGCAGCTTGCGGAACTGTGCAAGGACGTTGTCGCCAGCGGTATCGGCGTCCTTAGCGCTTACCGTAATCACATACCTATGTGATGCGGAGACAGTGAGGCTCACGTCAAATTTTGGCATGTTACGCTCCTTGCTTAGCGCGCTGTGCTTGCGCCTGATAGTATTCCGGCTTCCTCGTCTCTGTGCGCGTCTCGGGTGCGAGCATGCCCTGAATGGCTTTAAGCAGCTCGTCTTTCTCGCATTCTGTGCCCCGAAAGCCTTCCAGGTTTGCTTCAATACGGCCATCAGCGTGAACCACAACGATGATTTTCTTCATAGAGCCCTCCTTAGCGCTTAATGACATGAACGTATGCGCCATCTGCACGTATCTCTGTGCGCCAATTCGCTCGGTAGGCACGATAGATACGCTTTAACTCGACTGTACCTATCGCCTGCTTGAGCCTACCGACAATGCGTTGCGTCGTATCGTCGAGTTGGCCGCTTCTGGCATCGAGCACCTCAGCACCGTTCATAGCATTGTCGTGAAGCATCGTGACTTTCCCTGTCACGGCATCACGCTGAAAACCTATGGAATACTTGCCACCTATCGCCTTGCCGACGACTCTCCCGTAGCGATCTTTTTCACTGGCACTGGGCGAGACGACGACATCACACACTGCCCCATCACCCCAAAAATACGACACAGCAATGTTGGCTTGGATATCCCATCCAAGCTGCAGTGCTGCCTCTCGCACGATAGCAAGATCGCTAATCTTTGCGTCACCGCTTATCAGCTTGCTCATCCCAATTTTCCCTTAGTATGACCTTTGCCAGCACCAGCCCACTGCGCATATGCTGGTGTTCTTTCTTTATTGAGCGGTTCGCGCTCTCGTATGCCACTCTATTCTGTAGTACGATTTGCTCGTCTAACAGCTCTATCATCCGTTCTTTATTCATTATCGCCTCGCTTAGAGCGATGAGTAGAGTGCCCATGCCCTCTACCCTCGATTGTCAATGCCAGCTACTCAGTACCATACAGCAGAGGCACAGCAGCAACGCTACAAAGGGATAGGTGCGCTTGCTGGGCGCCCACACGCGGTATAGTGTATCGAGGCAGCGCCCGGAGCAGCATATCACATCTTCATGATGCACAATGGCTGCGAAATACGCTACCGGAAGCGGTCCGGCGCAATTATCACAATGCGCCTGCTTTCGGTAGTGCTCTGCACGCAAGGACAGCCCGTTTAATGCTTTTGTACTCACCTCAAAGCCGATCATAGCTCTACCTTTCTGCCTTCTCGTTGTTCCTGCCACTTGAAAATGCCACCTTGTGCCGCATCCAGATACCGACCACTTGCTTGGTTCCTCCTTTCGATGATAGCCTTGGCCTGTGAGATACGAATAGGCACAACTCGCGTGCTCGCTTCCTGCAGCGTCCTTTTGTACTGCCATGCGAGTCGGCAACAACGTGCGATCTCGCGGCCTGTCCAGCCCTCGCATGCCGGGAAGCTGTCCCCTTGTGGTATCGCATACTTGCTACGGTACAGCGACCAGATAGCCAGTGACTCTTGCTCGCCTGGCAGGTCACAAAAATACTCTCCCTGCATTCGAGCGCGCAGCTTATGCGGCAGTGCCTCTGCATTGTTCGTAGTCCATATCCAAAGCGTACTACCCAACTGATTGCCCACGATGGCGCGCTCTATCGCTAAGGCATGCCGTAGATTGCTCTCACTCTCGCCTACAAGAGAACCTTTACAAGCGCCCAGGTCAAGAGCGAGGACAAGACAGCCGAAAACAGTACCAGCGCACTTAGCTGACAAAGATTTCCCAGTGCCCGGATGGCCCGCCAGTAAAATACTCTGCGCTTCCGTGTCCTGGATGTGCTTTGCCAGCGTCCCAAGATAATCTTGCGATATTCCAGAGGTATCTCCTTCTACGCCCGCTAGGGCGTCTTCTGACTCATCTATCCAGACGACGAGACGCACAGGAAGCCTGCCGTCCTTGATAGCCGTAAAATCGCTCAGGAGCGCATCTAGGCCCTTGACCTGCTCTGCGCTCTCGCTACCCTGCCAGCACTGCAAGCCTGGCGTGCTATTGATCAATCTCACCTTCGCTTTCCAGAGTTCGGCGATACGAATCTTGCCTTTAGTTTCACTGCACTGTTCGCCTGTAGCTCGATATGACATCGCTGCATGCTGTTCAGCCTCAAATTGCGTCATCCCACGTAGTGCATCAATAGCTGCGCATCGCTCGCTTTCTGTAAGCTTGTTCGGCAGGTACGCTTCGATGCTCGTGATGACACTTTCAAGCTCTTGCGTACCTGGCAACATTACATCGTATGCCAGAAAATCACTGCGCAGCGAGACCGGGATGGTAAGCTGGCGTCCAAGGAGTACCAGGGTACGCTTAGAGCGCTTGAATGTATCTCTCAGATTGATCACACCTTGTCTCACGCGCACGTCTTGCCAATATTCCTGGTGCCAATGCGCGACCATCACGGCGTTATCTGGCATGGATTGTGCCCATGCGAGCATTCCATCTGGTTCAGTGCCACAGTCTGGTGCGCCAGCGTTCTCTGCTTCTTCGGTCAGTGCACTCGGCCCTGCTGCACAATCCCACGACCATGCGAGCAGGTGCTGACCGACCATCGCTTGCTTGATGTCTGCCACAGCACCCAGGGGCTCAGGCGTTTGAACAGCGAGCAGTGGACAGCCGCGCTTACGGGCTTTCGTCAACCAGCCGATCATAGCGATATTCTCCCTTCTTGGTCCATGCGTACCAGCGTGCTTCTACGCGGAACTCGCGGCGCTGATACGGCGCAAACGTTGCTAAGAAAGCCTTAGTCTGTGCTCGTGTGCCGAACCAAACGGCATCCTTTTCCTTGATGCAAATTACAAAGCGCATCATGCCATCGCTATAATCAAGGACACTATCCATATTTCTCTCCTCTTCGCTCGGTACACATTTCGGGACACGCTCGTGACAGCCACCTCCTCCCACACCCTAAGCGTCATGCCACCTTCGGTGGCTCTACTGACGCTAGTGGGAGGAGTTCTCTGGCTGTCAAGCTCATGGGAATGAGCTTCCCTCGCTGCGAAATGTGGAAGCTCGCGTGCACTCTGCATTTCTCAGCCGGGCTTGTGACCGGATATTGCTGCATTACACTATGGAGGGAAGCGCCCAGCCTTGAACAAGCTCACTGTGAAAGCCAGGGGTCGGTCACACCCTGCGACACAGGCCGAATCAGCGGCACCAGTCCGCGCTTCCCTGTTCGATTGTCAATCAGCTCTTCCTAAGTCTTGAGAGATTGTACAAGGCGAACGAGGATGTGTCAAGGAGAAATCGTATGCATGCGATAAAATATTTATGCGTCTGTGTGAGTGCATATTATAGAGGTAAGATATTGCAAGATGTGTGCCAGGTTCGGAGTTTGCATAAAGTTTACTTTGTAGGTATACTGTCCTTCGTGTGCAGTTCGCTAATACTTCTATTATGAAAGGCTCATTGATGGAACAGCAAAAGCGTCTGTCGTATCGCGCGCGTCATGCTCGCCTGGCATATGAAAAGCAATGCCCTGGCGGTGATGAAACTTTGTTTATGTCTGTCGCCTACTGTCGTGCAGCATGGGTTACACGGCATGTATACCTTACGTGGAAAGAGGCAGAAGAGGCACGAGCTTGGATTGACGAGTTTGCCTGTGGTGGTATATGCCGCAAAAATCATGCAGTCGAACAAACAACCCTGGATGAGGCGTTAGCTTTTCGTCCGCATGCGCGTTTTTCTTTGCACAGCGGGCCTGTTGTCCAACCTCGCTCACGTATGGTAGGCGCAGCCCCCGAAACAGCGCCGAGCACTGGCACCATACGGCGACTGACCGTAACGGATAAGGGTTTAATCCATGGCTGAGAACGTAAATGGCACACTTGTTCATAGTACCGGACACTACGGCGATCCTGTGGCCGTTTGCATGGCCGACGTCCAGGCCCAGAATGTTGACTGGCTCTGGTATCCCTACCTTGCCTATGGCCAGCTTGCCTTATTAGAAGGTGACCCTGATGTAGGCAAGTCCATGCTCACACTACAAATTGCTACGTGTCTTAGTCGAGGTTGGGCGTTGCCGGACCAGCATGGGGAGCTGTACGCTATTCCGCCTGTTCCACGCTCGACAATCTTTGTTGCCTCTGAAGATGCACTGTCTTTTACGGTCTGTCCGCGCCTTATTAAGATGGACGCAGACCGGAATTATATTCATGTGTTACAAGGCTTGCGCGGACATGACGATGGCATGTTGCCGTTTACGCTCAAGGACCTAACACCACTCGAAAGCATGATCAAAGCGCTCCACCCGGCGCTTGTGGTCATTGACCCTATCCAGGCGTACATCCCGGCCAGTGCAAACCTTAACCAGGCCAACCATGTACGCTGGTACATGGCAAAAATTATCGCCATGGCCGAGCAGTACCATTGTGCTGTGCTATGTGTGAGGCATGCAACGAAAAGCTCTGGGACTGGTGTTGCAAAAGCTGTCCATCGTGGTGCGGGCTCTGTCGATATTGCGGCTGCAGCACGCTTTATCCTGTTCGTTGAGCAACATCCCATTGATGCGTTCAAGCACATCGGTCTCATGGCGCACACGAAAGCAAATATAAGCCCCAAGGGACGCACGCAGCTCTTTCGGCGTGAGCACGGGCAGTTCGGCTGGTGTGGTGTCTCTCGTGTGCAGCCTGAGCTTGTGGCTGGCAATAAGCGTGGGCCTGATCCCGTGAAATTGCTTGAAGCCGCGCTTTGGCTTGAAGGATTTTTATGGGAAGGTGCACGGGATGCTGGCAAATTGTTGGAAGTGGCCTACGAGCAAGGCCACACAAAAGGAATCATATACGCTGCCAAGAAAGCCTTGGGCATCGTCAGCACTCGCCACCAAGACGACGAAGGCTTTGTAACAATCTGGGAACTGTCGCCTCTGTAGCTCCTGCTGTGCCTCAATGGCCGCATCTCACGGATCAATGCCCTAAAGCGTATGATCTCAATGAGATGTGGCCATTTTTTGTGTCAAAGCTGGCATGTTTATCATTTTGAGAAAAAAATAGTGTGCAGAGACTACCGCAGAAATGGCGAAAACACGTAGGCGCGCAGGCAAGCAGTTCGCAGATACGCAAGTACGCAGTTCGCAGATACGCAGGCACGCAGATATATATATATATATATTATATCTTTCTTCTCTACCTGCGTTCTCATGGCCATATTGTAACCCTTCTCTTTCAAAGTGCAAAATCCGTGCCACAGGAGCTATAGGACATTCCTATAGATCGCCTGTGTCGTATAGGTTGACAGCCATATTATCACTGTGATAATATGGTAGATACATTGTAGATACCTTGGAGGCGCTATGGCTGACTGGTCCTGGAGAAAGCACTATCCTCCCTATGGCACAACCAAGCATGATCCGCGTCACACATTAACGACACCCTTGCGGCCTTTTGATCGCCAAGTTGCTGCGCTGTTGGCCCTTCGGACCCCTAGTAAAGACGCTGTTGCCGCGCTATTAGGCGTCCATCGTAGTGCTGTCTGGAAGTCCTGGTACAGACCAGCAGTGCAAGCCTATATCGAAAAGCTTCTCACAGCGGACAGCCAGGAGCTGATACAGCAGCATGTCGCACAGCTTCTGGCTAGCGATCAGGCGGAGCGTATAGCACGCAAGCACAAGAGGGAAGCAAGGCGGCAGGCACACAGAGCGGCACATCGAGAGAGGCCGCGAGCATGATACCTTGCTACCTATCTACATACCTACATACCATGCTACCATGCTACCATGCTACCAGTCCAGGCCCGAACGGCACGTCGATAATGAGAATGGATAGTCCTGTGTGCCCTGATTGCACATGGTACACACAGGACACTCAAGCAAATCAAGCACTTACGTTGGGCCTAATCAAACCCCAAAGTTTACATAATAGAGGTTATCAGAAGTTGATGTGCATGGGGCCCAGCAACGGCGCCGAGACGATTGTTTGGGTGTCGTGAAAAGAGGGGTGGGGGCACCCCAGCGCCAACTCTATGGTGACTGTTAGCGACAAAAGTATACGGACCATATGGGAGAGGCTATAGGCTTGTTAGGACCAAAAGTATACGTACCATATTTGTGAGGTAAGTAGTCCTATGCGTACCACACCTTGACGCATGCAGCTTCGCACAGTATACTCTGAACGTATCTCTGAGGAGGGATACGCAGCAGCAGCCTTGAGGCATGGGCACCGGATGAGAACGCCATGCCTCTTGGGCTGGGCACCGGCACAAGACGAGCGAGGGTGCTTTGGGAGGCTGACCTCGCTCGTCCCCCAAAACTGGGCACCGGCACAGGAGACACACCATGCACCAGACAACCCTCACGCGCTGCATTGCCCATTGCGACCGGGCCATTGAAGGGCT
>ERZ1292644.864-Hain-H14-01um-R2-864-length-17482-cov-5_pt1 | contig 17482 bp, 27 predicted proteins | sample MGYA00564402_ERZ1292644 | MGnify/ENA primary metagenome ERZ1292644 (study PRJEB36523, sample SAMEA6512644) | groundwater metagenome | collected 2019-01-09 | study: AquaDiva: Metagenomics assemblies of 32 groundwater samples
TTCTAAATTTGAATTATTTAAGTACCCAACGACCAAGTGTTTCTTTAACCTTAAACAGTTTAGTTTTAGATTGTTTAACCGGCGGGGGGTCATTATTTATTCTCGTCCCACGCGACTTCTTCAATTGGTTTGAAATCAACAATTTTGTGTTGCATTGTGTGAATAGCTTCTCCATCTTTATTAATCCACTCATTGTCTTCGTGTTCAAATAAGCAGCATAATTCTTTATCTTTGGTTGCCTTAATTACAGACTCTTCTGATAGATCATATTTATCTTCAACTTTTTCATAACCGCAACAATCTAAAATAGATTTCAAGAGCCACCTTTTCCCTGAAACATTAATGGCATAAAGATCTGTTGTGTAATTCTTTTCACTATCAAACATCCCAAAAATAAATTGTGGATTTCCTTTTTTTGATACTCCATAAGAAACGCTGGCTATCTTCTGGTTTCTCCATCCTTCTGATATCAATAATTTTTTTATGGGTTTTTTTTCATTTGACAAATCTTCGTAGCTCATTTCTTTACCTTTCGTTTTTATATATTATTTTTTTACTTTTACCGGCTCTTTTCATCCAATAACATTTTTTATTACAAAATACGCCATTGTTTGAAAAATAAGTCCTAAATGTTTTTTTACAATTTATACACCTTCTATCTTCGCTTCCGTCAAAAACACCCAAATGATGCAATGAAGTATGTTTTCCCCTACTTAATAACTGTAAATTTCTTAATCTATTATCTGTTTTTATTCCATTTTTATGATGTACTACTTCCCAACTTTCTAATTTTCTATTTAATTTTTTTTCCATTATAAATCTATGCTCTAGGATAGCTTCCCCATTGATCTGTAAACGAACATATCCATGAGAAATGTCTCTCCCACCCTTCCAGCTCGAACTATTTTTACCAGAAAATTGAGGTAATTTTTTCCCCTTATTCCAAACATCATAATGAAGTTTTTTGCCTTTATTCCATCCAGGCACTCTTGTAACCCATTCTTTTACATAGCATTTCCTTGAGCAAAATTTACTCTTATTTCGACAAGGGGAAACAAAAAAGTATTTTTTGCAAATTTTACAACTTTTTTTTATTTTCTTTTTCATAATAGAAGATATTTAGGCAAGGTATAATAATATTCTCAAAGTGATTGTTCATTGTGATAGCATCTATTTTTTCCATATTATAAGAAACTTTATCTTTTGCTAAAGCAACAACATAAGCATATTCAAACTTAATTCCTTCCTGTTCTCTATACAATCTATCATAAGCAGATACTTGATACAAGTAAGAATTGTATATAGGCGGCTTGTCTTTCTCTGTCCCACATTTAGCGGATTTCCAATCTAATAGAATAGGAATTCCATTTTCTTCTGCCGTACAATCAAGTGTCCCATTTAATTTGTATTTATCTGATATAAGCATTAATTCTGCTTTATTTAATTTAATATTCGGATTATCTTTTTTAAACAACATAAAACTTTTCAAAGCAGTAGAAACTTCTTCTGGATATTCCGTTTCTATTTTTGCTTCTTGTTTATCAATATGTGATTGAATTACATCATGCAATTGTTTCCCTATTGTCTTACCCTTGTTGCTCTCTTCTAATATTTGTGCATAAGGAGTACGCTTGAACCATTCCATTAAACCATAATTAGATAATATGGATAATAAGCCAGTGACAGAAACATAATCATTATCGTATTGTCTTTTAGCCACCTGTAATCTCCCCATCAGCTTTCAACTCAATCGTCTTAGCCACCGGCGCATAATCAACATCATCCAATTCTTCAATAGCATAGTACCCACAGATCGTTTCCGGAGCGTACCACCGGCACCCGTTGGCCAATGCTCGACATAAGAGCATGTTTTTAGGATAAGATTTAAAGGTGTCTTTGTTAACCAATCCGCATTTGGCGGCATCTTTTAAATTAAAAGTGCTTTTTCCTATTAAAATTTCAGCGTCACCTTTAACCCGATAAAAACTGATCTCGCAGTTTGTTTCATCCAGAACGTCAATAATATAATTATATTTTCCACTAACTTTAACCAGCGATCCCATCGTTACAGCCGCTAACCCGATTTGGCCCTTTGGTGTTATGTAAATCCCAGTTAAACTTTGAAACTCTGACAATCCTAGTGACCGGCCAATCCAAATCTTGACCTTTGCTTGGGCCACTGATTTAAGATCAGGGAAGAACCCACTATCAACCAAAGCCTTTGATCTGTAATCCAACTCATCCGTTTTGAATGTTTCAATTTCATTTTCATTGTTCATCTTCGTCTCCTTTTGGTAAATTACATCTCACCCCATTAATATAAATGGATTGGGCTAAAAACAGCTTGCATATCAACTTTATCCTTCGTTTATCTTCTTGTGTCATATCAACTCCAACACCTGTTCAATGCTGTAAGCGAATAAATGGTTTAATCCGACTAATTTACAGTTTTGAGCAAATTTTAGTTGACCGGCTCGGATAACCCCACCGACGGCCTTAAGCTCTACAAACCAAGCGCATTGTTTTCTTAATGAAATGATGAAAAAGTCCGGTAATGAGTGGTAAGCCGGTAAAGAATTTTCAATCCTCCAAAAATCAATCTGTCCTGAAAACTTTAGCTTTCTTAATTCTTTTAACAAGTCTTCTCTTAGCTTCTTCTCTTTCAAATTCCGCGGCCCTAAATCTTTTCCGCGACTTTTAAGTCTTGGCATTTTTATCTCCGGCAGAACATCCCGTCCATTGATCTTGGCGAATAGTTTGACTGTTTGGAGGTTGGTTAGTTTTTTCATTTTATAAGGTAACAAATCGTTATTATTACGAACCCAATAACTGAACACCCAATGACAATATAAGCACTGAATAGTTTGTCTTCGTAATACTCATGCCAAAACTCTTCTTCTTTATCTCTAAGTATGTCGATGTGTTGATCGTTTGCTGGATGGCTCATATTAAACCTTTCTTATATACCGCCCTCCCCGTTTCTGATGAAGAATCAGCGAGCGTGCGACTCGAGAGAGGGCGAAAACACGATTTAATTAATTTTTACAATGATGTTCCCATGCTGATCTAATAAATAATTTATTTGCTTGCCAAAAACTTAGTGCTTCTCCATGCATTTTTATTATTTTTTCATCAGAAAAATTAAACCATTCTTCTGCTTCATGGATTTTACAACCTATTTGAATATACTTCTTTGTTATATTTATCCACCATTTTAAGCCAGATATTTGTAATGGAGTTTTATATATTTTTTCTCCGGATAAATCCGCTCCGGATAAATTCGCTTTGGATAAATCCGCTCCGCATAAATTCGCTTTGGATAAATCCGCTCCGGATAAATCCGCTCCGGATAAATCCGCTCCGGATAAATTCGCTTTGGATAAATCCGCTCCGGATAAATTCGCTTTGGATAAATCCGCTCTGGATAAATCCGCTCCGCATAAATTCGCTTTGGATAAATCCGCTCCGGATAAATCCGCTCCGGATAAATCCGCTCCGGATAAATTCGCTTTGGATAAATCCGCTCTGAACAAATCCGCTCCGGATAAATTCGCTTTGGATAAATCCGCTCCGGATAAATCCGCTCCGGACTTGATAGCCATTTCAACAGCTAGTTTTAATGATATTGCTTCACACTCAAAAATTATTGATAAATCAAATCTATTTTTTATTTGTATTTTCATTTAGATCACCATTCCTTCATTGACATACATTTGAAGTAAATCTTCATCACTAATCTTTGTGATCCGAGTGGTTGCGGTGTCTATCAGTAACTCCTTAAGCCGTTCCCGTTCCTCTGAATCTAATGTATCCAGGCCAGACTTAGCTTTGAAGTTGATCCGTTCATAGACATTAAGTGAGTTTATTGGTAGTTCTGGATTGCCTTTGACTTCGTAGATTTTGGTTTGGTCTTTCATTTCGCACGCTTTCTTTGGTTTGGGTTTTGTGTTTTAGTTTATGACATGTTCTGCATAACCAGATTACTTCTAAAACTTTTTTATAATCATTGTGGTGTGCTTCTATATAGCCTACAGAGTTACAGCTTTCACATTTTGCTGGCTTATGTAATAAGCCTGATTTTTTTGCTCTGTGAACAGCTTGATGGGCATTAACTATGTGTTTTTTTATCTTTCTATATTTTTTTCTATATTTAATAACTTTATTTTTGTTTTTTAATCTCCAAATTCTTGTTCTCTCAACATTAAATTTTCTATTTTTTCTATACTGAATTTCATTATATTCTCTAGAATTAACTATCATTTATTGTTTCTTTAACCATTTAGTAACTAAATCTAAAAGTATTTCCCTCATTGATTTGTTTTCTTTTAACGCACGTTCCTTTATCTTTTGATGTGTTTCTTCGTCCAACTCTAAAACTAATCGCTTAATCATTTGTTTTCTCCTTTATCCTGTCTTAAGTATTACATACAAATGTTTGTCTGTCAACATCTTTTTTCAATTTATTTTTCCATCGTGTTTCCCGCGCTTTCCGCATATTTTCCCGTCGAGCTGAAATCTGCGCCGGCGTATTCATACTTCCTAAATATGACATGACTTCTGAAATTGCTTTTTTATTTGGTTTCATTTGTACCTTTCATATCATCATCAATGTTCAATTAATGAACATTATTTAATTATTTTATAATCTTTATCAACCTTTCCATAGGTTGAATCTCCTCTTGCGTGCATATCCCACCAATAGGTGCCGGTAAATTTTCCTAATAATGGATTTTCTTTTGTATAAGTTTTGAAATGTCCGCGGCAAAGATGTAATGCTTTTTTTATATCAGTTTTATTTTCATTAATTGAATGCTTTAAAATTTCCCGCATTGCTTTTATTTCTAAAGTGTATGTTTTATAAACCGGCTCACCTTTTCTTTCATGTTGTCTTTTAACTTGTCTTGAAATTGGGTTTTCGTTTATTTTTACATTTTTACAATTTAGAAAATTGAGAGCAAGTAAACAAACTTTTTCTAGTTCTAATGTTTCTTGAGCAAATGATTCAGCATTTTCTTGAGTTTTTTCTTTACACATAACTATCGCTGGAGAAAAAAATTTATTATTTTCATTATCTAATAACAAGATTTTTCCATCTTTTTTTAAAAAATATTCTCTATTGGATATTCTTAAATTATTTATATTAGTTTGGATTGAAATAACCCAACCAAGTTTATATCCATCACTATTTTCTTTTAATAAACCTAAAGAATTTTCAAAAGGCATGGTTGATGTCGGGTTGACATATTTCATATAATCAAAAGGTATTTTCTTATTATCCTTTATTCTCATGTTTATAATAAAATGATTAATGTCCAATCGATCACCTTTATTTATGGTTAACCCACAATCTTTTGAATACGAATGATCGGGCATTCTCCAATCAACTGACGTAAAATTCCACGGTGGTACACATGTAATAAAATCTTTGTGCCAAAAAACTTCTTTATCTGAACCAAAATAATAAAAGTCCGCGACATCCTGGATATTAATACATGTTGTGTTGGCCAGTATTTCTTTGTTTAATAAAGGATTCATTCTTCCCACTCCACTTGTTGTTTTTTACTATAACGGAGTATTGTGTGCTGATCCCTTTGGTTTTAGTGCTTCTTTAACTTTCTGATTTTCTAAAGCTTCCGCTATTGATTCAAGGGCGGTTCCAATATTTTCAACCGCGTCAACATATCTATGCCATGATCCAACGGCTTCGTCTGCTAATTTATACCAAGCATGCCATTCTCTTTCTGTCATATTATCCCTTTCCAGTTAAAAACTTAACCGCTTCAATAAAATTTAAGCTATTCAGTTTCATTATAAAATCAATCGAATCACCGTAAGCCTGACATGAAAAACATTTGAATGTATTATTTTTATTTATAATAAAACTCGGTGTTTTGTCTTCATGGAAAGGGCAACAACAAGTTATTCGATTTGATGTTTTTTTAATTTTATTAAAAGCATAAAGTGTTTCGATCCTTATTTCTTTAACTTCATTAATTTTTAAATCTTTTAAAGTAAACTTTTTTAATCTTATTGATTTATACAATTTTTTTATTTTATACAGCATTTCAAGATGTTCTTTTTTGTCTTTCGGCATATAAATCTTAATAACCTCAATAAAGAAGAACCGTTCAAAATCATCAATATAATCCTCTTTAATATCTTTAATGTGATCAAGCCAGGGTGCCAACTCCTGATTTATCCGGTTGATTTCACGATCAACGGTTTTTTCTTCTTCTGGGAAGGCGTCAATGATTTCAAAAATAGATAAACTTAATCGTCCCAATCGACGTTTTCCGCTTTCCATTGTAAATTTACCCACTCCCTTCTGATATTATTTCTTCCATCAACAACGGTGCCGTTGAAAAACGTTCTTATGTTTTTCCCAAGACTTTTATCGGATGAGGTTTTATATCCATTTTCTTTACACCAAAGCACATACTTATTGTAAACATCCTTTTTCGACACCGTTGTGTTTTTCCCGCGATCCAGATTTTCTTCAATAAAGGAAAGCGTTGGATTGTTGTCTTTTTTATATTCATCAATCAATTTCTGCATTCCATCTGGGATATTGAAAGAACCGCGTTTTCTTAATCTTTCAAGCCCTTCAACCATCCAATTAAATATCCCTGGTATTTCTTCTAATAATTCTTTGTAAAGATTCCTATTTTGTTCTCCGGTTTTAAACTGTTTTTCATAATTTAGTATTAAAATTCTACGGTAAAAAGCCTCTGTTTTATCATTCACAAAAGGCAAGGTATTCATTGAGAATATAAGTTTACAAAAAGGGTAAAAGCTAAATGGTTTTTTATATTTCTCATCCGCCGTTATCCTGTCACCACTGACAATGGCCTTAAAATTCGCGTCGCTTAGTTCTTCAATAGCCTCGCTTTCAAGACTGATGTTAACCAGTTTCCCGAAAAGTTCAGCTAAATAATGCTGATCTTTAAGTTTTGCCATTGGTACGGATGAAATATTGTATTGACCTAAAATTGCTTCAAACACCCTATAAATTAAAGACTTCCCGTTCGCGCCTTGTCCAACATTTAAAAGGGCCAATTGATAGCTATTATCCGTGGTTAAACAATAACCCATATATTCCTGCAAGCATTCTATTTTCCAATGAACATCTAAAAATATTTCATTTAACGTTTTTTCCCATAAATCACATTTTGCATCTTTATTGTATATTAAATCCAGTTGGATGGTTGATAAATATTTCGGATCATGAGGAAATAAAATCATGTTATCCAAATCAAACATCCCGTCTTTTAAATTAAGCATATTTTTATGGGAATTTATATCCTCAAATCTTTTTAATCTTTCTAATTCCATACAGTGAATCACTTCCCGGCCATACCTTTCTCTATACTTAGTACCCATAAATTCTTTGATTTTTCTGTAAATTTCTATGTGTGAAAAGTAAAAAAACAGGCCCCTTTTATAGAGGAAAAATCTGCCGTCTACGCATAGAAAATCCCCCGTTTTTAGCATCTTTTCCGCCACTTTTACAGGGTTGAAGACAAAACTACTTGTTTTTTCTGTCATTTTAATGCTTTTACTATAATATTAATATATATAGAACCGTAGTGACCGTTTTTTTCAAAACAACTATTTCCCTATATATTGGGTATTTTTATATACATTATGTTTATATATTACTGTCATAACTGTCACTAAATAATATAAGATTATATAAAATAACAACTTATGAAGTGACCGTTCTTTTAAAAAGTGTCATAAAACTGTCACGAACTGTCACCATTAAACAGGAGCCCCCGCTGTAGAATAAACTACTACTCCTGGAAGAGCGCGGGGGCTTAACATTAGCATTAACTTCTTAACTTTTTTTGGTTGATTTTTCATTTCTCTTCCAGGTTACTTTTTTACAATACCACATTCATTTCTAAATTCAAGAGAAATTTTTAAAATAAAAAAGTTTAAAAACATATTGACAAACCTATATAAATTATTATATATACACCATATCAAACATAAAGGATTGTTGATGATCGGATTCCAGCGGAAAGAATTAAAAAACATATTTCTCGACGATCTTTTATCATCTCATATTGAACCCAACCATATATATTTATATCGTGTTATCAGAAAAAATAAATTAAAAATTTATGGAGTATTTAATTTCAGTACGCTTAGTGAAGTTGTGGGATATCAACAGGAGATCGAGGATTTCATTGATGACGGCGTATTAAACGCGATCGAAGGTTTGAAGTTATGGGGGAATGTCCGCAAGGTCGCGATTAAAAATAAAATAAAATGAAAATTGAATTATTTGAAAATGTGCGAGGTGAGTGGATGTTCCACATTAAGTCAAGAAACGGTAAAATTATAGCAGTTGGTGAATCATACGAAAAAAAAGCCGGAGCCTTGCGTACAGCCAGATTATTTCGTTTACAAATAATCGAATTAAAAACAAACCGATGATGTTTTGGATATGGCTAGGATCGTTCGCAAATTTAATAATCATTTATATGATGTTTAAAGAATTAGACAAGGTGGCAAAGAAAGTTCAAAAGTTTGAAGATTATTTAACTACAAAGATTGATCCAAATGAATTATTTAAAAATTAAAATTAAAAGAAATTCTAATGTTGATGTTCTTACTCAAATCTTTAGACGGTTCCCTAATCGTAGCTTATGGATGGTGGTTGAATGAGTTATTTGACACTAAAAAAAGGTAACAATAAAAAAAATAAAGGCGGCCGGCCATTTAAATTTAAAAACTCTGAAGCTTTACAAAAAGCTGTTAATAAATATTTTAATGAAACACCACAAGAAGAACACACGATTACAGGATTGGCTTTACATATTGGATCGCGACAATTACTTTGTAACTATGAAGAAAATAAAAATTTTTCTTTAATTATTAAAATAGCAAAATTAAAAGTTGAACATGCTTATGAATTGTCTTTAAGAAAACACGGACGTTCTGGCGATATATTTGCTTTGAAAAATATGGGTTGGAAAGATACGCCTTTAATAGATAATTCAGAAACACATAATCACTATGTCATCCACCGGAATCCTGAATCAGCCGCGGAAGAACGAAAAATATCTAAACTACAAACAAGATAAATTTATTTATAGCAAAGATCATTTTGTTTGTCTTAAAGGAACGTGGGGTTGTGGTAAAAGTTTAGCCGGTCTTCTCGCCGCTGATAAAGAATGCGCGGAGAATCCTGGTAATTTATATTTAGTTATTCGTAAAGAATGGGTTGACCTTCGAGATTGTTATGACGATAAGACTGAAATACTAACAAAAAATGGATGGAAATATTTTGATGCGCTTGACTATAATGATAAAGTTTTATCTTTAAATAATGATGATTCGGCCGATTATTATAATATAAAAAATATAATAGTGTCTGATTATGTTGGCAAGATGTTTGCTTATGATGGTAAGAGCACATCTTTTTGTGTAACGCCTAATCATAAATTATATATACAAACAGAAACATCAGATAAATTTAACAAAAAATCTTATTCAAATTGGCGGTTAGAAAAAGCGGAAAGCATAAAGCATAATGTTTACTTTTTTAAACGTGATTTTAAGTGGGATGGTAAAGAAAAAAATAAAATATTTATAATAGCCAGAATAGAAAATCCAAAACAAAATCAGCCAAAAAATTATGAATTTAATATGGATGATTGGCTGGAGTTTCTCGGTTGGTATGTGAGTGAGGGTGATAGTCATAGACATAAAAATAAAAAAACATGGTGGGTTTCAATTTGTCAGTCTAAAAAAGCTAACCAAGAAAAATGTTTAGAAATAGAAAAGTTATTAAAAAGGATGGGGCTGCCATCCAAATTATATTCAAATGATAAGTTTGTTATTGGTAGTAGATCTATTGCTGAACATTTATTAAAAGAATGTGGTAAAGGATCACATAATAAAAGAATTCCTGAATATGTTAAAAATTTATCTTCTCGTCAAATAAGGATATTTTTAGAATCATATCGAAAAGGTGATGGATATAAAACAAAGAATGGTGGGAATAGATATAATACAGTTAGCAAAAAGCTCGCTGATGATATACAAGAATTAATTTTAAAAACTGGTACATATGCGACGATAAGCATACGTAATAATGTTGGCAGAAAAACATATATTGAAGATCACTGGGCAACAACAAAAGGCCTTGATTATTTAATTATTGAATCGCATAATCGTAAAAGTTTAAACGCTAGAATAGAGTCAAATAGAATAAAACAAATTGATTATTCTGGTAAGATTTATTGTGTGGAAGTTGAACCAAATCATTTGGTATATGTTCGTCGTAATGGAAGATGTTTTTGGAGTGGGAATTCAACGCTTCACGATTGGGAAAGTAATATAGGCCGTCCGATTAATGGTGAGAAAAATGTAATATATCCAAATAAATCAGTGTTAATGTTCCGACACGGTGATGATATTAACGCTCTTAAAAATACAAACCTCGGCGGGTGTTTGATGGTGCAAGCCGAGGAGCAGACGGAAGATGATTTCTGGTTTGTTAATGGACGGCTTCGACGCAAAGAAGGCACACGACAGTTAAGATTAGAGTGTAACTATGACGGGCATAATTGGATTTATAAATTATTTAATGAACAGAAAGTCGGAACGCTTCTTACCACAAACACTTTCGATAACGCCGCAAATCTCCCGCCGGATTATATACCAAATCTTGAAAAACTTCCTAAACGTCTTAAAGAACGTCACCTCTACGGCTCCGATGCTGATATGGAAGGCGTCGTCTGGGATGAGTTCAGCCATGAGAAAAATGTTTGTGATCCTTTTTATATTCCAAACGGCTGGGAGAAAACTATCGCTCTCGATCATGGCTTTACAAATCCGACGGCAGTATTGTGGGCCGCGCATGATTGGGACGGAAAGACGTACATATATGATGAGCATTATGAAGGTGGCAAGCCGGTATCTTATCATGCTCAAAAGATCAATGAGCGTGTGGTTGATAATGTTAGACGTAGACTTATTGATCCTTCGTGTTCGGCTAAGACGCAACAGAAAAGATATGAAAGCGGGATTGTTGAACTTCATTCAATCATTGATGAGTATAAAGATTACGGGATTCGATTTGAACCGGCAGATAATTCGCTTCTTCCAGGTATCAACAGAGTCAACGAGGCATTTAAGAATGGTACATTAATAATCTTCAAGAATTGCGTTAATATAATTCTAGAGGTTGAAAATTGGAAGTGGAAAAAGTTACGGCCAACGCAGGAGAAAGAAAACAATCAGCCGGATGAACCGATGGGGAAGGATGATCATGCAAATGATGCACTACGCTATCTCATCATGTCAAGACCACAAGCAAGTGAGCTCAACAATCAGCAAGATTTAAGTCATGTAAGTCCTCAATATAAACTGAATGAATTGCGGCGTAGACGGGAAGAAAGACGATGAGTTCATATAATCCTATAACAGCAAAAAAATATCGAGAAGCCAATAGAGAGCACAGAAGATTGCAATCTAAAGAATGGCATTTGAAAAATAAAGATAGAGAATTAGCATATCGTAAGAAATATTATTCTGAGAACAAAGAAAAGATGAATTTATATAAAAATGCTTATAGACAAACTGAAAAAGGTAAGTTGGCTCATAGAAAGCAAGAGCAAGAAAGATATTATAAAACAAATTATTATGAAAAAAATAAAGATAGAATTCTTGCGAGAGGTAAAGAATGGCGTTTGGATAATAAGCATTTATGTTTAGCTCAATCTGCTAGAAGAAGATTAAGAAATAAATTGGCAGGTGGGTTAAGTAAAGAAATAATCCAAATGGTTTATGAGGATAATATAAAAAAATATGGGACATTAACTTGTTGTTTATGTTTTGAAAGAATTGAATTTGGGCAGGATAGTTTGGAACATTTGATGCCATTAATTCGTGGTGGGAATAATGATTATAATAATCTAGGTGTAGCACATTTAACTTGTAATTTAAGAAAAAATAAGAAAACAGTTGAAGAATGGGAAGCGATTAATGCAAAAGGGTAAATTAAGTTTAATAGAAACGAAGTTTTGGCAACAGGAAGCCAGCTCTTGCGTTGAGCGCCAGAAAATTGAGTTAATTAAAAAGAATAATTATCCTTTGTTGGTAAATTATTATGAAGGTGTTCAAAGCGTCCGTCCGGACGACTTACACGTTAATGCTGAAACACAAAGTTTGATTATCAGTGAGTATTTTCCGAATACAAATGCTTTGATTTCTGAAATTATGTATCAAAATCCTGATATTTTAATTGATGCGATGAAGCCGAGCGCGGAAGATAAAGTGCCTTTGATGAAGTCGGCGTTAGGATATTTTTTTCGTAAGTCTGAAGCTTTAATTGAGAATAGAGTAGCTTTATTCGATATGATTTATGCTGGATATTGTGCTGTTGAGGTTGACCAAATACCTAATGATAATCGTCCACCTGTAGAAATGCAAGCGCCGGAGCAAGAAAAACCAAAAGGTATGTTTGATAAGGCCGTTAGCGCGTTAAGGAGTATTGTGACGCCGGAAGATGCTGAAAAGAATTATGCACAACAGGCTCCACAGATGGAAGCTAATTTTTCGACTGTTCAAGGTACATATTTAAGGCGGTATGATCCTCTTGATGTGCCTTTAGATTGGCGGGCAGAGCGAGTTAGAGATAGACGTTACAATCTTAAAAAGGTTTGGATGTCAAAGGCTGAGTTTGACGCCAAATATCCAGATTTTAAAGATTTGATTAACGTTGAAGATGAAAAGTTTGGTTATTCAAAGCATGGTATTGAGATTCATAACCGTAAAGTTCTGTTATACGAATTTCAGATTAGATTAAGAGGTGATATTTACCGCACTATTATTATATCACCGAATTATAATATGCGTGAGATTGATACGTTTGACCGGCCGTATAAGACCAACGGTTTTAATATGAAGATTGGAACGCTTCATAAATACGGAAAGCTTTACTCTCGATCTATAGCTCAGATTAATAAAAAAATGCAGGATGAAATGAATGAGTATGTTAATCATCTGATGGAAGTGGCTGAGCGGAATATCCCGAAACGTCTTTATGATAAAAATAAAGTTAAGCAGGATGGCCTTGAAGTTTTAATGAATACGAAGATTAATGATATGGCGCCGGTAGATGGAAATCCTCAAGGTGCTGTCACTGAATTACAGCCAACGAATGCGTCAATGGATAATAAAGAACTTTTAGGCATATTCCAAGAGCAGAAATCAAAGCTTTGGTCTGTTTCAGAGTCAAGGTTAGCCGGTAATCCTGATGTAGATTTCGCTGAGGAGCTTAAGATTCAAGAGCAAGGGTTCGAATCGCGTCAAATTGATATTCAAGAAGGGTTAAGACAGTTAATCAAAGAAGAGTTAGATACCGGAAAAGATTTAATATGTAATTTTTGGGATGATAAAGTTTTTTTAAAGATAACAGGCACTTCAAAAGAAGCATGGTATACGCCGACATCAATACCTGATCCAAATAATCCAATGCAGTCAATTGTTGCTAATCCTCTTACAGATGAGCTTAGAAGTGATGAAGACACTGAATCTTTGGGGGATTTTGAGATTGATATTGATATCGCGTCAGCCGCGCACCCTAACAGAGCGCAACAGCTTGCTAGAATGCTTGAATTCATGACACAGTTAGTTTCTATGCGGCAGATTCTTATTGAGCAAGGCAAAGATATTAACGTTGATGAGATTAAGCGCATTTCAAAAGAGTTTGGGTGGAATCCTGATAAATTGTTTGTTGATCATCAACCGGCAATGGTTCCGAGCGTACCAACAGCAAGTGGTGAGATTATAACGCCGGAAGAAAACGCTATGCGGCAAGCAGAAGCGGAGGCTAGAGTTGGGTAAGGTGATTGATATTGAGTTTATTTGTCAAAGATGCGGGAAGAAATCTCCTGAGGAAGATCTTAGTATGTTGTGTCGTTGTGGTGGCCATCTTAGAGGCGTTGGTTTGCCTTCAGTATCTGGTACTCGAGATAGTTTCGGTATCTCTAGGGCGTTTAAAGGAGATGATGGAAAGACGATTGACAATTGGCGAACGTGGGAAAAAGCCGGTTATCGAAATCCATTAGACACGGTTAAAGACCATAACGTCCGTGAGAAGATAAAAGATAAAATAAGCAAGATTAAACATAAAAAACAAAGAGGAGAATATGATGGGTAGACCGCGTAAAGATGATGAAGAATCAGCTAATAATGTTGAAACTAAAATTGTTAATAAATTAACGCATAAAGTTGTTTCTTATACAGATTATTTAACTGAAGCACGTGAGCAGATATTACAAGATGGCGGAGAGGATGTATATAACCGTGCTATTGAGATTCTTTATACCCGCAATCAAGTCATTGCGACGGTTCAAAAGGCAGGGGAGACAAGATTTGTATGCAAGGTTTAGAAGAAGAAAAGAAGGATGAAATTCCTGTTGTAGAAATGAAGATTGTCATGGAAGTTGGAAAGCCTATGATGGTTCACTTTCCAGCTTTACATGACAAGATTGCTACTTATGGATTTTTAAAAATGGCTGAGAAGGTCATTGACGCTCATTATAGGCAAATTGATATGCAAAAGTTAGTCGTGCCTAAAGGAGGCATGATGGATTTTGCGCGAAGGATGAAATAATAATTGTATTTTTTATGAGAAATCGTCTGCAACTTATCAAATATTTAAAATATCGTTATCCTTATGGAGACTATAAAAATAAATCTTGGAAAACATTAAATGAAGAATATTTAAAATACAGATTAGAGATTAAACGAATAAATGTATGGATAAAAAATAGTGAACTTTCTCCGCAATCTAGCGGGGTTAAATAAAAGGATGAATGATGAATAAAAGACACAAAGTTAATTGGTTATTTTTTCTTAACAATAAAGGTGTTGTTGGCGAAAATAATCAAGAAACAGACGCTAAAGATTTTGATTCAATAGCTGATGAGCTATTAAATCAAGTGGATGAAACCACATTGGATTCGTCACCCAAAGACAAACAAGAAGATGTTTCACGTGAAACCGAAAAGACCACGACAGCCGAAGTCGAAAAAACGGAAATGGTCAAAGAGGTTGAAGGTGATAAATCTTTAACACCGGAAGAACGTATCGCTAAGATTAAAGAAATCTTAGGCGATGATGAAAAGGCAATCGATGCTTATATCAAGCAGAAAGGCTATCACGCTGATCCGGCTTGGCAGAAGCAAAGAGAGATAATCGATAAATTAAAGAAAGAAGGCAGTTTATCCGCTGAGGATAAAGCGTCGTTGGATGAATTCAATAAGTTCCGTTCTTCGCCAGATTATATCAAAATGACGATGAAGTCTGAAGGATATACGCAAGAGGCGATTGATAAAAAGTTAGTTGAATTAGGGCATGAGGTAAAAACAAAGCCGGAAGATGATGTCCAGTTTACCATAGATAAGCTTGGGATTAAGCTTGATAATATGTCCGAAGAAGATCGAGTTAACATCAAGTCGAATGTTTCTGATATTGTTAAAATTTCGGATATAAGAATTGATGAAAAGCTTAACGATTTTTTTAATAAACATATTAAGCCTTTTAGCAATAATTTTAAAGCAATTGAGGCTGAAAAAACGTCTAATAAGCTTTATGAATCTATGAAAGAAACTGTTAAAGCAGATGGTATTTTAGATTTTGACAAAGATATTGAACCGGCTTTAAACAAATTTATGGATGAAAACCCTAATACGACTTTGGATGCCATAAGAGATCATTTCAAGGACATAAACCATTCTCTTACAGTTGAAAGATTAAAAACTGGCAAAGGCAAGCAAGAACGGGACGAAAAGAAATCAAACTTACGACAAAATATTCCACTATCAGGCAACCGTCCTGGTGCTTTAAAGAAAAGTGGAGATTTTGAGAAAGACGCGGATGCCTTCTTGGACACAGTGAACGTCTAAGGAGACCAAATGAATAAATTCTTTCAAGCATGGTTAGCTTGGACAGTGCGTTGCTTATCGGATAATGCTGGGGCAACAAACGTGTCTTACGCGAACAATGACACCATACTTGAATCGCTGGTCCTTCATACCCTACCTGATTTTGGCCCTCATGGTGATGGAATTATCAACAACAACTTTCTTTTATCCGTTCTAAAAGATAAGGATTCAAAAGAAGGTTCTTCTAAAAGATTCCAGGTCATTGATGGTGGTCTTGAGTTTTGGAATGGTATTATGAAGGCTGAAAACAGCAATTTCAAGTGGCAAGGTCATACAGCCGATATGACGGCGAATCTTCAAGACCCAAATGCAAGGTTAAGATTTAATATCAAGACTTTTACTGGGTCTATTGTAATTAATAAACTTCACGAAGCTCAGAATAAAGGCAAGGCGATGATGAAAGAATTCGCCCGTACCTTACGTGAGCAGGCTGAATCAACAATCCCGAATCAATTCAATTCAGCTTTTTGGGCATCGGCTCCAGGCACAGATGATCCTGAAAGTTTACCAAGTCTTATCAGTTCAACGCCTACGACAGGGACTATTGGTGGGTTAAACCGTTCTGGTAATACATATTTGCAAAATGGTTTATACTCAACAGCTATCGCTGACATCGGTTCTGAGGCAGGTGTTACTCAGTTAAAACGACAACAAATCCGTGCATCAATTGGTGATGGTGGGAAAGACTCACCTGACATTTGTATCATGGATGATTCAAACTATGCTGGCTTAGTTGGTTATTTAACAACGCAAAATCGATATAGACCAGATGATCGTATGGCTGCTCTTGACTTTGAATCTATTAAATTAGGGACAATGTCCATCAGCTATGAAAACACAAACGTATTGGGTGGGGCGAATACAATTACCACTGGATACGTTTACTTAATCAACTCAAATTACATCAAATTCAAGGTTCTTCGTGATGGAAATTTCATCTGGAATCCGGATGGATTTGAAAGAGTCGGCAGAACGCTTAACAAAGCACTTTATTTCTGGGTGTTCTGTAATTTAACTACCAATAACCCAAGAGGACATTCTGTTCTTACAAATGTCTCATCTACTTAAAGGAGGATGAAATGAGAAAATATATTCTTTCAGTTTTCGCTGTCCTTCTTTTGAGTGGGACGGCATTCGCTGCACCAGGGAACACTTTGAATCCTGGTGTTGGTGATATTTTAGGACAAGGTAAGTATCAATCTGATCCACATCGAATCTTTCGTATGGTTCGATTTGTTCAGCCAAGTGCTACTTTTGGGTCAGCAGCAACTTTAGAGGCTAACTCAATTGTTGTTTGGGATGTCACAAACGATGACGGGGTTACGGTCACGACAAGTATTATTTCAAGTGACGCGACAGTAGCAGGGGTTATCGCTACTAATGCTTTGACTCAGGATACTTCAGGAAATACTGCAGCTCAAGACAATCGTAAAGATAATTGGACATGGTTACAAACTTACGGTTCAGCAACTGTAAACTTTGCGCCTACTGTTGGTACTGTAAACGTGGCTGGT
>ERZ1292644.868-Hain-H14-01um-R2-868-length-17438-cov-6_pt1 | contig 17438 bp, 39 predicted proteins | sample MGYA00564402_ERZ1292644 | MGnify/ENA primary metagenome ERZ1292644 (study PRJEB36523, sample SAMEA6512644) | groundwater metagenome | collected 2019-01-09 | study: AquaDiva: Metagenomics assemblies of 32 groundwater samples
GATAGTTAGGAAGTCCGCAGACGCGGCAGGCCGGGCCATCCTTGACCTTGTTCTCATCAGCGCGGTCGGTCATCGGATGCACCTGCGGCACCAGCGAGCGCCGCGAGGAAGACGCGGATGGGTGTAGGACGCGATCTCTGCCCCAGAACATAGTTCTGCTCCAATCTAGAGTGCTAGCACCTGCTGGCTCAGGGAGATCGTCTCCCATCGCTAGGATACGTTCGCCGACCCACTTCGCCACATTCGACACGACGCCGTTCCCGATGGCGGCGTAGCGGGGACCATCGGGGCAGGTACATGCCTCCGTGCTGTACGGGTCGCAGCCACAGAGACAGGTCCAGCCCGGAGGCCACGACATCAGCTCCTCGCACTCAGTCGGCGTGAGGCGGCGGAGGGAGGCGGCGCTGTCATAGACACTCATTTGACGGTCGCTCATCGGATTGGCGGCAAGCACCCGTACGTCTTGGATGGCGATGGGCACGAACAGCGTCTGATCGTTCGCCGTCGCCAGCGTCAGGCTCGCGTCCTCCGAAATGAGCGGTCCCTTGCCGCCGCCGTCCTTGCCTTCGCGCATGCGGAGCAGGACCGCAGGCGTCTGCCCCGAGTGAAGCGCCCGCGTTTCGTCATATGTCGGGTCCAGTCCGCGCGAGTCGCCTCCGCTTTGCCAGTCAACGACCATCGGCACGCTGGGAGCCATGTGATGCCCGCTGTCGCGCTCGGCGGTCAACGTCACGACAGGGGCGGCGTCTGGGAGTTCGGGCCACTCGGGGCTGATGACCGTGCCGACCGGCCCGACGGTGATTCGTCCAAGACTGGTGATGTAGGCGCCGTGCCGGTCGAGCTTGTCCCCTCGATTCCTACCGCCGAGAGTGCCCGCAACGCCGCCTCCAAGGGTTCCGGCAAGTCCCTGCCCCGCCGCTCGGCCCGCCGCAGGATCCCCGCCGCCGCCTTCGGGCTCAAAGAGAACCGAGAGGGCACGTTCGCCTCTAGGATGTCCGACAACGAACACTCGTCGGCGTCGCTGGGGGACTCCGAAGTAGCGCGCATCCAGAGTTCGCCATGCCACAGCGAACCCGAGTTCGTCCATCGCGGAGACGGCGAGGTCGAAGTCCCTCCCGTTGTTGGAGCTGAGGAATCCGGGGACCTGCTCCATGAGAAGCCAAGTCGGCTCAAGCTCCTTCGCCAGCCGGACGAAGTCCCAGAAGAGTCCGCTCCGAGTTCCAGCGAGACCTGCACGACGGCCGGCGACCGAGAGGTCCTGGCAGGGCGGCGAGGCGACGAGGATGTCGGGGCGTTCGGTGATGCAGTCAGGACAATCTGCTGTTCGCTCGGACCCTTCGCCGCGTGGAGTGGATATGTCTCGCCCGTGATTGCTCTGCCGCCCTGCGTCCTGCCCCGCTCGTCCCGAAAGATGATCGTCTCGTCCGTGGAGTTGCGTGATATCGTCATAGACCCGCACCCCCGGATACCGCTTCGCCAGCACCTTGCGCTGGAACGCGCCGATCTCGCACATCCACAGCGGCTTGCCGAGGCCTGCGGCTTCGAGGCCTTGATCCCACCCGCCGACGCCTGAGAACAATGTGGCGTAGGTGGGCGTCACTCATGCGTCCGGTGCCATCGGGCGTGTCCGTATCCAAACAACAGCCGCCCGCCCGGCCCGTGTCGTTCGCTGCCGCTGGCTGTCCACCAGGTCATTGTCCCGCACCAGCTCCACCCGCCGCGACCGGGCGGTGGAGGGGTTGAGGCCGGGCGAGCGTTACCAATTCTTCATCGGTGAGGCCGTCAGGCGCCTGAAGGAACGCCTGCCACACCACCCTCTCGGACGAATGCTGTCCAGCGCTCATCTTGTTGATCGTGCGACCTTCCGAACGACAGGACCGTCCGCCACGAACTCAGCAGACCAGCGAAACAGCCTACGGCCCGGCTGCGGCACCGGCTGTGATTGGAACTCAACGAGAAACGCCTTCCCACTGTACCGAACACGATCGACCGAAGTTGGAACAGAGACCGACCACCGGCGTGGACGACCGACGGACCGACCCCACCTCGGCATTTCACTGACCCCGGCGACCGTAAGCCTGACATCCCGCAAACCTGACGTGAACGTGCGAGAGATGGAGCCGCCGGTTCGTGGACCCGGCGTGATCTCGATAGGCTGGGACGTCACCGATAAGTTCACAGATAGGTTCTTGACACGGATACGCTGCAACGGTCGGCCAAGGGCCGTTTCCAACCGCAAGATCATCGGGTTACGACGCCTGCGCTTCACTCGCTTGGTTTCGACCAGTCGGCCAGCCTGCCCTGCCGTGGATCGACCGCGCCATCCTTCTCGACCGGCTCCTCGTACTCCGCCTCGATGACGATCTGCGCCTTGTAGCCCTCACCGAGGACCGTATCCATGTCCGCGAGATTGGTGTTCTGGTTCTGCGGCTCGCACTCGATCGTCCAGATGGCCTTGCCAGCCTTGTGATTGATGCCCTTGATCCTCGCGTCCGCCAGTTCGATGTGGATCGCCGCCTGTGTGACGGGAGCGTTATCTGCCATTTCGCCTTCCCTTTCCTCGGCCTATCTTGCGCCAATGCGCGCGAGCGTAGTGTGGAGCCTGACGTCGGACGGTGCCGCCGCCTCAGTCCACGACGGAAGTCTACGCGCTCCAATGAGTTCTGCCACCACCTTGACAGCCCGTTCTGGCATGGCCAGCACGGCGGGCACGCGGTAGGAGTGGCCGAGGTCGTCGGCCCGCAGCCGCAGCTTGTGCGCCACTTCGGTGTCCCTGAACACGCCGAGCGACGTGGCCTTTGAGTTCACGATGATGGCCTGCGGATAGGCCCGCTGGGCCCGATAGCCGTAGTCGTGCTCCTCGATGCGGCCCCATATCGCGATCAGCCCGTACACATCGGGCTCTTGGAACCCGGCGTTCCGCAGAGCCGCCAGCGTCGTCGTGCAGTAAATCCCGCATTGACAGTCGAACTGCGGCGCGTCGTGCGCCGGTTCTCCGTCGGCCCCGGACTTGCACTCAGCAACGATCGGTCCCTCGACCGTCCATATGGCGTCGTTACCGGACTTCAGCGTTGTCGCCGCCCCCGGTCGTTCGTCCACCTGCCACGCTCGCCACGCAAGCACCGGCATGTGGTCGCTTTGCTCATCCGTCATTGCAATGTAGCCATGACCGGCGACCATGTCTACCCGATACGCGACCTTCTCGCGTTCGAACGTTCGCGGCAACGGCGGCTGCATCACCACGAGCGCACCGTCACTAGGGCCTCCAACGACGCGAACACGGAATGTCAGAGGGGCACCGCGTACTCGGCGGGGCGGGCGACGAAGCCTAACGACCAACGGGCACCCGCTCTGGCTCGCGCCGAACTGGAACAGGGACCGGGATCGGTCGCTCCACTGGCTTCGGTCTGATCGGCGGGACGACAATGACATCTGGTTGGATGGTCCGCTTGCGCCGAGGCTCACCAATTGAGGTCATCTACTCAGGACTCTCCCCTGAACCCCTTCGGCACACTCCACTCGTCGCCGCTGATGAGTTGCCAGCCATTCCGACACTGCACGCAATCGCGCATGTGCCGGTGCATGGTGGCAACCTCCGGGACAGTGAATGACATCATGCTCGCCAACGCCGAGATGAACGGATGCCCACCCCGCCAGCCGATGGCGTCGGGTGTCTCCGGAGTGTGACGTCCGAAACGTAGGATGCTCAGTTGAACACCTCGCCGACAGCGACACAGACATGCTCCTCCCATTTGACACCGAAGCGGCCGCGACTCGCATCGTGACGCGGTTCCCAGGCTCGGAGCCGGAACGTGAACATAGGGAGGAAGTAGGAGGTCAGATCCGGACTACCGCCGTAGTGGACCAGTTTGCCGCAGCCGTTCCGGCACGGCATCGTCTGGCTGTGAGCCTGGGCCGCGGTCGTCATTCGGCCACCCCGCTAAGCACGAACACCAGTATGACCACAAGCACATAGAACCCGACCATGAACCCGAGCACGGGCAACAGTCCCTCGTAGCCTGACGGAAGGCGAATCAATCCCACCGCTCCCAGAGATCGCAGCGCATACAACGAAGCCTGTCCGCGAGCGATGGGCGTCCGATCATCTTCCAGTCATGGCACGCGATCCAGCAGAAGGGGCGAAGAAGCACCCTCATGGCGTCTGCCAGTTCGGGAACGGCACCTCTATCTCACGAGGCCAGAATCTGTAGCGCCAACCCTGAAAGCCCCTGATGGGTTCGGGAATCGTGACGGCCACGGCATCAGCATGGCGGACCATGGAGCGTCTGTAAAACGGCGGGCTGCCATCACCGCTGAGTCGAACGAGCGGAGAGTAGCCCCGCAAGCGGTCGAACGCGACGACGTAGACCCGCTCGCCCGGTTCGATCTTCGGGAACTGCCCGATCCAGAAGTGATACTCACTGTTTCCGTCCCACGCAATGCCCGGTAGCGCACCCTCTTCGACCCATCCGCGCCACAGCGATTTCGCGACCGTGACAACGACGTCGGTCATCGGTCGTTCATCCACAGATGATGATGCGGCGGTCCCTCTGTCTTCCCATGCCCCATGCGGCAAATACGTCCCGACAATGGTCGATAGCGCACTGTCCCAAATACACCCCGCTCATCTGCCCAGACCATGCGAAGTCCACGCAAGCCCGCCGTCGGCAACCGAAGAAACACGACACCCTCCATGGCCAGCGATGAAATGACCGCGATCTGTCCGCAGAAAGGGCCATCGTCGTAGATGACCAGATGACCCGGGCCGCCCTGTTGGGCGCATTCGCACGCGAGCATCATCGCCCGATCTCCCGGTACGCGGTCTGGAAGTCCATGACCCGTCCGTAGATCGGTCCAGCGAGGCTCCCCGCGATGGAGGCCCGGAACCGCGCCAGTGCATTGCGGTCGCGAATGCGCTGCCGCATGAACGCGTAGTGGATGCGGTAGGCTTCCAACTCCTGCTGCGCCCGCCAAGCGGGTTCCGCAAGGTAGCGGTCCCACCACACCTCTGGGCCGCCGACCGCCTCCTGTTGCCGCTGATGAACGAGTTCGTGCGCTTCCAGGTCCGGCGTCACCGTGGCATCGCCGGACGGAGCGTAGATGGTGTCAGCCCAGGTAAATATGACCGTCGGCGGGGGCGTGCCGAGGACCTCGACGATGCGCCCATACACAGGTGGGAGACCAACGACGATCTTCACGATGGCCTCGGTGCGAGCGCCTCCAGACTCATCCGACTCACCGCGGTATCATCCCGCCACCGTCTGACGGGCGACGCGCGAGCAGAACGTTGATGATGCACATGCAAAAGTCGGCGGGCTTGTCACAGCGGACACAGATGCGCATCATGCTCTCGGTCTCGCGCACCGGTCCGCCGCACTTGTGACAAGGCGGGAGCTGGTGGCGCCACGCAAACACGGTCACTACCGCTCGCCTCGCATGATGCGATCGAACGCCTCCAAGTTGCCAAGCGAGTCGTGAACTGGATTGTGGTCGTGTGGCGTGATGCGGAGTTGCTTCCACTTCTGCGTGTTCGACCAGTCACCGGTGAGCCCAGCGTAGAAGTCGCTGATCCGGCGAGCCGAATGGCCGAACGGGTTGTACCCGAGCGTGCGCCAGAACAGGTCTGCGACCCAAGACCAGTCATAGGCCGGGTTGTCACTAACCATGATTGCGCGGCCACCCTTAGCCTCACGCACGATGAATGCGTCGGCATCCATCGCAACCTTCTTGGCAACCGACGGCAATATGCCGGGAATCGCTGGAACGAGTGGCAATGGTTTGGCCGGTTCCTTGGGATCGGGCCGACTGGGAATCAGCACACCATGGAATGTTGCTCGTGTCGGATGAACAGCAATACCGAACTCCGTCAAGTTGCCCACAGAGGGGCATCCGCCAACGGCTTCGCAATCTACAAAAAACAGGATCATGCTGCCACGCGGACCTTCTCCGCATAAGCAACCTGGGCGGCATTGCGACAGGTCTTGCAGAACCGACTGCCCCGGTAGACATACAGATTGGCACCCGAGTACGGATGCCCACGCGGGCAAGCGACACGATCCTTGTGGTCAAGCGGAAGGCCCATGGCAACTTCAAGAACAGACAGCGCACGCTCACGACGCCGCACTCCAAAATATGGAAGGAACAAGCGAAGAAGCGGGGCAACCTTCGCTCCATAAAGGTCGCAATAGAAGCACACCTTGAGGTGGGCCGTTGACGGAGACTTGGCGCGGACGATGGACCCCACGCGACCTACTCCGATAACCGCCGCATATCTCTCAACAACATCCTTGTCGGTCATCGCAAGCCGCATAAGAACCTGGAGGTTCTTGGTGCCCATGCGCGGATACACCCGCATGGTTCCTTCGCCCTCAAACAGTCCGGCTGCCCACGCAATGTCGAGAGGGTTAGACGAAATCGGCAACTGAATCTGATGGTTCGTCACCAGAAACGCTCCACGAAGAACAAGATCATCTAGTCCGCAACGACCCCGTGACACCGCCGATGAGCACGGTCAGCCAGAACGCCTGACCATAGTTCAGTTGGGGCCAACCGAAGATCTCCGCTACGGACCCGTTCCACGCCAACATGATGAGTCCGGACGCCAGCAGTGCCGCTGCACCCACAAGCACGACGGCCAGCACCACGAGCGCGATACCGTCCTTCATCCTATCCTCCTTCAAACGTCCCTATCAGTGTATCAACCGCATCGCCGAACTCGCAATCGCATGCCTCACTTTGGTAGACGGCACACGGCGGCTCATCATCCCGACCGACCTTCCTCCCTATCCTAGCGCTCGCTCTAGTATATCAAGCGCGTCCCCGAACGGACAGTCGCAACCATCGCCACCGTATATAGAGCATTGCGCCTCGTGTTCCGCCTCCTCCACGACCGCCTGGGCAGCGATGAGAACCCGGCGCAACACTTCGACGGCCACCTGAACGCGATACGGTTCGCGCGCAGCACCAAGAAGTTGCTGGAACGCCTCCGTCGCTCTCATGGGCTTCCCAGTACACGGTCACGAACGCGCATCGCCGCCAATGACCACGTCGCTTCATCAGTGAACGCACCCATAGGAGGGCCGAAAAGCATGTCGCGCCACGGGATGACCACGGCTTCGTAGTAGAGCGGGTACAGGCCAGCCCATATCCAGCCACGCCACAGGTGACGCTTGGTCACGCAGGCCAGACGTCGCAACGACAACTCAACACCAAGAGCGTGCTCCCAGGTATTCGTCAGGCAGTCGTATTCATGGCGCCACCAGAGATGCCGATGCGTTTCGTCAGGATGGCGGGCGGGCCAGACGTCCTCGTCCCGGTGTTCCAGAGGCCGCGATGTCGCGCCGCTCACCGTTCGCTCAGCACAAGCCACCCGCTCAGCGTCGGGACATGCTCTTCGGTCAGCTTGCCTTGCTCCCGCGCGCGGTCGCGGGTCCATCCCGACCCATACGTCTTACTGCGAACACTCTTGATGCGGACAAGCGCTGTACACCAGTCCGCCATCTGCTGGTCACGTTCCTTGTACGCGGCCCATCCACGGAACTTCGGCGGGAACGGCCAGAATGGGATGCCCATCGCATCACAAACTTCATGGACCCAGATGTCCACGCCGCCGCTCGGCGACTCACCACTGCCAACGATGAACTCCTTGACCTGGTCGTCGGTGCGGTACTGCTCGATCACGTCACGGATGAGCCCCTTCACCATGGGGACTTCTTCGGGAGTCCATGCTTTCTCCATAGAGCCGACGATGACGAGCCTCACCGATCCGGACCAGGGCCGAAGGCCCGCACGCGACTAGCGTCAGAAGTGCATTTGTCACAGGTATCGTATCCGTGCTCGCCAATTCGCATTCTGAATGCGGACACGAAACTGACGACTGCCCATGCGTCGGAAATGGATCGGTCGCAGAGCGTACGGTCGTCACCCCACCGCGCCACGATGTGAATGATCCGTTCGCCCAGTGTCACGAGACCACGACCAAGCCATTCTCGCGACAGAACGCGAGGATCGAGTCGGTGCAGCCGGTGATCCACTCGGCGGGCATCTCCTTGGCACATGACGGCTGCTTACAGTTGTCGTGATGTTGCTGCACGAAGCACAGCGGGCACTCCGGTCCAGTACCGAACATGAGCGCCTGAACGCCACCCGGCTGCGACATGGCCCGCTCAGCGATCGCCCAATGCGCCGCCATGAGCGGATCGTACGTAGAAAGGTCTGCAGTGCCTTTCAGTTCGGCCACAGTGCGCCGTGCCGCCGCCCTGCCGTCACGCGCTACGAGACTGGAGAGGCCGCGGTCGTTGATGGCCGCACGCAGGTCGTCCCAATGGGGCTGACAGAACTTCACCCCGGATCCGCATCTTTCAGCATCCTCATATGAGCCTGCCGACCACCATCGTGACGATAACGACGACAGCCATGATCGCGATGCCCAACTGCACGTCTTCGTTGTACCAGTTCATGCGTCCGCCAATTCAGCCACCACTTGCCCATGACAACGATACGGCAGGTCGTGCGCTGTCAATTCCGGCATTAGTGGGGTCGCACACCAGCAGCCAAGGCGCTTGCCGCACAGCCCCGGTAGCGCCGCGAGCAAGTCGGGCCGCGCCAGCAGATGCTCCCGATACTGATCGATGACATCCTCGCGCGTGCCGTCGCGGCCGACACGAAATGGATTGGCGAACGGACTCTCTGGCAACCCATACGTCTCATTGACCCGGCCGATGTAGACGTCAAAGTTGCGAGCATGCTTCACGTTCACAACGACCGTACTCACACTGCTTCCTCGACAACGACGGTCTCAACGTTGATCGGTGAGACCTTCCACTCTGGATGCGCACGTAGGACGACATTCACTGCCTCGGCTGCGCGACGTGCTTCGGCAATCGTGCGGATACGACGAGCACGGAAGCCGTACGAGGTCTTCTCGCCCTTCTTGTCCAGCACGTCGTTGTGGACCCAGCGCTCACGCTCCATGAGACATTCCTCTTGAAAGAACAGCAGCGCACGGCGAGCGTCGATGCCCTCCTGTGTCGCTCGCGGGATCACAGCGTCGTAGTAGATGAGTGCGCTGGTCACGGTTCCGCCTCGCCTCCGGATGATCTGGGACGCCACGCGTATGGATGCCCACGACTTGCTGCAGTACAGGTGCGTCACAGTCCCAATCCTACCTGCATCGCGCCGCGCCACGAGCGGATGCCCCTGACGTACTCGGCCTCCCGTTCGATCAAGACACAACGATAGCCAAGGGCGAGCGCGGCCTGGCCGGTCGTTCCGCTGCCCGCGAATGGATCGAGCGCGATTGGCACATAGTCAGCGGTTCGCGGAGGCATGATCAAGGTCAGAAGCCATTTCATGAGATCCACCGGCTTTGTGGTGGGGTGCTTGCCGATCTTCGCTTCCAACTCAGGCGGCAACGATTCGTTTTTAGATCGTAGTTCGCGGATGCGAACGCGGTCGTCCTTCGTAAGCGTCGGGCTCCGATCATCACCGCTGGCCTTCGCCGTGTACATGAACCGCGTCGCATCTTGCTCGATTGGCAGCGGATCGCGTCCGAAGGTGGCGAAGAAGCGAGAGGCGCCACCACGATCCCCGTACGTGACGAGCGGGGTGCCTCCGGCGTATTCGCCGTACACGATCGGTGAAGGGTGCTCGCCCCGCACAGAGCCCGTACCGTCTCCGCTCTGTAGCGTGCCGCTCTGCTCGTCTAGCAGCCGCACGGCGCACTCCGGTTCGCAGTCCCATGCGGCGACCTCGGCATCGGTGATACCACTCCACGGCTTGTCGCGGGTCGTCGGCGTGCCCTTCTGCGAGAACTGCGACGATGATCCGCCAGGGCCATTCGGATAGCCACGATGCCCGCGCACCTTTCGCGTCCCCCGCTTCTCGCAGCCCTCGGAGTGCGACAGCACCGCGTTCGCGGGCCAGCGACCCTTGCCAGACCACATGGGCGTGTTCTCTCCCGCCCTCGCCCAGTTACTGCCCATTGTTTTGCCGCCATCGCCAGGCGTCCCGCCGACATGTACGGCGGTCCTTAGCGGGTCAGACGGATCGACGCCGATCCGCGTCCCGTCGATGTTCAGCGCCCCAGTACCGAAGCGTTCAACATTGGCGGCGACGGTGAGCGGCCCGCCGGCTACCTGTCTCGGTAGATTATCCGGCCAAACGAATGAGCCGTTCTCTAGGCGCTCGATGAGGACATGCGCCATAGAGCCGGTAAGCCCAGTTGCAATTCCAGCAAAGGATTCGATAACCCTGCGGGAATCCGGCGCGACGGACGGCAATGTAGACCTTGCCCCACGTCTCTCGTCGGTGCTTTGTTCCGCCGCCGCCGATGTGATCGAGGGTGAGGAAGTCGCGCTCGCGTTCGCCGCAGCAGGCGCATTCTCCGCCATAGGCATGGAGGACTTCGGTTCTGAGTTTTGCGTCAGTGCTGATGCGCATTTCTCGGATTCGGTCTGGGTGCGCAGCGGCCCACTCTCGGCCAGCAAGTCGGATGGCATCTCGGTTGCGTTCTCGATAAGCGGCGTCGCTAAGTCGTTTGCACGGCCGACAGACCCCGAGGCCGTTTGAGTACCGCTTGTTCGGTACGAAGTCGCTTGTCGGCCGAGTTGTGCCGCAGGCTCGACAGGTGAAGCGGTCCATCGAATCTCCCCTACGCCACGTTCGCGTAAGGACAATTCTACCACTTTTACTACGTTGACCGCGGTTCCTATGAGGGGCTTTCGGGCGACGATCCAGAACTCTGCCGCAGGTTTTAGAGCAGTCCCCCATCCCTGCCATTTCTTTGCGAGGTCGGTCTGTGGCTCATCTTGTGGACGTGGGCACTGACACGGCGTTCCAGACACAAGCCACTTACCGCATGTGTCGCACTTCTTGTTTCCAGTCGGACCAGCGCGACGGTCAAACGACCCCTCGAACTTGTCCTCCCGCTGCACGCCTGCCGCCCTGTCCATCGCCTTGTCCACCGACAAACTTTTCGGAAAGCCGCTGCCGAACAAGTGCGTGACTACTTCTCTCACGTCCCAGCCCGCATCCTCGATGGCCGTGGCGGTCCAGTGAGAAGTGCGCGGAAGTGCCCAGACGACCGCGTGAGCACCAGGCTTCGCCACGCGATAGCACTCGCGCATCACTTCGGTCATCCAGGCAACCCATTGTTGCCGCCCGCCTCTGTCGTGGTCCCAAGATTTCCCCATAAAAGAGATTCCTGCTGGCGGGTCGGTGACGATGGCGTCCACGCTCTCGGCTTCCATGCCGCGCATGACTTCTTCGCATGCTCCTTCAATAATCAGCAGTGGATCAACGTTGAGTACCGAGAGGTCTACGGGCTCCACGGGCCCAGCACCGGTCGTCACCGTCGTTCCGCCCTCGTCGCCACCATGACAGAGTGGCACTTCTCGCACATAGGAACATCACCGGCGGGAACCTCTCCCGCAGTGATCTTGCGCTCGTTCCCACATGAGACGCATCGCGCGACAACGTACGTGGTCACGACGCGCCACCGTGATGGAATCTGGCGCGGGCCTCCCACGCCGACAGCCCAGCGAAGTAGAGGCGATTGCCGTTCGCGTCGTAGCAGTCGCCATCGTGGGTGTCGTCTAGATGGCACTGCGGGAAGTGCGGCGCGGAATGCTGTGGAGCGAGCACGCCGCGCACGATGTCAAGCGCATTGGTTTCGCGGTCCTCATCAACGTCGATATCCGACCGCGACTCGCGCGCCAACTGGACCATTCGCGACAGTTGATCCCCTGTCGAGTACATCGTCACGTCGGGTCGCCTCCTGAATAGCCTAGCAAGTGAACCTCCTCAGAAATTCATCGACACGGACAGCGATACTTTCCATCCTCCTGAACCCGAAGTCACGCGCCTTTATCTTGACCTTCCGCCCGTCCTGGTGCCACCACACGATACCCTCGAACCGACCGTCCGCAAGATAGGCACGCAGACCATCGTACGTGCGCGGCGCGCTGGCGAGTCCGTAAGCACCGTGGCGAACGAGCGTGTGGCGCTCAAAGCCTTCGGGATTACCCTGGACCTTCGGCCCGCACAATTCGTATGTGGCGTCACCCGCAATGAGCAAAGCATCGCGACCTTCGGCCCACGCCTCACGGTGCCAGCGGTCGTCCGACCCTTCGCCGACCTTGACCCAGCCGGGGAAATGGCCGGTTATAGGATCGGATTCGCCCTGGGCTGGCTCAAAGCCCAGGGGCGGCACCTTGCCCGCCTTGGCGTCATAGCGCTTCCAGAGCACGCCATCCTTGACCCGACAGCAGGTCCCATCGAACTTGCGGGTCGCGATGCCCTCACCGGCGACGACCCACTCAGCACCAGACACGATCTCGTCGCGCACGAGCCGGTCCCCGTCATAGTTGCGCTGGAACAGCGAAACGATCTTCTCCACTACGGTCGCCTCCGCAGGAACAGCGGCCCGATCAGATGCATGAAGCGGTACAGGCCGCGGTCATCCTCGCTCCAGGCTGGTGTTTGGAGCACGTCGTCGTAGTGGATCGTGAAGGTCGGGGTGTAAAACCCATCGGAGTCCGGATCGCCCCATTCCACATGGAGCCGCCGCCCAGCCCGATCACGCACGAACAGCGCCGTTACTAACTCTGCACTCATGCGGACGTTGCGCCAACCCGGGTCGGTGCTCACGCCACCCTCCTCTTGTGATACTCGTACTGGATCGGCCTGCACTCATCGCAGAACTGCCGCCTGCCATTGTGCCCCGTGCGAATCCAGTTCCCCAGGCACAACAGGGTCTGACAGGGGATGGTGTGACCAACCGTGCTGTGACGTCGCTGATAGGCCCGCTTGTGTTCACGGACACGGTCCATATGGGTTTCGGCCCACAGCGCCGCGCGGACCTTCTGACGTGGAGTCAGGGCAAGGCGGCGCATGACCGCCTTCCCGCGCTGCGACCTTCGCCAGCGGACCTTGGCTAGCCTGCTGCGCTTGACAGCGCAGTTGAAACAGTAGGACCGTCGGCCATCACCACCGTGAGGCTGGCCGCAATCGCTACACATCCAGGTCCAATGCGGCGCCCTACCTTGATTGCGACGCGTGCAAGTCATGCTCCGTCTGGATCGGGATATGCGACCTCGATGGCCCGGTCGATGTCATCCGCAAGAGTATCCCCAGATGAGAGCATCGCCCTGAGGTCATTCGCACCCGTCTCGTCCACATAGATGGCGATACGACCATGCGCATCGCCGATCCGGACGGCCAGCCCGTCGTCTCGCGTCAGGCGGAAGGTCCGCTGTGGGCGACCGCTCACGAGAATCTTTGGTCCTTCGCAAGCCCGGAGCCACCGCAATTCCCGCAGCAGTACGTGTGGAAGTCGGTGAATGGACATCCGGCGTCATCGGCTTCCGGGCACCCCACGCTGCCATCGCAGACGACGACCCCGTCCTCGCAGGACATGCACTCTTCCTCGGGTTCGTAGTCGTCAAACGCCTCTTCCGCGCGCTCGGCGGCGGTCTGGTCGGGCAACGTCGGGTAGCGAATAGGTTCGTCGGGAAATCTCAGCACGCTCACGACAGCTTCGCCAACCAGCGCAGCAATCCCTCGAACGCAGCCCCAAGTTGCTCGTAACCATTCGTGCCTAGCATGAGCCAGCCGACGAACAGCACCGCGAGAAGTCGGTCAAGCCATTTCATTGAGCGCCCGCTCCGCAGACGCCACAGATGTTCGCTGCGATGCACCGGTCGCAGTCGCAATGTCCATACAGCCAACAGCGGAATCGCTCGAACGCAGCCCACCACTTATCCGGCATCCGGAGCGCGGAGACCACGACCACTAGGACCACACAGAGCAAGATGAATGTGAGTAGCGGTACTCGGTCCACTCCCATCCCTTCCTCGCCCACGCGACCAGTTGGCGACACGATATCACACTACGGCCGTCCGCCGTATATCCATGCTCCCAGAATGACCACGACCACGGCGAACAGCACGGTAAGCGCGAAGCAGCCTGTCCAGAGGCCCGAGGCACGCCACAGGGCTGCCACCGGCTCAGAGATCACAGGGCGTCACCGTCATGGCCGCCCCTCCTTCGTCTTCCTCTTCATCTTCCTCTGCGCACGAAGGATCTTGCGCTCCGGACTAAGCCGCACGCGAATCTTGATGCCGCGACGCTTACGGATACTGGCGCGGCTTCGCTCCGACCGCATAGCCAGTTCGGCCACCGTCGGACGACCGCGCCAATTCACCGACCGCGTCTGCTGACGCGCGGACGGCACCATCTCCTTGACCATCACCGCAAGCACCGGCTTTGGCGGTCGCTCGCGCTGCGCTGGTAGCTCGCGCTGGATCAGCGCGGATCCCGAACCAGCCTTCGCTCTCGCCATCAGGCTACCTCTTCCCTCACCCGTCCTCCGGCCGAACTCATCTCTGGGTGAGCGACTTGGACATCGGCCTTCGCAACCGAGGCCTCCAGCAAACTGGTACGCAGCGGGTCATATACAACGCCGCCTGTTGCGTAGCGACCTTTCTTCTCTATCTGTTGCATCGTCAGACGCATGGCCTTCGGCACGCCGTATACGATTCCGATCTCCGCCAAGTCGCTAGCCCCACTGTTCCCCGGCACGCGCACAACACGGTGGCGCCTCCGACGCTCCCGACGCTCTCGGGTCGCGGTGGCACATACACTGGCATGGATCCGACTCAGAGAGTTTCGTCCTGACGTGCTCATAGGCCGCAACGTTGAACAGGATCGCAGCGGCGTGGTCCTCTTCGCGCTCTCCGTTCATCCACTGGATGAGGTGGCGCATCGCAGATCCCTGGAAGCGACGCGCCTCCTCCTCGGAGTTCGCAAGGCGCCAGTTTTCCGACCCGTACTTTTCGGCGCCCCCGGTCATATGAACAGCCCAGCGGGTCAGCATCGCGCGATCTACCAGTTCGTAGCGCGGCTTACCGATCAGAGTGTCACGCCGCATTCCGCTCGGGTACTCCACGCGCTCGCCGGAGTCCTTGATCCCAAAGTCGTTCATCGATCCTTCCTCCGTGAGGGCGCAGGCGCAGACGACAGTTCCTCTGGCCGCATAGAGCGGTCGTCGATGTAGAGCGCCGCTCTTTGTTTCCCGAGGACCACGTCGTGGATCAGGTGCTCTATCCCCTGCTCTTTGAGCCACTGTCGGATCAGGGGCATGTGATAGCCCGGCCGGGCGGAGTACAAGACGACCTCGTAACCGTTCTTGACCCAGAACTGGATGGCCTCCAGTACGAGAATATTCGGCTCACCGACGACCGGATAGGGCCAGTGGCTCTCCTTCGTCAACGTACCATCGATGTCCACGGCGATCGTCAGAAGACCGCTGTCCTTGGGCGGGAGCGGGAAGTTTGCCACGCTAGCGCATCATGCCAGATGTCCAGCGGGATGCAATGGCAATCCATGTGCATGTCGGCCAGCGCGAACAACGCACGACTCCCGCGACCGTGGTACAGGCGCGTACGCCGACGCGACAGTCCGGGCACGCCACCGCAGGCCAGCGCTCCGTGATGACATCGTCGCTCAACGGAATCCACGCAGTCATCTTATTGACCAAAAGAGCCATCCGCTTTGACCCGCCGGTAGCCAAAGGCGCGGTCATCACGGCGCCGCGAACTCAGCGCCACACTGGGGGCAAACGATCTTCTTCTCCTCCGGCGTCTCACCGTCGGCGCCAGACAATGCGAGGATGCGTGCGATCTCCTTATCCTCGAACCCTAGCACGCCGAGATCCACACCCTCCTCGCGCAGGTTGTAGGCGAGTTCTGAGAGAAGTTCCTCCTCGTATTCGCCATAGCTGTTGTTATCAGTAAGCATCCGATCACGAGCGCGTTTGCTATCGATGTCCTCGACGACCGCGGGCACGACATCGCGCCCGAGAGCGATGGCCGCACGAAGCCTCATGTTTCCGGCATACACGACGCCATCGGCGGTCGCGAGGATCGGCCTGCTCCACAAGAGGTCTGGATCCTGTTCGAGTGACTTCTTCAGCCGTTCGAACATCTGCTTACTGATCTTCCGCGGATTCACGGGGTTCGTCCGCAACGCAGCAACAGGAACGAGGCGAACCTCGGGCTGGGCCGACAGCTTCTCTACCGACTTGCCATCGGGCTTCTTAGTCGCCGGCGACAAGCTTCCTCATGAGGCTTCGCGGCCTCGCGAACGTCGCCTCATAGGCGACCCTGACCTCGTCGCGATCGGGTTCCCACTCGACATGGGCGAAGTCACCACCCTCACGCATCGCCCTCACATGTTCGTCCCGCTCCTCCCGAGCCACCCTCAATGCGGCGACGGTGTCCTTGGTGGGTACGGCACGAAAGCGACAGCGGGCAACAACACAGGGAAACCCATAGTCATCACTGATAGCGACGGCACCGAACAGACGACCGTCAACCGCGAGCCGAGTCAAGCGACCATTCTCATTGGGACTTGTCTACCCCCTAGATGTAGTCCTGTCAAGGGGGCCGATACAAGATGTTGTGCCAAGACGACCTTCTTACGGGACTAGAACACCACTCATGCGATTCTTCGCTGCGATCCTGCAGCCCGCATCCGCTCTCCCCTGCGACGGATCCGAATAGCGTTCCGTCCCCACACCGCAGCGAAGCAGACGTCGCAGAACCGCCTATTCCAACCAACGGTCACACCGTCACGAACGAACACGTTCGGGCAGGGCTGGTTCTCACAGGCGTGCTCATACGACTGGCGAGGCCTGTGGGTCCGCAGGTAACTGGCACGACGCTGGGCCACGCATTCAGCGCGATGTCGCATGTACCTCGCCCGCGCAAGCGTCTTACCGCGCCGACTGTGGCGATAGTGCCACTTCGCATCCGCTTCGTTCTTGGCCACACAGGATGGGCACTTCCAATGACGGCAGTTCAGCAGGACGCACCATTGCGACAGGTCTGCGCCGCAGTCGTCACAGCACCGGATGTGACGACGAACGTACGGGAACCTCAACCAGGGATCCGGCGAGCGTTCCAGTTCGGGCCATCGGCTGCCGCGATGTAGTTCTTGATGAACTGCACCAAGTCAGCCTGAGCCCCAGCAAGATCAGCCTGGATCCTCTCCAAAACCTCTAGGTCCTTTCCGTAAGGGAGGCCTTGGGCAACCTCATCCACGGCCGCCACCGCCGAAGATACGGCCTCAGATGCTTTGGTCAGGAAGTCAAGTTGCTTACCCATGCTCTACTTGCGTACCGCACCTTCGGATCAGGCCGGAACGGCATCCCCTTCGGCTTCAAGGCCACGCCGCACCAGGAACTCGACTTCGCTGTTCCGAAAGTACGGCCCGCGGGACTTGATCTTCTTGCCGAACGCACGCTTCTCGATGCGCTGAACGAGCGACTCCGGAAGTGCGATTAGGAAGCGCCGCTTCCCAGCACCCCTGGTCGCCCTCTTCGTTGCGGCCTTCGTGGTCGCTGCCATGTCTACCCCCTCAGGATGTGTGCTGACCAC